>Ga0316607_1000032_pt1 | contig 52564 bp, 49 predicted proteins | sample MIS2016062E_MG_FD_207674 | JGI IMG/M metagenome (GOLD analysis project Ga0316607, IMG submission 207674) | Microbial mat bacterial communities from Middle Island sinkhole, Lake Huron, Michigan, United States - MIS.2016.062E | ecosystem: Environmental > Aquatic > Freshwater > Lake > Sediment...
AAAAGTGGTTGGACACGAGAATTATAGCGGTAAGGTGCGCACTGCGCACCCTACATAAGCTGGATCAGGTAAGATGCGCACTGCGCACCTACATAAACTGGATCAGGTAAGATGCGCACTGCGCACCCTACATAAGCTGGATCAGGTAAGATGCGCACTGCGCACCCTACATAAACTGGATCAGGTAAGATGCGCACTGCGCACCCTACATAAGCTGGATCAGGTAAGGTGCGCACTGCGCACCCTACATAAGCTGGATCAGGTAAGATGCGCACTGCGCACCCTACATAAGCTGGATCAGGTAAGGTGCGCACTGCGCACCCTACATAAGCTGGATCAGGTAAGGTGCGCACTGCGCACCCTACATAAGCTGGATCAGGTAAGATGCGCACTGCGCACCCTACATAAGCTGGATCAGGTAAGATGCGCACTGCGCACCCTACATAAACTGGATCAGGTAAGATGCGCACTGCGCACCCTACATAAGCTGGATCAGGTAAGATGCGCACTGCGCACCCTACATAAGCTGGATCAGGTAAGGTGCGCACTGCGCACCCTACATAAACTGGATCAGGTAAGGTGCGCACTGCGCACCCTACATAAGCTGGATCAGGTAAGGTGCGCACTGCGCACCTACATAAGCTGGATCAGGTAAGGTACGCACTGCGCACCCTACATAAGCTGGATCAGGTAAGGTACGCACTGCGCACCCTACATAAACTGGATCAGGTAAGGTGCGCACTGCGCACCTACATAAGCTGGATCAGGTAAGGTACGCACTGCGCACCTACATAAGCTGGATCAGGTAAGGTACGCACTGCGCACCCTACATAAGCTGGATCAATCTTTAACTTCCAATTTCTTATGTCTCAATCTAAAATCTAAAATCTAAAATCTAAAATCATTATGTCTTGGGGTAAACTACTACAGCCTGACTTAGTTCTCGGTACTGCGATCGTGAATTTAACGGCTGATATTCTTCAGAAATATCAGATCAAAGGATTAGTGTTGGATGTGGATGAAACTCTCGTCCCCATCACAGCAGCAAATGCTTCTCCCGAACTCAGCTTGTGGGTGGCAGAGATTAAACCAGTGGTATCGCTATGGTTGGCAAGCAATAATTTAAGTCAGAATCGGATTGGTCGGATTGCTGAGTCTTTGAATCTACCATACATCACGGGTGCTGCTAAACCGTCGCGCCGCAAGTTGCGAAGGGCTGTGACTGCGATGAATTTGCCGGTGGAGCAGGTGGCGATGGTGGGCGATCGACTTTTTACTGATGTTTTAGCCGGCAATCGTTTGGGTATGTTCACTATTTTAGTGGAACCAATGGTTGATGCTGGGGAAGCAGTTCGGAAATATCCGTTGCGCTCTTTTGAAGTTTGGTTATCTCAAGCTTTGGGAGCAACTCTGAAAACTAAAGATTAAAAATGGGAATTGGGCATGGGGCATCGGGCCTTGGGCCTTGGGAATTGGGAATTGGTAACTAATGACAACAGTTAACAGTCAACAGTTAACAGACAACAGTTAACAGACAACAGACAAATAACAAATGACTAAAACTATTGTTGTTAAAATTGGAACTTCGACAATAACTCGATCGACTACAGGAAACTTGGCTCTTTCAACCGTTGCTGCATTAGTCGAGGTTTTGGCCGATTTGCGGCTGCAAGGCTATCAAGTAGTTTTGGTTTCTTCCGGTGCGGTTGGGGTGGGTTGTGCGCGCTTGGGTTTGACCGAACGCCCGCGAAATATCGCTCTGAAACAGGCTGTAGCGGCCGTAGGACAAGGGCGGCTGATGCGGGTGTACGATGACTTGTTTACCACATTGGAACAGCCGATCGCACAAGTTTTGCTAACTCGCCGTGATTTAGCGCAGCGTAATAGTTATGTTAATGCTTGCAATACTTTTCAGCAACTGTTGCGATTAAAAGTTATTCCGATCGTCAATGAAAACGATACTGTCGCAGTAGAAGAACTCAAATTCGGCGATAATGACACGCTTTCGGCGCTAGTAGCCAGCTTAGTCGAAGCAGATTGGTTATTCCTGCTCACAGATGTCGATCGACTGTATTCCGCCGATCCGCACAGCAACCCCGACGCGCAACCAATTGCCTTAGTACAAAGTATGGCACAGCTAACAGAATTGCAAGTGCAAACAGGAGATTCCCGCAGCGGTTGGGGAACCGGTGGAATGGTGACAAAAATTGAAGCGGCGAGAATCGCAACAGTATCGGGAGTCCGCACTGTCATCACCGATGGCCGCTTTCCCGGTAATATTGAGAAAATCATCAACGGAGAGTCAATTGGCACTCAATTCGAGCCTCAACCGCGCCCTGTAAACGCTCGGAAACACTGGATAGCTAACGTGCTAATTCCGGCGGGCAAACTTTACTTAGATGCGGGTGCTGTCAAAGCAATTTCCCACGGTGGAAAATCGCTTTTAGCCGCCGGAATTTCGCAAATAGAAGGAGAATTTCAAGCTGATGATTCCGTGCAGTTGTGCGACGGAGAAGGCAAAGAAATTGCTAGAGGACTTGTGAATTATAACAGTTTAGAGTTGAGACAAATTCAGGGCAGCCAGTCAGATAAAATTGCGGAAATTTTAGGTTATGCAGGTGTAGAAACCGTGGTACACAGAGATAATTTAGTAATTGTTTAAATCCCAACAAATCGAGATAGTCGATCGCATTTTGTGAGTTTATTCACCCCAAAGCAGTCTCAAATCACCAGAACTCATTGATTAATTAAATCCCAGTTTCTCCAGGTATTCTAGAGCCGGCCGTAATCTAGCATAGATAACAGTGTTTGCGATCGTACATATTTGTATTTGACATCCTGGGAAATTGTGATTTGCATCATGTGCAGGGCAAATAAATCGGGTTTGAAAGCGAGGATACTCTTAGCTAGACTACTGGTGTTGAAAGGAGTATAGATGACAATTTCCCAGGGTGAATTGCCTTTGGGTGCGTTCTGAGTTAATCTGTGCTTTGGATCAGTTAAGAAAAATCTAGGAGCTCAGCTTGGAACGCACTTTTTTAGCAATTAAGCCCGATGGTGTACAGCGCGGACTCGTCGGCGAAATTATCGGTCGTTTTGAAGCCAAAGGCTTTACGCTAGTTGGCATGAAGCTGATGACGGCGAGTCGCGAACTAGCCGAACAGCATTATGATGTTCACAAAGAAAGACCATTTTTTCCTGGATTGGTAAACTTTATCACTTCAGGTCCGGTAGTGGCGATGGTGTGGGAAGGCGACGGCGTTGTGGCTTCGGCGAGAAAAATCATTGGTGCCACAAATCCTTTGAATGCAGAACCGGCGACAATTCGGGGTGATTTTGCTGTCAATGTCGGCCGCAATATTATTCATGGTTCTGATGCTATAGAGACTGCCCGTGCGGAAATTAGTCTCTGGTTTAAGGAAGAAGAATTGAGTGCTTGGACACCTTGTTTAACTCCTTGGATTGTGGAGTAGTTTTGATATTCTCCCGATGGATTAATCGGGAGATATTCTGAGTTTTAGTGCATCAAAACCAAAGAAACCGGGTTTTTAGCAATAGCTTCGGCTGTCACGAAGAATTCTGGAAAAAACCCGGTTTCTGGCCACGCCTCAAAACCAAAGAAACCGGGTTTTTAGCAATATCTTCGGCTGTCACCAAGAATTCTGGAAAAAACCCGGTTTCTGGCCACGCCTCAAAACCAAAGAAACCGGGTTTTTAGCAATATCTTCGGCTGTAACAAAGAATTCTCGGAAAAAACCCGGTTTCTGGCCACGCCTACAACAATCTTGGCATCGCCCGCCCCAAACAGATGAATTTAAGCGATAATGAATGAATGGATCGCACTATCCCAAATCCTAAATCGCCATGAACTCAGAACGCCAACAAGCCTATCTCAACCTGATAAATCAACTGCTAAATTGTCCCAGCGGCGAAGAAGCGGAGATATTGAACACTCACCCGGAATTGCTGGATGATGGCTTGGTGGCGGCCATGCTAGAAGAGGCGGATAATCTCAGAGAAAAAGGCGAACTAAATAATGCTAATCGGTTGAAAGATTTTGCCGGGATACTGGGTAAGGTGGATGGCGACTTCCTAGCGGGAATTGCACTGAAAGCAGAAGCAGACAGACTGTTAAAACAAGGTAATCAGCAATATGCAATCAGTCAATTTCGAGAAGCTTTGCAGTCTTGGGAACAGGCATTAACTATCTATCTGGAAATTGGATATCGCGAAGGAGAAGCTAATGCCCTCGGCAATTTGGGCAATGCTTACGATTCCCTAGGGCAATACCAGAGGGCGATCGCATTTCACGAACAGTCTTTAAAGATTCAACGGGAAATTGGATATCGCCAAGGAGAAGCTATTTCCCTCGGCAATTTGGGCCTTGCTTACAAATCCCTAGGGCAATTCCAGAGGGCGATCGCATTTTACGAACAGTCTTTAGAGATTTCACGGGAAATTGGCGATCGCCAAGGAGAAGCTAATTCCCTCGGCAGTTTGGGCAATGCTTACCATTCCCTAGGGCAATTCCAGAGGGCGATCGCATTTCACGAACAGTCTTTAGAGATTAAACGGGAAATCAAAGATCGCCAAGGAGAAGCTATTTCCCTCGGCAATTTGGGCAATGTTTACCATTCCCTAGGGCAATTCCAGAGGGCGATCGCATTTCACGAACAGTCTTTAGAGATTGCACGGGAAATCGGAGATCGCGTGGGAGAAGCTGCTTCCCTCGGCAATTTGGGCAATGCTTACAAATCCCTAGGACAATTCCAGAGGGCGATCGAATTTCACGAACAGTCTTTAAAGATTCAACAGGAAATCGGAAATCGCCAAGGAGAAGCTAATTCCCTTGGCAATTTGGGCTTAGCTTACGATTCCCTAGGGCAATACCAGAGGGCGATCGCATTTTACGAACAGCAATTAGAGATTACACGGGAAATCGGAGATCGCGTGGGAGAGTCAACTTCTCTAAATAATTTGGGCAATACTTTACTCAAAACCAACCAACTTGCTGAAGCTGAAACAGCGCTTCGTGACGCAATCCAAATTTGTGAAACCCTGCGTTCTGAATTAGCCAATAATGATCATAAAGCCTCAATCTTTGAAACCCAAGTAAAATCTTATCTCCTGCTGCAACAAGTTCTAGTCGCCCAAACTAGATTTGATGAAGCCTTAGAAATATCTGAAATGTCGCGTACCCGTGCCTTCGTGGAGTTATTGCAGCAAACCTTATTAACAACCCCCCCTCAGTCCCCCCCTTATCAAGGGGGGGAAGTAGATAAGTCCTCCCCTTATCAAGGGGGGGAAGTAGATAAGTCCTCCCCTTATCAAGGGGGGGAAGTAGATAAGTCCTCCCCTTATCAAGGGGGGGAAGTAGATAAGTCCCCCCCTTATCAAGGGGGGGAAGTAGATAAGTCCTCCCCTTATCAAGGGGGGGAAGTAGATAAGTCCCCCCCTTATCAAGGGGGGGAAGTAGATAAGTCCTCCCCTTATCAAGGGGGGGAAGTAGATAAGTCCTCCCCTTATCAAGGGGGGGAAGTAGATAAGTCCCCCCTTACCAAGGGGGGGTTGGGGGGGATATCAATTCCCAAAATTCAACAAATCGCCCACGAAAGAATCTGCACAATAGTTGAATATTCCATTGTCTTTTCAGAAGTTTACATCTGGGTAATCCAACCAAACGGCAACATCACCTATCGCGCCGCCAACCTCGAACCCCTCAACCAACAAAACCAAACCCTCAAACAAATCATCCTCAAAACCCGCGTCTCCATCGGCAGTAAGGAAACCGACGACGAAGGCAACAAAATTAAACTAGAAAAAGAGTACAAACGAGACGAAACAGGCCGTTTTCCCCTGCAAATCCTCCATCAAATCCTGATCGAACCCATCATCGACTTGCTACCCACCGATGTTAATTCCCCGATCATCTTTATCCCCCACTACGACTTATTTTTAGTTCCTTTTGTCGCCTTGCAAGATAGCAACAACCGCTACCTAATCGAAGATCATACCATCCTCACCGCCCCATCCATCCAAGTATTAGAACTCACCCGCGAACATCAAAACCGAGTGCGAGGATTGAGACAAGCCGCCCTAATTGTCGGCGATCCAACCATTCACCCAAAATTCAAGCTTCGACAACTCTCCAGAGCAAAAGAAGCCGCCGAAGCCATCGCCGCCACTTTACAAACCCAAGCAATTACCGGAGACAATGCCACAAAAGTCGTCATTTTAGACAGGATGCTAAACACGCGCATCGTCCATTTATCCGCCCACGGACTCCTCGACGATTTCCAAGGTTTCGGCATTCCGGGCGTGATTATTTTAGCACCATCAGGAGACACCGACGACGGCGCACTTAACGCCGCAGAAATCCTGCGATTAAAACTCGACTCCGAACTCGTAGTTTTAAGCGCGTGCAGCACCGGGCATGGTAGAATCACGGGAGATGGAGTTGTCGGATTATCGCGTTGCTTCATCCTCGCGGGAGTCCCCAGCATCATCGTTTCCCTGTGGAATATGGGCGCGATAGCTGCTAAATTGCTAATGACTGAATTCTACCAAAATTTAGCACGGGGCGACAATCGAGCAGCGGCTTTGCGGTGTGCTATGCTAACCACAAAAGCTCGATTTCCGAGTCCCATAGCTTGGGCAGCATTCACCTTAATTGGCGAAACAGAAACTTTACCGCTATCAACTGCAAAAATAGATTTAAGGAGATTAGTCATGTCACTTCCCGATGATGCGAAACCTGAAGAAATTGTGGCGGCTTTTAATCAGTTATTGAAAATATCCGAGCCGCAATTTGTTGCAGAATTATCAGCGATTGATATTGGTGCGATGGATAATGTGAATGTGATTGCTCAAAGAATCAAGGATTGGTGCGAAAATAAGCCTCAAATTGAAGAGAATTTAGAGAACGAAATCGATCAAATGGGTGCGGGTGGCACTGATAGCAATGCACCGGAGGAAATCGTGAGGGAGTTTTATGAGACGTTGAAGGAAAATAGGATTCGATTGGGTTTGTCTACGCCGCCTGTGGTGGTTGAAACTGATGCTTCTGGCACAGAATCGACATAAAAACAGTCAAAACCAAAGAAACCGGGTTTTTATCCAAATCACCGATTACGATGAAGTATTCTCGCAAAAACCCGGTTTCTGGCCACGCATCACCATCAAAGAAACCGGGTTTTTCGAGGTTTTTAGGCTGTGTAACGATATTTTCGTAAAAAACCCGGTTTCTGGACTCCCTCCAAAAATGTCACAAACTTGATTATGAGCGAAGAATGGCAAATTAAAAATCCCAGCATTACTCTCTATCCTTTCCACCTGCGGGATGATGGCGACGAAGGCTACGGGAAAGTAGCAAAAAATGCCCAAAATTTGTGGGAAACTTTAGCCGATAATGTCGGTAAAGAATTTAACAGCAACGAACTAAAATCTCTCAGAGAAAAGCTAATTTGTTACAAAGACAAACAGTATTATCCCAAGGGTGAACAGGAAAATCCCAATAATGGCAAATTACTGCCCGATAAAGGCGAAACTCTGGATTTACAACTAATTACTCAGCCAGATAAGCCGGAACTTTACGGTTCAATCTATCCCCGGCGAATTCACGATACTTACACCGCAGACTTGACATTTTACTATAAAAATGCCACAATGAAAGTAGCGGACTTAAATCAATTAAATCCCCAAGGTTGCTTGTTGCCAAATGCAATTAAACCGTCTTTGGGACAGACATTATTGTTATATGCTGCACCAGCAGTTTATGATACTTACCCCAAGTTAGCTGACGAATGCGTTACAGCTTTTGTCCAGGGTAAACAGCAAGCATCGCCAGAGTTTCGCGCCGAGGGAAAGTTATTCGGGAGTCCGATTTTTGAGTATGACAGCCGAGAAGATGATGCGGCTAAACGGTGTCATATTCTAGTATGGTTACAAGACAATGCCCAAACTTTGCAATCCGCAACCCCGACGTTTAATTCTTACTTGATGAATCTACTGTGCTCTCGTGCTAAAATTGTATTTGTCTATCGCGAAGCTCGGAAAAAGTATCGCAAAGCACAGCAAATTGTCGGCGAATTAGAAAAGAAGCTTCCCGAATTCGGTGAAGTAGAAAGGGAACAAAGTCAAGAAGTTAAGTTGCAGAAGTTAAAGAAATTGCTGGCTGAAGTCCGAACCAAAATGTTTGCTTGTGCTCAGCAGGTGCGGTATTTGCAGGAAGATAGAAATACGATTGATATTAATGCTGAAAATTATGCTGAGGCTTTGACAAGAATTAAAAGTTTGTCTATCGAAGGCGATAATCTGGATTTTTTGCAGAAGTTTCTAGATTTGGCTGAGGGTAAGTATCAGCGGCAAATTGAAATAGATTTGAAGTATCTGATTGCTAGTCAAGATTTGTTCCAGCAGTCGATATCTACTTTGCGGGGAATGGTGGAAATCGAACAGGTGGAATTGGACAGGGAACAGGTGGAATTATACAAGCAAAAGGAAGACGAGGAGAAAACACGCGATCGCGAACAGATAGAATTATACAAGCAAAAGGAAGAAGAGGAGAAAACGCGCGATCGCGATCAAATGACATTATACAGGGAAAACGAAGACAAAGAGAAAAAGCGCGATCGCCAACTTGAGAATATCATCTTTTTTGTCGGAACTGCGATCGGCGGCGGACAAATCTTTTCAGCAGCCTATCCCCTAATCAAAGATACACCAATTTACTGGAAACCCGATTTTTCTCTACCCCTGCATCCCTTTGCTGCGACAATTTTCTGGAGTCTCCTGTTCGGTTTAGGATTTGGGTTGCTAACGCTGGGTGCGGCCATATTCATCAGGAAACTATTTACCAAGCATTAATTACACATTGTATTCCTAGGGACACGGCAATGCCGTGTCCTTTACTCAAACCTCAATTATGCAACAGTTTCATCCCCATTTTAACCTTGTCAAAAATCGTCTTTTGCGACACACAAGTAATCAGACAAAGCTTACCGCAATCCAAAGTATCGCGGCGAATTTTCTGAGCTTTTTCGCCGTACCAAATAGCGCGGGCGCTTTGCTCTTTCACATTCCCAATCACCGGATATTCATCGCACAATTTCACATCGCCACGGGTATCAATCCAGTAATTCCGAAGTCCTATCCGACAAGGCCTCACTGCATCGGGAGCCTTTTCTTCGCGGAAGTGAGGCACCATTAAACGCAATACTTCATCGCTGTTCATAATTGGCGCACCGTTTTTCTTCATTTCAATTAGGCGCTCAATTACCTGTGCAAATTCCTCTCTGTCTGCTTCTTCTATCCACAATTCCTCATAGGTTTCTGGTGTCCAGCGATTGACTGGTTGGAAACTCACCGTCGTCGCCCCAATTTCTTTGGCCCAGGTTACTATCTCCTCAAGGTGGCGGAAATTGAGTCGGTTGATAGCAGGTTTGACGTTGATGGGAAACAGAATGCCCTGTTTTTCCTGTTCCTCGCGCAGATATCTGATTCCTTTAGAAAGTCGGTCAAACAATCCGGGTTTGCCGCGCAAATAATCGTGCAGTTCTGCATTGTGCCCGTCAACGGACATATTCACATTAAAAGGACGAGCCGCAACAGTTTTGGCTGCGTTTTCTCTGGTCATGCAATAGCCGTTTGTGGTGACGCCGGCGTGAATACCATTCTTGTTGGCAAAGGCCAGCAAGTCGAGAAAACCTTTTTTAATATAAGGTTCGCCGCCGCTAAAGTTGATTGAAAATTCGCCCACAAATTCTTTGATGCTTAAGAGAGCATTTTGCCATTCTTCGATCGTCATTTCATCTTTATATTCTTTGAGCCGCCAATACTCGCACTGACGGCATTTAGCGTTGCAGCGCTCGTTGATGATTCCATAAAAAGTTATTGGGCTGGTAATGTCGTATCCTGTGTTGATCCGCAGCGATTCGGCTACTGCATTCTTAGTGTGTTTGACTCCTAGTCTGGATAATGTTAAAGCATCCATCTTTTTTTTCTCTTAGGTATTGTTGACTAAGTAAATTTATCTAACCCAATTGCGTATTGATTACGCATTGCTTGTAAGTAGGTATGCACCCATACTAAGCGTTACTTTTGGGCGTGGCTAGATGTTTTTCAAAGTTTTATAATGTTAAGTCTTGTAACATATTAGTATTACAAATACTTTAAATATATTTTTGGCTTAAAATGTGAAATTAGCTTAACAATTAATTCTATTCAGTATTATTAATTAATAACTTGTAATGTTAAGTGATATAATATTACAATACTTAATTGAGCGACTGAAGATAACTACTTAAGTAAACTTGCTCAATAAGTTAAAATTATAGTTAGAACGGAAGCCAATCAAGCAGTTAACTTCACACAAGCTTTACAATATGATGAAATCTAAGTATTTCAACGGTGAAAAATGGCTATAAACATGGGACGATATTTGCACGTACTAAAAATGTTCTGGGGTGCGGCGATTTCCGCAGAGCTCGAATACCGAATCAACTTTCTCCTCGCAGCCCTCAGCAGCCTGGGAAACCTGACGGGAAGCTTGTTTGGACTGTTTCTGTTCTATCGCACCGGCTACACATTTTCTGGCTGGAAATGGGAAGAAGCCTTAGTTGTACTGGGTATTTTCACGATTTTGCAGGGCTTTTCGTCAACGTTTCTAGCACCTAATCTCAGCCGTATTGTCGATCGCGTGCAACAAGGAACTCTCGATTTTGTCCTCCTAAAACCCATTAATTCTCAATTCTGGCTGTCTGCAAATACAATTTCTCCTTGGGGAATGCCAGATTTAATCTTCGGTATGGTATTGTTGCTGTATGCTGCTAACAAATTAGGAGCAGAAATCGGCAACTATTTCCTAACAGCAATACCGCTGTTATTTGGCATGGTTAGTCTTTACAGCATCTGGTTTATGTTAGGTGCAACCAGCATTTGGTTTGTCAAGATTTATAATGTGACTGAAGTTCTCAGAGGATTATTAGAAGCGGGTAGATTTCCAATGGCTGCTTATCCCGCAGCTTACCGATTTTTCTTCACCTTCATAGTCCCGGTTGCTTTCTTAACCACAGTACCGGCAGAAGCAATGTTAGGCAGAGGTGATATACTTTGGATAGCAGGGGCTGGAATTTTGGCGAGCGCCCTTTTGTTCGCTTCCCGCTACTTCTGGCAATTTGCACTCCGATTTTACACCAGCGCTTCCAGTTAGTTATATAATTTAATTTGTTGACGGTTGACTGTTGACGGTTGACAGTTGACGGTTGATTGTTATATGATGAAATTACATTTTTTTCAAATAGCCAGAGCAATCTCAACTAGAAATAAACAATCAAAATAAGGCCAACCAATGAAAAACAAAAAACTCGGAAACACTAATTTTAATATCAGCGCAATTGGTCTAGGAGGAATGCCACTGTCCTTGAGCGGCAGGCCGACCGAATCGCAAGCAATTGCAGTAATTCACCGCGCCCTCGATTTGGGCGTGACACTAATTGACACCGCAGATTCCTACTGCCAAGATGAATCCGACAAACACCATAATGAGGAACTGATTGCCAAAGCTTTACAACAATATACTGGAGATATTAGATCTGTCACCGTTGCTACAAAAGGCGGCTTAATGCGGCCTCAAGGTGCGTGGACGCGCAACGGCAATCCTCACCATTTACGCAAGACAATTCGCGAAAGTTTTGAAGCATTGGGTGGCCAAAAACCGATCGACCTTTGGCAATATCACGCCCCCGATCCCAGTTATACCATCGAGGCAGCCCTAGCACCGGCAAAAGAAGCAGTAGAAGCAGGAATGATTCGATTTATTGGAGTTTCCAACTTTTCTGTAGAACAAATCAAACGCGCCCGCGATACAGTAGAAATTGTCTCAGTTCAGAATCAATATAATCCTTGGCACAGAGAACCAGAATCAGACGGCGTACTGGAATATTGCGAAACCGAAAAACTGACATTTTTTCCTTGGAGCCCTCTGGGAGGAAGTCGCCGGGCCACAAGTTTGCAAGATGTGCCGGCGATCGCGAAATTAGCCGCCGAAAAAAACGTCTCAGTTTACTGTATAGTATTAGCTTGGTTGATGGGAAAATCGCCCTGTGTCGTTCCGATTCCCGGGGCGACAAAAGTATCGAGTATTGAAGACTCCTTGCGGGCGATAGATGTAAAATTGACTGACGAGGAATTGCAACAAATCTCAGTAAGTTAGGTCAATGAGTACCAGAAATTGAATTAGTAAATTTGCAAATTTGTGAGAGTTTGGGTTTTATGGAAGTTAATCAAGTGAAGACCGATCGAGATTTATCAATCGAACATCAAAACGTACCTGTCGCCCATGAGGGACTGCACAACTTTTTATACAGTTCCGATGAAGAACACAGCGCAGTCGCGGCAATTGCTGCATGGGAAAATGACGGGACGCAAATAATGGCGATCGATGTGTGGCGCGATTTGGCAACTAACGCAAAAGTCGCCGGCGTTTATGCTGTAATCGACAATTCCCATCAAACTCAGTATATAGGTTATTCGCGAAATATCCTGCTTTCTATCAACGGTCACATCGCCCAAAATGGCAGCGAAAATTGTGCATTCCTGCGGGTGCAAACTTTCAAATTTCCGAAGCGGGAAGAAATGGAAAATTTGCGCGATTCTTGGATTGCAGCACTCGGCAGCATTCCCCCTGGAAACGGCGCTGAGAGCGAAATGTGGGCGATTACGGTAGGTCAAGCCGCGCGATCGGCAATGTCTGCTGAGGAACAAAAAGCTTATGAAGAAAAGAAGCTGAAATTACGCAAAGCAATGGCCGATTCCACTCTTACCAAAGAGTTAGAAACCGCCACAAGTGATGCAGAAACTAGGCATAAATTGGAAGCTGCGGTTCATAATGATGACTGGAGTGCCGTGATTCAGTCACAAACCCAGGAAACAAAATCCGGTTCCTAAGTGCAGAAAAAGCAATCGACCAGGCACGATATAATTACTAATGACTAATTTTCCGCTCTTGAATTAAAGTCAAACTCACCCATTCACCCCGAACGTTATAACTGCGAATCATCCGAAATCGCAAATCAGGTTCAACCAACCAGCCAGCCTCGAAAAATACAGGTTTTCTGAGTTCAACTTTGACTGGTATTGTGCAAGAACCGCCGTCAGGAAGCAGCAAAACTTGCACCGGCACTGAACCTTCATTAAAATTAATAATCGAACCGTCAATGCTGGCCCTAGAACTGATAATCTTAGCATCAGCATTAGTGCCAAAAGTAATTTTATGCAGTAGGCGATCGGCTCCATCCAAATGTAACTGTAAATTGGTAGAATAGGAATCAGGATGACGCCAATCTGGATAAATTGTCACCGCTTCGCCCTGCCATTCTCCTAGTAAAGCCTCAACAGTTAAAGGCGGACGTTCGGGGACATTTTGAGCCGGCTGCTTTTCCCGAATTAGGGTAATTGTTGATAAATTCCCATTGGTATTGTACAACTGAACGAACCGCAAGCGGCGATAATTGTAGATAAAACTAAACTCGGCGCCGCACTCAGAAAAAGGCGCTATTTGAATAGTGCCCTGACAAAAAGCTCCATTCTCAAAAAATAGGATATCCCGTCCCAAACTCTGATATTCTCGAACAAGTTCGCTAACTTCCGGTTCGCCGACACCGCTGGGATTTGGGGAAAACCGCTGGAGTTTTAATCGCACAGTTTTGTTGTCATTCAGACCTTCTAGAGCAATAATACTAGGAGTATCTTGAACTACTTCTCCCCTGGGCGATAACTGAGTAAAGGAACCGTGCCATTCTCCAAGATTTTGGAGAAAGTTTTCCCATTGTGATACCATATTTTTACCTCTGAATATATGTCTAAAAATAGAATTATAACTCTACTGACGGATTTTGGATTAAGCGATGTTTATGTTGGAGTGATGAAAGGTGCGATCGCCCAAATTAACCCGCAACTCAAAGTTATTGACATTACGCACCAAATACCCCCTCAAAATATTGCAGCGGGGAGGTTTTGTTTGATGAATGCTGTTGCTTATTTTCCGCCGGAAACCGTACACATTGCGGTAGTCGATCCGGGTGTGGGAAGCAAGAGACGGGCGATCGCGATTCAATGTGCTCATTGCTGGCTTGTCGGGCCCGATAACGGGTTGTTTAGCGGGGTATTGAGTCGGGAAAGGGCGATCGCCTCTGTCGAACTCACCAACCCCAAATACTGGCGATCGCCTCAACCCAGCAGCACTTTCCACGGTCGAGATATTTTCGCTGCTGCGGGTGCTCATTTGGCGAATGGGGTGGCTTTGGAAGAGTTCGGGGAGGCGATCGACCTTGCAAGTTTAGTGCGACTACAGATACCAAATTGTGCCGTTACAGCCACAGGTATAGAAGGCTGCATCCAATATTGCGATCGCTTTGGCAATCTAATTACTAATATACCAGAACATTGCATTAAAAGCAACAATTGGTCAGTAAAAATTAATCATATTTCTGATGCAATTATCATAGCCAGCGGCCAAACCTACAGCGACAGCAAACCGGGAGATTTAATTGCGATCGTAGGTTCCGAAGGCTGGGTAGAAATCTCCGTTAACGGCGGCAGCGCTCAATCTGTGTTAAAAGTGGAGTGTGGGGCGATCGTGCAATTGCTTTTTGAATTCAAAAATTAAATAGAACTTACACATGGGTGCTCAGAAACCGGGGTTTTTACGAAAATATTTTGTTGTAGCCAGCAGATTAGATGAAAAACCCGGTTTCTTTGGCGGAGTGCGTAAATCATAACTTTTCCCATGAATTACTCTCCCTACAAAATCCACAACTGTTTGGCGATATTCATCATTATTAAAAAAATAAAAACTCGACGACTTAGCCAAATTAAAAACAATAATTATTCACTTCAAAAAGTAGCCTATTTTGAGGTAAAATCAATCCAGATGCTTCCTCAGTTAACAATTGGTTGTATATTGTATCCGCTTGCCAAAAAGATTCTTGAGGCAAAAACCTAAAAATTGATGCAGCAACATATTGTTTTTCTTGTTCAAAACTTATCCATTTTCGTGATAATTCTTCTGCTGCATAACCAGTAGTATTAGAACCCGAAAAAATATCTACTACCAAGTCTCCCGGTTCAGTAAGAAAATTTATAAAAAATGATGGTAATCTTTGGGGAAAACGTGCTGGATGCACCTTAACATTAAACTCTTTACACCAACGCAAGTATTGAGAATTACTTTCCGAATTAGCAATCTCTAGCAAATTAGATGGAATAGCACCTCCATTATCTTTGGCAAATCGATCGCTAATATTGTGACCGGAAGGACGTTCTTTGGGCGTGTAAAATTCATCAGCATTTTTCAAAAGTTTTTTCATTCTCTCAGAATACTCTACTTTGACTTTAGTAATATTCGCTTGAGGGTGATTCGTTTTGGAAAGCCACCAAACAGTATTCACAGAATCTTTAGCCCGGATTTTCTGTTTATTCACCCACTCTATAGGAGATGGAAGTTTTGAAGGATTAAACCAAAAAAATTCTTGAGCAAGTTTAAATTCATATTCATCACATAACCTAATAAGTACGCGGTAATTGTACAACGAACGTACAGGTATTCCTTTTTGATAAGCACCTCCAAGGTCTATAACAAAACTTCCAGTATCCTTGAGAACTCTTTTAATTTCAGGAGCAAAGCCCAGCAGCCAATCAACATATAAATCTTGATCTTCATTTCCATAACTCTTTTTGCGTTGCAATGCAAAAGGAGGGGATGTAATCACCAAATCTACAGAATTGCTAGCAAGACAATTGAGGAGATGAAGAGAATCTCCCAAATAAGATTGACCGTATTTGGTGGTGTAAATTGGGGCGGACAAAATGTTACTCATGTGTAATTTAGATGAGTTTAAGGTACAACAGACACAGCCTGCTCTCATTATATCGGAATCCGTACTGCCAGTCATAGTAAATCCGTACTTTCAGTGCGTTGTTTTGTAATTCTTCGTACCATTCACAAAGCGAACTTTCAGTTCGTTTTTACCAATTGTGACGGGTATGAATTACAAAGAAGCCAGACAACAATTTGCGGCCAAGGTAAGTCAGTTACGCAGAGAAAAAAGGATGACACAGGACGAGTTAGCAGAACTCATAGACAAGACTACTGACTATATCAGCTTATTGGAACGCGGTGAAAGATCGCCATCTTTTGAAGTTATTTTCGCTCTAGCTGAAGCCCTCGATGTACCCGCTACTTATTTAATCAGTTTTAGCCAAAGCGGCGAGAATAAAGCTCTCATTAGCACCCTGATAGCTGCACCAGTTTCTCCCTCGGTTGTGGAGCCCGTTGAAGAGGCTGTTACCACGGAAGCAGAACGCATTTCAGATGCTAAACGGCTAGAAAATGCGATGAAAAGCATCCAAGAATTGCAAAATCTGGCAAATGAATATGGCATTACCGATATTTTTCAAGATAATGGAGGAAAGACTTTACAGTTATTAATCCTTTTAGGACTGCGTATATCGCCCGGTCGTGAAGGAAACGATGCTATTGATGGTGAAGGAAAAGAATACGAACTTAAAACAATCAATATTTCACTTAATCGCAGCGGTGGCGTCACGACTCACCATCATTTGAATGAGATTATACTTGAAAAATATCGCCAAGTTGGAGCTTGGTATATTGGATTGTATGAAGGGATAACTCTCAAACAAATTTATAAACTCACACCTGAACTTCTAGAACCTAAATTTCAAGAATGGGAAGAAAAGCTGAAAGTCAGAAATGACGCACTTAATAATCCTAAAATTCCCTTAAAGTTAGTTAGACGGGGGAAACTTGTCTACTCAGATAGTCAACAATAGCCCTCCGCCAACAATTTTGATTTTGAGAATTATAGTCCTGGGCGCAAAAACCCGGTTTCTTAACGTAATTGCGTCATTTTAGGTTGACGATGGAGAAACCGGGTTTTTTAGATTGATAGTCAGTAAGTCCTGAATTAGGTTGTGCTTGTATAGAGCCTATAGGTGCACGACACCTATTAGCAGTTACAACTAAGCAACAACAAAATTAACCAACTTTCCAGGCACCACAATTACCTTTTTAATCTCCTTACCCTCAAGGTGACGCTTAGCAAGTTCCGACTCACGAGCATACTGTTCCAAAGCAACTTTATCAGCAGCAGAAGGCACTTGAATTGTGCCGCGAGTCTTGCCCATAACTTGAATTACCAGCGTAATTTCATCGGTAATTAATGCTGATGGATCTACAATTGGCCAAGTTTGCGTGTGGACCGATTCACTGTTACCAATTAAGTGCCACAATTCATCAGCAATATGCGGCGAAAAAGGCGCTAACAGCAAAATCAAAGTGCTAATTCCTTCTACATAAATCGGCGACTCTTTACATTTAGCATCAGTCAAAGCATTGCTGAGTTTCATCATTTCAGAAACAGCAGTATTGAACTGATAATCACCCTCCAAATCTTCGCTCACTTCCTTAATTGCAACATGAATCGCCCGTCGCAAATCCTGCTCAGGTTTGCTTAAAACCTCTTTCTCCCCCCCTTGGGAAGGCGTGGCAGACGGGAAATTATCTTTCTCCCCCCCTTGGCAAGGGGGGGTTGGGGGGGGTGAAGCAAACTCTGTCACCAGTCGCCAAACGCGATTTAAAAAGCGAAATTGCCCTTCTACATCAGCGTCATCCCACTCCAAATCTTTCTCAGGCGGCGCTTTAAATAAAATAAACATCCGCGCCGTATCTACCCCGTATTTTTCCATCACTTGCAAGGGGTCAACACCATTGTATTTTGACTTAGACATCTTCTCATAGAAGACTTCTAAAGCTTCCCCAGTCTCAGGATCTTTTGGATTTGCCGCATCTACTTCTGCCGAAGGAACGTATTTGCCAGTAACGGGATTTTTGTAGGTTATTCCCTGCACCATGCCTTGAGTTAATAGGCGCTTAAATGGTTCGTCGCAATTGATCAAACCCCGATCGCGCAAAACCTTAGTAAAGAAGCGCGAATACAGTAAATGTAGGATTGCGTGTTCAATTCCGCCGACATATTGATCCACGGGCATCCAATCATTGATTTTCGCCGTGTCAAATACTTTCTCCTGATTACTCGCATCGGGATAGCGCAAGAAATACCACGAAGAATCAATAAAAGTATCCATCGTATCTGTTTCTCGCTTCGCCGGAGTGCCGCAACTCGGACAAGGAACATTTACCCAATCTTCCATCTTGGCTAAAGGCGAACCTTTGCCCGTAAATTCCACATTTTCCGGCAACAATACGGGCAATTCCGATTGGGGTACGGGTACTGTGCCGCAGTTTGGACAGTGAATTACGGGAATGGGAGCGCCCCAATAACGCTGTCTAGAAATCAACCAATCTCTCAAGCGATATTGGACTCGCGCTTTGCCGCAGCCTGCATTTTCGGCATATCTAATAATCGCTGCTTTGCCTTTAATTGAATCCATGCCGTTGAAGCTTTCAGAATTAATCATAATTCCTGGTTCTGTGTAAGCTTCGGTCAACGGCCACTCATCATCATCTACAATTACTACTTTAATTGGCAACTGATTTTGATTGGCAAATTGGAAATCTCGCGTGTCGTGGGCCGGTACTCCCATAACTGCGCCGGTGCCATATTCGTACAGCACATAATCGGCTATCCAAATGGGAATTTCTTCGCCGTTGAAAGGATTGATTGCTTTGCCGCCTGTGGGAATGCCGCGCTTGGGTTTGTCTTCTGCTGTGCGATCGATTTCGCTTTGCAGTGCCACTTCTTTCACAAAGGTTTCAATGGCCGCTTTTCTGTCAGGTGTAGTAACGCGATTAGTTAATGGATGTTCCGGTGCCAAAACAACATAACTAACGCCATAAACTGTGTCGGGGCGAGTGGTGAAAACAGCGATTTTTTCATCCATCCCGACAATCGGAAATTCCAAGTAAGCACCGACTGATTTGCCGATCCAATTTGCTTGCATTAATTTGACTCTTTCAGGCCAATCTGGCAATTGGTCTAAGTCATTTAATAACTGTTCGGCATAATCGGTAATTTTGAGGAACCATTGCCGCAATAATTTGCGTTCGACTTGGGCACCGGAACGCCAGGAACGACCTTCATTATCGACTTGTTCGTTTGCTAAGACTGTTTGGTCGATGGGGTCCCAATTAACTGCGGCTTCTTTTTGATATGCTAATCCTGCTTCTAAAAATTGCAAGAAAATCCATTGAGTCCACCGATAATAATCGGGAGAACAAGTTGTAACTTCTTTTGTCCAATCAAAGGAAATACCTAAACGCTGAAATAACCCTTTCATTTGGGCAATATTTTGATAAGTCCATTGTGCCGGCGGAATTCCTCGCTCGATGGCGGCATTTTCTGCAGGCAAACCAAAAGCGTCCCATCCCATCGGATTCAATACCTGATAGCCTTGCATTCGCTTGAATCTGGCAATTACATCAATAATTGTGTAGTTGCGGACATGGCCCATGTGCAGGCTTCCCGACGGATAGGGGAACATGGATAAGGCATAAAATTTAGGTCGATCGCTCTTTTCTGGCATTTGGTCTAAGTTTTGCTCAGCCCATGTCTGTTGCCATTTTTCTTCTATGGATTGGGGGTTGTATTTGGAATCCACAACAATTTCTCCTTGTAAGATTTACAGGACTTATGCACTCAACTGTCATGCTGAGTCCTTAGCGTAGCAAAGGATAACGAAGCATCTGGGGCCTCTGATAGATCCTTCGCGGAGTTTACTTGCAGAACGTAGTGAATGGCTCAGGATGACAGAATTCCGTTACAGTGCATAAGTCCTAATTTACTAATGTTTGCTTGAACATTTTTGCACATTCAAGGGGCCGCGATTCGGATTTTTTTGAGCTCTCAGGATTTTGGGTCAAATATCTGTATTATATATTGTAGTATATCGGGTTGGAGTGAAGGGCGATCGACCAAATCTCTCATTCGCCCTGCGAGGGGTCAGAAACCGGGTTTTTACGAGAATACTTCGTTACAGTCGGCAAAACAGCAAAAAACCCGGTTTCTTAGCATTTATGGGGGCTTAAACGCTATCAGGATCGATGTTCAATTCGCGCAATTTGGCGGCTAAACGTTCAGCTTTTTGCTCTGCTTGTTCAGCCCTTTGAGCTTCTTGTTGTAGACGCTGGCGGCCTAATGCTCTATCTGCTTCCAATTCCCCATAGGAAAGAAACTTTTCTCCATCAGGTCGATAAATTTCTAACCCATCTTCTCCCAACTCAAATCGCACTCCTAATCTCGGACTGATCCATCCCTCCATCGGCTCAATTACTTCTAACATTCCCTCAATTCTTTGCCAACCTTCCAACTCATTTGTTTCGGGATCGTAAAGGTAATATTCCTCAACTCCATGACGGTGGTAAAATGAAAGTTTCTTATTCATTTTAGTGTTGCGGTCGTTATGGGACCGAATCTCAAAGACGACTTGAGGAGGGATATTATCCTCTCGATATTGTATGTAGGAAAGGCGATCGCCCTTTGGCCTGCCAAACACCACCATCGTATCAGGTGCTTGAGAAATATCTATTCTCCCCTCAACGGGATACCAGAGTAAATCGGCGGCTACAAAAACGTTTGGGTCAGTTTTAAACAGCGATTCGCAGCCTTCTTTGATTTTGACAATTAATTCGTATTGAATGGTGCTTTCTGCCATTGGTTGACCGTCGCTGGAAGGATAAATGATTTCTGCGGTTGTGACTTGCATAGTGGTTGTCTCCGAGAAGTATCTCAGTTTAATTATAGTATTTTATGCTCGTCATCGGGTGGGGGCGGGTTTACGATATTGTTGGTTTCAGGCAATTATTGTTGGTGAAACCCGCCCCTACATAGATATTGTTCAATCAGCTATTTATCATTGGTAATTCATAAATTTGTAGGGGCGGGTTTTACAAACCATCTATGTTTAAAATTAAGTATCTCGTAAACCCGCCCCCACCCAAGGAAAAATATATCACTCCCCTACCGACCAAAGAAACCGGGTTTTTCACTCCTTAAAGGCTGAGATACAATATTTTCGTAAAAAACCCGGTTTCTGGGCACCCATGCGTAAGTCTTATGTTAGTTAAAATAAGGAACATTTACGCTTTAATGCTGCCCGCAAAAGAGTGTTATATTGTTTTTCTTTGACAATATAAGAGCCGAATCTTTCGAGGTGGGGATTGTTCATTTGAGCATCGAAAAGCAGATAAGATCGATCGCGCAATCTCTCTACCAACTTCACCATCGCCACCTTAGAACCCTCTGGAATTCGATAAAACATCGACTCGCCAATAAACGCGCCGCCGATCGACAATCCGAGAATTCCGCCCGCAAGTTCATCCCCACACCAAGTCTCGAAGCTGTAAGCCCAACCGGCCTCATACAAACCCCAGTAAATCTGTTTGAGCTCCTTAGAAATCCAAGTCGTTTCGCGATCGGCACAACCCTCAACCACCGCCCCAAAATCGCGGTTTACAGCCACCGAAAACCGATTTTGATTGATTTGACGGCGGAGCGATTTCGGATAGGTAAATCTCTCATCCAGGGGGAGCAGCGCCCGTTGGCGGCTGGAATACCACCCCAAACTATCCTCGCCGTCATTTGCCATCAAGAAGTAGCCTTGCGCGTATCCTTGTATAATTGTCGGTATATCATATTGCATAAATTTATCAGTTGTTTGTCAGTTGACCGTTAACAGCCAACAATTACCAATGAGCAAATAGGCATAATCATGTCAGAATCGATCGCACCTATTACTTTGCCGCCAGCCAAAAACCCAGAGCAAGAAGGCCAATGGCTTCAACAAACACTGCTCGCATGGCTTGACTCTGAGTTTATCCCAGAAGCAGCCAACGAGCAAATAGCGAAAAGAGCTACCCAAATCTACGTTCGCCAGCGCATGGAAGGCGAAAATGATGTGGGTAGCCTCGTAATTGCGATCGTCACCGAAATGCAAGCCTATGATTTTTCTAAAAGTTTCTACGGCGAATTTGCGATCGCCAACGCCGTCAGCGACTTATTATTAGAAAGTCTCGGCATAGATAAATGCTGCGGCCAGTGAAGCAAGAAAGAGGAAAATTTAACTCAGAATTAGGAAACAAGAATCAACCCAAAACATAATCTTGCCGATTAATTGATTGTGAGTTTTTTCTTCTTTCTTCGTACCCGCTCGCGAAGCGTTGCACTGATCCCTTCGACACTTCGAATACGCGAGCGTGCGCCGCTACGCGAGCGGGTAAACGCAGTCGTTGTGTCGAAGGGCTTTCTTCCTTCTTCCTTCTTCTTTCTTCCCTCTTCCTTCTTTCTGATATCCGTTACATCCATTACAAAATCCGTTGCCGAACTTCGTTCTTTCTACTACCAGCTAGACTTAACTACACCGGGCAAAAGACCTTCGTGAGCCATTTCTCGAATCATGTTGCGAGACAAACCAAAATCCCGGTAGAAACCTCTCGGCCGACCAGTCGCCCAGCAGCGGTTACGCAAGCGAGTCCGGGAACTGCTGCGGGGTAGCTGTTGCAGTTGGCGGTGAATCGCCATTTTTTCCATCTGATTCGCAGCTTGGTCGAACTGGTCTTTCAGGTCTGCGCGCTTGTCAGCGTACTTGTCTACGAGTCTTTGGCGCTTTTTCTCGCGCTCGACCATGCTCTTTTTAGCCATAATCTGTTGATATCCTTAGATAAATCACAATCTAGTATTTTACTATATTTTGGTCATTTTGGATGACTTTAGTTGGAAATATTTTTATTTGTACAGAACAACCGATCTCATTTTTAGGGTGCGTCAGCTAAGATTGTGCGATCGATCGTTGCTAGCCTTGGAACTGATATCGTTTACGGTTGTTTATGAATGATTTAACCGCAGAGAACGCAGAGAACGCAGAGGAAGAGAAGAGAGATATGAATAATTCCGACCCTACGAAGCATTAGCAGAAGGGCACAAATCTGCAAGCTCACAAATATCGCAAGCCGGATTTCTCGCATTACAAACTGCCCGCCCGTGATACACCAGCCGAATTGACCAATTTTCCCAATCATGCTGCGGCAATAATAACATCAAATCTCGCTCAATCCGAATTGGATCTGGATGTTTAGTCAATCCCAACCGCTGACTCAATCGCTTGACGTGAGTATCAACTGTCACGCCCATATTAATTCCAAAAGCGTGAGCGAGAACCACATTAGCCGTTTTGCGGGCAACTCCGGGCAATTCTAATAGCAATTCCATTGTCTGCGGCACTTGATTATTGAATTTATTTGCGATCGCCTGACCGGTACCTTTAATATTTTTAGATTTATTGCGATAGAAACCTGTCGATCGCACTAGACTTTCTAGTTCTTCTAAATCTGCATTTCCCAAAGCAACAGCATCGGGAAAACGCTCAAATAAAGCGGGTGTTACCAGATTAACTCGCGCGTCTGTGCATTGAGCCGAGAGAATTGTCGCCACGAGCAACTGCACAGGAGTTTCGTAATCGAGAGTGCAGGGAGCATCGGGATAGAGGCGTTTGAGGCGAATCAAGATTTCGTGCGATCGCTGTTTCAAACTTAACTTTTTAGTCATTAATCATTGGGCATGGGGCATCGGGCATCGGGCATTGGAATTAATATTACCCGAAATCAGGAGACTGCACGTGCCGTTTCCCTACAAGATTATTTTGGGGTAGGGAAACGGCATTGCCGTTTCCTCCTTTGCTCTTTCGGACTGTCGGTTTAAGGTTAAGTTGTCACCAATTAAAGAAGCCTGGAAACAATGAAATTAATCCGTGTATCCGTGTCAAAATCCGTGTTCCTTCCTTCTTCCCTCATTTACTGTTGCATGAAATTTCGCAAATCTATCCCAGCCAAATTAGCTGTATCCCTAATAATCAAGAAAATTCCCAAACCCAGCAACAGCATCAAACCAGTCTGCATGACATTTTCCTGAAAGCGGTTCGGCAAAGGTTTACCGCGCACTCCTTCGATTAACAGAAAAGCTAGCTGGCCGCCATCCAAAGCAGGTAAAGGCAAGATATTAATCACAGCTAAATTGATGCTAATTAGCGCCGCAAACTGAAACAAATTCCCTGCATCCGATCGCGCAATCCCTGCACCAATCGCTACAATAGCCACCGGGCCAGACAACTGTGAGGCGGTTTTGCTGAAATTGCTAACTAACTGACCGAAACCTTGAAATGTCAACTTGACAATTCGCTCAAATTCTGTAGCGGCGCTGCTAAACGCCTCGACAATATTTCCCGCCCGTTGTCGGACGACGGTACCGTTAGAACTAAGTTGTACGCCGATGCGGCCTTTCCCATCCGGGGCCAATTCTGGAGTTACTGTGAGAGCAATTTTTTGCTCTTGGCGCTGAATTTCCATCAACAGCGGTTGATTGGGATGGTTTTGAATTTGGGCGACTAGGGATTTGACTGCTTCGCGGGAAGCCCCCAATTCTTGACCGTTAACGGACAGAACGATGTCTCCCGATTTAATTCCGGCTTTTGCCGCCGCTGAACTCACAGCCGTCGCTACTTCTGGGACTCGAACTCCTGGTAGATAGTTCATTTCGGCCGCGCCGATAGTTCCCAATTGCACCACTAGCAGGAAGTAAGCAAAAATCAAGTTGGCAATCACCCCTGCACTAATCACGATCGCCCGATCGAGCACGGGACGATTTCTGAGCAAATCTGGGTCATTTGGCGGGATAGTGCTGTCGGGGTCGTCATCGGGGAAACCCACGAAACCTCCCAAGGGAAAGGCCCGGAGGGCATATTCAGTTTCCGGGCCCTGATATTTCCAAAGGATGGGCCCGAAACCGATGGAAAATCGGTTGACGTGGATGTGTTGAAGTCTCGCCGCCAGGAAGTGGCCGAGTTCGTGAACGACAATGAGAAGACCTAAAACTGCGATCGCTGCCAAAGCTGCCAAAACTGACATGAAGGATTCCAGTGAAATTGTGATGTGACTTTGATTTATTTTAATATCTTTTTAAGATAGGTGGCTTCGGAGCGACTATTTTCGGTGAAACTGGAAGGAAGATGACATTTTCGGCTAAACTCCAGGCCGGTGCGCCCGGGCTGGTGTCGATTTTCGCCTTTCTGAAGGAAGAAGGAAGAGGGAAGAAGGAAGAAAAATAATTCAACCAATTCCCCATTACCAATTCCCCATTACCAATTCCCCATTACTAATTCCCAATTTATGAAAGAAACTTCTTTGAATATTATAGCTATTTCTATATTCGCCATCACGGTTTCAATATTGTTAGGCCCTGTAATTAACTTGCCCCAGACCGTACCTGCGATCGCCACTTTTTGTCTGTTAGGGCTAGCCACCTTAGACAGTTTTCAGTGGCAAGGTCAAGGTGGCAGTATTTTGTTGGATTGGCTGGCAGGAACTTCTAAACAAAAGCGCGATCGAATCCTCCATCACGAAGCCGGACACTTCCTAGTCGCGCACCTATTAGGAATTCCCGTAACCAGCTACGCCCTCAACGCTCTTGAAGCATTTAAACAAGGCCAATCAGCCCAAGGAGGCGTTCGATTTGCAGACGAAAAATTAGCATATCAACTCCAAACAGGCACTCTTTCCGCCCAACTTTTAGACCAATACTGCACCGTTTGGATGGCCGGAATAGTCGCCGAACAAATGGTTTACGGCAATGCCGAAGGAGGTGCAGAAGACCGCACTAAAATCCATGCAATTTTAACACAACTGCGGCGGCCAAGTGCCGAAATTCAACTTAAACAAAACTGGGGTTCTCTCCAAGCAAAAAGTTTAATCGAAAGCCATAAATTAGCTTACGAATCCCTAGTAGCAGCAATGGCAGAAAGGGCAACCGTAGATGAATGTTGTGAGATTATACAGCAAAATTTGTAGTATTTAAAAGTAAGGAAATTATGCCATGACTGTAACAGATGTACGCTTGTGGACTGTAACTGAATACCATCGCATGAGCGAAACTGGGATTCTCAATCCCGATGAACGAGTGGAATTAATTGACGGGCAAATTATTTCAATGAGTGCCAAAAATCCTCCCCACGCAGCAACTAATCTCTGTGCGGCAGACTATCTCAGAAATCTGTTAACAGGACTTGCTTTAATTCGCATCCAAGATCCGATCGCCCTAAGTTATAATTCACAACCAGAACCAGATATTGCTGTAGTGCAAATTGACTCCCGATTCTACCAAGATTTTCACCCCGCACCCGCTAACATTTTCTTATTAATAGAAATAGCTGACACGACTTTAGAAACAGACCGCAAGCGAAAAGCGCCAGCTTATGCTAAGGCGGGAATTATTGATTATTGGATACTTGATGTTAACAGGTGGCAAGTTTATGTCTTTCGCGAACCGCACGAGGGAAACTACCGACAAGAAACAGTATTTAATCAAGATGATGTTTTGTCAATGCTGGCATTTCCCGAAATAGAAGTTCAGATTTCGCAACTGTTTCCTTAAGTCTGTTTCCTTAAGTCTGTAGGGGCGGGTTTTACCAACAATCTCGGCCTAAGACCCATAATATAGTAAACCCGCCCCCACCCGATGGTAAATTGAAATGTACGTGCTGTGCGATCGCTCAAACAATGTTGGCAGTAGTGATCGACTGTGGGGGGCGGGTTTATTGATATCTTGAATTACCGATCGATATTTCGGGTAAAACCCGCCCCTACAAACCAATCAATTACCAATTCCCAATTACCAATTCCCAAATTTTCAGGATAATCTAGATCGCGGAGCGTAAATTTAGGATTAAAGCAAACAGCAAGTTATACTTCTACTACAAAGCCCCCCACCTGCAAAATAACCCCGAAATCAAAGTTTATGAGCAATACTTCCCCTCCTCCCCCAGATTCCAACAACCCCGCAACACAAAAACTCAGCTTCTCGACAAAATTAGCTTACGGCGCCGGCGATCTCGGCCCCGCGATTACCGCTAATGTTCTGGTATTTTTCCTGATGTTTTTCTTTACCAACGTTGCTGGTTTAGCTGCGGGTACTGCTAGCAATATTTTGTTAATTGGCAAGGTTTGGGATGCTGTAAATGACCCGATTGTGGGGGTATTGAGCGATCGCACCTCTCACCCCTGGGGCCGCCGATATCCTTGGATGGTATACGGCGCAATTCCTTTCGGTATCTTCTTCTTTTTGCAGTGGATTGTTCCTAGCACAAATCCAACGGTACTGTTTTGGTACTATGTAATTATCGCTATTTTATTCAACACAGCTTACACGGCTGTCAATCTTCCCTACACAGCCCTTACCCCAGAATTAACCCAAGATTATAACGAACGCACTAGCCTGAATAGTTTTCGGTTCGCTTTCTCGATCGGTGGCAGCATCTTGTCATTAATTTTAGCACAAATCATTTTTGCGGTATTTAAAGGCAATCCGATCGAACAATACTTAGTATTAGGTGCTATCTGTGCAGTGATTTCAGTATTGCCTTTGTACTGGTGCTTTTTGGGAACCCGCAAACACGTTATCGCTCAATTGCCAGAAAATCCAGTAGAAGACAGTTCAACTTCCTTGCCGCTGAAAGAACAGTTGCGGATTGCTTTTAATAATCGCCCTTTTTTGTACGTGATTGGAATTTATCTCTGTTCTTGGCTGGGAGTGCAATTAACTGCTTCTATTTTGCCTTACTTTGTGATCGACTGGATGAAACTGCCATCAGCAACTTTTACCCAAACTGCGATCGCAGTTCAAGGTACTGCACTCGCCATGCTATTTGTTTGGAGTAAAGTCAGCGAAAGATACGGCAAAAAAGCCGTATATTTTATGGGCATGAGTTTATGGATTATCGCCCAAGCCGGACTGTTTTTCTTGCAACCAGGACAAGTATTGCAGATGTACCTATTAGCAGTCATGGCTGGTGTGGGAGTTTCCACTGCTTATTTAGTACCTTGGTCGATGATACCGGATGTGATCGAACTCGACGAACTTCAAACTGGACAAAGACGCGAAGGTGTGTTCTATTCGTTTATGGTGTTGCTGCAAAAAATTGGTTTGGCGCTGGGTTTGTGGTTTGTAGGACAAGCATTAGAAAGAGCTGGATTTCTCCCCACGGTTCCGGGACAGCAACCGCCCATACAGCCGGATTCTGCACTGTTTGCGATTCGAGTTGCGATCGGACCACTGCCCACAATTGCTTTAATTTGCGGCATGATTTTAGCATATTTCTATCCGATTACCCGCGAAGTTCATGCAGAAATCTTGTTGAAACTTAGAGAAAAAAAAGCCGGGAATGAAATGGGCGATCGCCAATAAACCTAGACCTAATTTATGTAGAGGCGGGTTCACCAAAATTTCTAATACAAGTGATAGATCCAGTAAACCCGCCCTGGCAAGATGATAGTTAATTAACCGAAATATCTTCTACATCTTGAGTGACGCTGTTCCTTCTGAAGGAAATTCAATTTACCAATTCCTCATCCTGCTGAATAGGAAATGTGACAGTAAAAGTAGTTTTGCCATTACCGCTTTCAACCTCTATTTTCCCCTCCAATTGTTCGACAAGTTTCTGGGCTAAAGCTAAACCCAAACCAGTGCCGCCTTGTTTCCAAGGATCGGCATTGGGAACGCGATAAAACTTCTCGAAAATCCGAGGCAATTCCGATTGAGGAATTTCCGATTCATTGCTGAATGTAAATTTAATTTCAGTAGGAGAAGCACTGCCTTTTCTCCCGTCTCCACCTGGGCACTGAACCTCCAGAAAAATTTCGCCGTCAAGGGGAGTATATTTGCAGGCATTGTTGAGCAATTCAGCTAAAATTCTCCCCAAACTCGCGCGGTTGGAACTGATAGTGGGGAGGTGGCGATCGCACTCAACTCGCAGGTGCTGCTGGCGGTTTTGGGCGCGGGTATAGAATGGTTCGATAATAGTAGGCAACCAGACTTCTAAGTTGACAGGTTCCCGATCGATCGGACAAGCTGCTGCTTCGAGTCGCTGCAAATCGAGGAGAGCATTAATCAGATCGGTTTCTCTAGTACATTCTGTTTGCAAAATTTCTAAATAAACCTGGTGTCGCTCTTTAGTAGGAGAAATTTGTAGCATATGAATAGCCATTTTCATATTAGCTAAAGGCGTCCGCAGTTCGTGAGAAACTGTGCTGAGAAATTCATCTTTGAGGATATTTAGCTGCTGGAGTTCCTGGACTTTTTGCTGCAATTGGGCTGTACGTTCTTGGACTTGGCGTTCGAGGTCTGTGTTGAGGTTTTGCACCTGCTGGTAAAGCTGTGCTTGCTGAATGGCGATCGCGATCTGAGTTGCCAGTTGCAGCAGCAAATCGACTTCTGAAGGCTGCCACTGCCGCGATTGCGAACATTGGTGGACGCACATCATCCCCCACAAATTACCGTCTTGCAAAATTGGCACGATCAAATAAGCTTTGATTTGCGATTGCTGGAAGCGCGCATATTTGACGGCACTCAAACTAGCTTCGTCAATGTCGGGAACGGCATAAATTTGCTGTTCAACCCCTGAGTCCGATTCTTGCCAAATAGTGTCGGCGAAGATTTCTCCCAAGATAGAAGACCAATTTTCGGCGACAGATTCTGCTACTACAATGCCGGAATTGCTAGACTCCAAACGCAGGATTGCTACCCGGTCAGCTTCTAAAACTTGCCGGACTTCATCGACGCTGGCGTTGAGAATTTCTTCGAGGTTTAAAGATTGGTGAATCCGCAAGGCAATTTGAGTCAACAGCCGATCGCGCTGGGCCTGTTCGTTCAGTTTTGCCGTCCGTTCCCACACCTGCTGTTCCAGTTTGGTATTGCGGCTTTGTAGCAGTTCCACTTTTTCGGCTTGGAGTTGATAAACCGACTGTTGCAACTGTTTGACAACTCGGTACATTTCCGTCGGGTCGAGGACTCTGAGCAAGCTGATTTGAGTAATAATTCCCAACATTTCTCCGCGCCCCCCGCACACAACCAACCGCTGCACTTGTTGCTGCTGCATTTGTTTGTGAGCCGTCCACAGCGAATCAGCAGGTTTGAGAAATTGCAAGGGAGTTCTCGTTACTTTTAAAGCTGGGGTTTGCTCGAAATCTATTTCCATAAACAGCGCCTGCACGATGTTGTATTCGGTAATAATCCCCTGGGGTTGCTGAAAAGAATAGTGAAAAATGGAGGTATGATCATTTTTGAGCTTCTCCATTGTTACATCTTTGTTTTTGGTAATGACTACGCAACTGACTTGATGCTCTGACATCAGTTGCGCTATGTTTTTGAGCGTGGCGGTGTGGGGCGCTGTAATTGGTGTAGTCATCAATTCTGCGACTCGCCGCAATTTGAGAATGTTTGAGGGTTGCAATACTTGGCGAATTCTTTCCCGCGTCAGCACTCCTACCAAGTGGCCCAATTGATTGACGATCGGCAAATAGCGAATTCCGTGCTGGCGAAATAAGGATAAAGCGGCGAACACGTCTTGGTCGTCGGATTCTGTCAGGGATACCGACACCGGGGACATCACTTCGGAAATCGGTATTTTGTGTAGGGCTACTTTTTGGTGAGTGTCTATTTTGCCAGAAGCGATCAGCCGAACTAAGTCGGCGGGAGTTAATATTCCGATCAGCAGCCCACGGCTGGGGTTTTCTGATACATTACCTGTGGCGATCATCTGCTGGTTCTGCACCACTAGGACACAGCGGGCCCGTACTTGGTCTGGTGGGGGCGCTTCGTTCATCCCAAAGCGTTCAGAGGGTAAAAGCCTCTTGGGTAAGGGACAACTGTTGTGCAATTGGCTCATCAGCCCGATCGCCACTGCTAGAGAAGTTTCGGGCCCGGCAGTTAGGGGGTAGTGGTCGATCGCTTGTTCTAAGGCTGAGGAGTAAAAGGGCGGGTAAAAGGGCATAGTAGATCGCAGGTTTGTCGGAACACGGCTGACTCTGGGCAAAGCTTGGGGAACAGAAACACCTCGCCTGTGGGCGAATTTTCAATGATAGTCTGTCTAATATATTTTTCCACTCTACACAAAGGATACGGAGCACTCATATACAGCCCAATCTCAAATCTCTTGGGGGTTTTCACTCCTTTTTTGCTCCAGAGACTCTCCTATAATGAAAATCAGCGAAATGTAAAGTTTTACTAAAAGATTGACCGCTAATGACAACTTTAAGCTTAAAGGAAATTGCAGCCAAGTTAGAAAGCCAAAATTCAGCCGATCGAATGGTAGCTTTGGCCAACTTGCGGAATGTGCCGGCTGCTCTTGCGGTGCCTTTGATTAAAAAGGTTTTGAACGACGAAAGTTTGCAGGTGCGATCGATGGCGGTGTTTGCTCTTGGAGTTAAACCGACGGAAGAGTGCTATCCCATTCTAATCAAATTGCTAGAAAGTGACCCGGATTACGGGATTCGCGCTGACGCTGCCGGTGCTTTGGGCTATCTCGAAGATATCAGAGCTTTTGAGGCTTTGGTGCGGGCTTTTTATGAGGATACGGAATGGCTGGTGCGCTTCAGTGCTGCGGTTTCTCTGGGGAATCTCAAAGATCCGCGAGCTCGTGATGTGTTGCTGAAAGCTCTCGAAAGCGAACAAGTAGTGATTCAGCAGGCGGCAATTTCTGCTTTGGGGGAAATTAAGGATATTGGGGCGATCGATCGCATTCTCAATTTTGCTCAGTCAGAAGATTGGCTAATCCGTCAGCGGCTAGCGGAAGCTTTGGGAAATTTGCCGAGTGCCAAAAGCATTTCTGCGTTGAAATACTTAGCAAAAGATGCTAATTCTCAAGTATCGGAGGCGGCAACAATTTCTCTCGATCGCCTGTCAAAAGCAGAAGGATAATAGATAGCGATCCTTTTTTTGTAAGTGTTTCATTTTCGCGCTTTTAAGCCGGGGATGAAACACCGATCGCCTAATTAATTCAGCCCTCTGCTAGAGCAACCGATTTCTCAGTTATTGAGGTGACAAAACGGGAATAGGCGACCCTGCGAATCCATTCACATCGCGAGTAACGATCGCCTCTAAATCTAACTCGATCGCACAGGCTATCTGCACCGCATCTTCAAAATCCGGCAATCTCAGCGCTATCGCTTCCTCCAGAACCTCTCGATCCACCGCACAAATTTCCATCAATGCCAACAGTCGAGTTACGGCGGAAATCGCAGCTTCAGAACTCTTGGTTTGTCGTCCAACCAAATAATGCACATCCGTAACCGTTGTCGCCGACATAAACCCTTCAACTCGCCCCGATTCAACTGCATTCATTAAAAAAGCAGCATCCGCTAAAAAAGGTTCCCGGGCAAGCATTGCATCCAGTAAAACATTGGTATCAAATAAAACTTTGATCGCAGATACTTTTGTACTAACCGCTCATCTAACATTGCCTTTACTTCTGCATCTGTAGGAGGTGGCGCGTCCGTTTTCGCAATGCCAATTAAACTCGCGGCTAAACCCTTCAGTTTCACCTTCGATCGGGGTTTCGGTTGGAGCGATCGCATCAAAGCATTGATTAACTGCCATCGCTCCTCGGCAGACAACCTCAGTGCTCGGTCTTGAAGTTCGTGTAACGTCATATAAAAATCCTTGGGACTGCACAAAACCTGTATCTTACTAAATTTTAGCCTATCAAGTGATATGATGTTGGCTTATTCCTTCTTCCTTCTTCCTTATTCCTTCTTCCTTCTTCCCTCTTCCTTCTTCCCTCTTCCTTCTTCCTTCAACATCCGGCTATATTGTTGATATAGTTATAGTTAACCAAAGCCAGCCATGAATCAACTACCCAATCCCTTTAACTCAAATCCATCCAATCCCCTAGACCCCTTAAATCAAAAACGCGACGAAGCTGACAGGGAAAACGGAGGATTGCCGAAAGCTTACCATCCAGCCACGAAGAAAACTCTGCAAAAATTATTCATCATCCTGATAGTTGGCGGTGCAATTATTGGGGGAATTCTATCTATAGCTGTGCTCTCGCTGATGCAAAAAGCCGGACTGACAGATGTGCCGGCCAGGGTAGAGAATTCTAAGTAATATCAAATCCGCAGGATATTTTGATATTAAATGCACCATTTTTCTGGGAGCAAGCTGGAAAAAATATCAAGTTGTGTATGGATGTTTTCAGAATAATTGATGCTTAAAAATTCGACTACACCGGATTTGGTAGGAAAGTCCCAAATTTCAGGTAAACTGATTGCTGCGGGCTTTCACGCTCTTTCTGACCCCCTGCGGATTCAGATTTTGGAGTTGCTGCGGGAACAGGAATTGTGCGTTTGCGAATTGTGCGATCGACTTTTGGTCCCTCAGTCCAAACTCTCTTTCCACCTCAAAACCTTGAAGGAAGCAGCTTTAGTCCGCAGCCGCCAAGAAGGTCGCTGGATCTACTACAGCCTCAATCTAGCTCAGTTTATCGCCCTGGAACAGTACCTGTCGGACTATCGGCGATGCGGCCAGATCCTGCCTGCGCGCCCCTGTTCCGAGGCAGATTAACCCATCAACATTTCTTAATGTGTTTATTGCCTATTTGTCTTCCATCATACTTGACATATCAAATTTTATTGATATGATGCAACAGTACCCTTAGTTATAGCATTGGGTAAAATCAATGAACCCAGCAGAAAAGCCCAAGGTTTTTGCACTTGGTATAGCTTTGACAATCGGTGCGATCGGGCTCCTCAGCTCCTGCGGACAAGTCCAGTCGCCAGAATCCCAGAGCATTAAAATAGACGGTTCCAGCACTGTCTATCCAATTACGGATGCGATGGCCAAAGAATATCAAAATACACATCCAAAAAAAGCATCAATTACTGTTGAATTCTCCGGCACTGGTGGCGGATTTAAAAAGTTTTGTGCCGGCGAAACTGACATTAGCAACGCCTCACGACCAATCCGCCAAGAGGAAATGGAAGCCTGCAACAAAGCTGGCATCCGCTACTACGAATTGCCTGTCGGATTTGACGCTCTCACAGTAGTAGTCAGTCCCAAAAATGACTGGGCAGAAGACATTAATGTAGAGGAATTGAAAAAGATTTGGGAACCAGCCGCCCAAGGTAAAATTACCAAATGGAATCAGATTCGACCTAATTGGCCAAACCGACCCATAACCCTTTACGGTGCAGGCAAAGATTCCGGTACATTTGACTATTTCACAGAGGCAATAGTAGGTACTGCAAAATCCAGTCGCACCGACTATACAGCCAGTGAAGACGACACAGTTTTAGTGCAGGGAGTTATTAAAGACGAAAATGCTTTAGGTTACTTTGGATTTTCCTATTACGAAGAAAACCAAAGTAAATTGAAAGCTGTAGGTATTGACAGCGGCAAAGGAGCAGTTTTGCCCTCCCGCGAAACTGTTGAAAAAGCTCAATATCAGCCCCTGGCGCGACCTCTATTTATCTATGTCAGCTACAACTCGGCTCAAAATAAAGTAGAGGTGCGAAACTTTGTAGAATTCTACATGAACAGAGCTCCAAACTTAGTTAGTTCTGTGGGTTATATTCCTTTGCCAAAAGAAGGATATCAACTGATTTATCAGCACTTCTACAATGGCAAAGTAGGGACTGTTTTTGGTGGGAAGGCTCAGCTTGACTCGACAATTGGGGAGTTATTGCGACAGCAGGCTAAATTTTAATTTTTCCTCAGAAATTTTCCCTTACCAGTTAACTAAATGAACCATCCTCAAACAACTAACTCACCTGTCCAAGCAGGAAGCAAGCTCAGTTTTTTTGAAAGATATCTCACCCTTTGGGTATTCCTTTGCATTGTAGGCGGTATTATTCTCGGTAGATTATTCCCCAGCGTCGCCGTCACCCTTGATGCTCTCAGCTTTTATCAGGTGTCAATTCCTATTGCCATTTGTCTATTTTTTATGATGTATCCCATCATGGTAAAAATTGACTTTACCCAAGCGGCAAATGCAGCGCGAACGCCCAAACCAGTCATCTTAACATTAGTCGTCAACTGGCTCATCAAACCATTGACAATGGTAGCCTTTTCTCAGTTTTTCTTGGGTTGGCTATTTCGCCCCTTGATTACCGGCACCGAAATAATTCGTGGCAGTGAAGTTTCCATCGCTAGTTCCTACATTGCTGGTACAATATTATTAGGAATTGCTCCCTGTACTGCGATGGTTTTAATGTGGGGTTATCTATCCTACGGCAATCAAGGACATACCCTCGTTATGGTTGCTGTTAATTCCCTAGCCATGCTATTTTTATATGCACCACTAGGCAGATGGCTGTTAGCAGCAAATGATTTAGTTGTCCCTTGGCAGACAATAGTATTGTCTGTATTCATTTATGTCGGTTTGCCCTTAGCGGCCGGAATGTATAGCCGTTTCTGGATTTTTAAACATAAAGGGCGAGAATGGTTTGAGCGAGAGTTTATGCAATATCTGAGTCCAGTTGCTACGGCGGCCCTTTTGATTACGCTAATTCTTTTGTTTGCCTTCAAAGGAGAGTTAATTATTAACAATCCTCTGCACATTCTTTTAATTGCTGTGCCTCTGTTTATCCAGACAAACTTCATTTTCCTGATTTCTTATGTAGCAGCTTTAAAACTCAATCTGTGCTACGAAGATTCAGCACCTGCCGCGCTGATTGGTGCCAGCAATCATTTTGAGGTAGCGATTGCTACGGCTGTCATGCTTTTTGGCTTAAACTCAGGTGCAGCCTTGGCCACAGTAGTCGGTGTTTTAATTGAGGTTCCAGTGATGTTAATGTTGGTAGAATTCTGCAAGAAAACCGCATTTTGGTTTCCCCGAAAACCAGAAACAGCATCGCTGCGAGACCCTCGTTGTCTTCCCAATTCCAATTGCTAGAATTTCATGAACAAATTTACACACAAACCGAGAATTCTGTTTTTATACGGCTCTTTGCGAGAGCGCTCTTACAGCCGCTTGTTGGCGGAAGAATCGGCTCGAATTATTGAAGATTTCGGTGCAGAAGTTAGGTTTTTTAATCCTCTGGAATTACCGATTTATGGTAGTGTTCATGATACTCATCCCAAGGTTCAAGAGTTGCGGGAATTGAGCCTGTGGTCGGAGGGTCAAGTCTGGTCTAGTCCAGAAATGCACGGCAATATTACGGGCATTATGAAAAACCAAATTGACTGGATTCCTTTGAGTATTGGGGCTGTCAGACCGACTCAAGGCAGAACTTTGGCGGTGATGCAAGTTAGCGGCGGTTCGCAGTCTTTTAATGCTGTGAATACTTTGAGAATTTTGGGCCGCTGGATGCGGATGTTTACGATTCCTAATCAGTCTTCGGTTGCTAAGGCTTATCAGGAGTTTAATGAGGATGGAACAATGAAAGATTCGCCTTATCGCGATCGGGTTATTGATGTCATGGAGGAACTGTACAAGTTTACTCTGTTGTTGCGGGAGGAAGTTGACTATTTGACCGATCGCCACAGCGAACGCCAGGAAAAAGCGGCCAAAGAGGCGATCGCCGTTGCAAATCGCGCGCTTGAAACACCGGGCGATTGAAATCACCGGGCGATTTGCGATCGCGGCTACACAGACAAAACCCGCCTTCGCGGGTTGAAGAATCAAGAATTTTTCTTCAGTCTGCGGAGGCAGACTTCGTTTGTGTGCCCGTAAAACTTCGCGGTTTCTAACCGCCGAGACTAAAAATTAACAACTTACAACTAACCAAAACCATGAAAAAAGTAATGTTTGTTTGCAAAAGAAACTCCTGCCGATCGCAAATGGCAGAAGGATTCGCTAAAATCATCGGAGCCGGCAAAATTGAAGTCACCAGTTCTGGGTTAGAATCAAGCAGAGTGCATCCGACAGCCATTCAAGTCATGTCCGAAATCGGCATTGATATCACAGATCAAACATCCAATCCGTTAGGCGAATTCAATGCAGAAGACTACGATGCCGTAATTTCTTTGTGCGGCTGCGGTGTCAATTTACCGGAAGCGTGGGTATTGCGAGAAGTGTTTGAAGATTGGCAACTCGACGATCCCGACGGAAAACCCATCGAAACTTTTCACCGCGTGCGAGATGAAATTAAAGCACGAGTTGAAACATTAGTTGAATCTCTCAAATAAGATTAATAGTTCGCGATCGCACGGGTAGTCAGGGTTTCGACTTCGCTCAACCACCAGGAGTTTTTTGGTGAGAAGAGGCGTTACAGCCCGCAAAAATAGCAAAAAACCCGGTTATGAAGGTTTTGATGCGTCCAGGACTATTATAATTAGTGCTAAATTATGAGAGGCGTTCCACCAGAACGCCTCTAAATCTGTTGTGAACATAAACTAACCAGACTAGCACATGATTCAGACCGCAGTAACGCCTTTCAAAAACAAACTCAACTCAGCTTTAACTAAAAAGCAAATTACAGTTTTACAAATTAATCTAGGGAAACGCTGCAACCTTGCTTGCACTCACTGTCATGTAGAAGCTAGCCCGAAACGAACTGAGGAACTTTCACCGGAAATTTGCGACCAATTAATTGAAATAATTCGCAAATTTCCCCAAATTCAAACTGTTGACCTCACCGGCGGTGCTCCCGAAATGCTTTACGGTTTTAAACCGTTGGCGGAAGCTGCAAGGGCGACAGGAAAAGAGGTAATTGTTCGTTCTAATTTAACAATTTACTGGGAAAAAGGGTTTGAAGATATTCCAGAATATTGCGCGAAACACCAACTCAGAATTATTGCGTCTCTTCCCTGTTACCAAGCTGATAATGTTGACAAAATGCGCGGTAGTGGCGTTTTTGATGGTTCGATTCTGGCGCTGCAAAATCTAAATCAATTAGGCTATGGCAAAGATGCAAATTTAGTTCTGGATTTGGTTTATAATCCGCAAGTGCCAACTACAGAAAAGTTTTCTCTGACACCGGAACAGGGTAAGTTAGAGCGAGATTATCAGGTTTATTTAGCAGCACATTTTGGTATTTGTTTCAATCAATTGTTCACGATTACTAATTTGCCGGTGGGACGGACAAAGTTTCATTTGGAACACAAGAAGCTGCACCAACCTTATCTTGGGTTTTTGGAGGATAATTTTAATCCTAATACTGTGGAACATTTAATGTGTCGCAATGAATTGTCGATCGACTATTTGGGCAATGTCTACGACTGCGATTTTAACCAGATGGAAAATCGGCCGGCTAAAACTCGCACAGGTGAAACCATCACAGTCGCTAAATTGCTCGAAACTGGCAGTTTAGATTTGATTCAAGAGGTGCAAACTGCTGCTTATTGTTACGGCTGTACGGCTGGTTCAGGTTCTAGTTGCGGCGGCACTTTGATTTAAGCAATACAGTAGGGACACGGCACTGCCCTGTCCCTACCTTGGAAACGACGGTGTATGCAATTTAGAGTAGAGAGTTTAAGTAATGAATGATTCGCGATCGCAAATCGCTGAAAATCCGCCGCCATCAAATCGGTGGAAGCTGATTTTAGGGATTGGTTTAGCTGTCGCCTTAATTGTGGCGGCTCAGTTTTTTAACTTTCAAGGAATTCTGAAAAATGCCCTGGAGTCGATCGGCAATCTCGGCCCTTGGGGCCCGGCAGCTTTTATTCTAATTTACATTGTGGCAACAGTTCTGTTTATTCCAGGTTCTTTGTTGACTCTGGGTGCGGGGGTTTTATTTGGAGTAGTTGGCGGTTCAATTTGCGTTTCTGTTGGTTCCACATTAGGGGCAGCCTGTGCTTTTTTAACAGGGCGATATTTAACTCGCGACTGGGTTTCCAAGCAGATAGAAAACAATCAGAAATTCAAAGCCATTGACGAAGCAGTGAAGAGAGAAGGAGCGAAAATTGTTTTACTGACGCGGCTTTCTCCTATTTTCCCGTTTAATTTACTTAACTATGCTTTTGGAGTGACGCAGGTATCTTTTAAAGATTATTTTTTCGCATCTTGGATCGGCATGATCCCCGCAACTGTCATGTATGTTTACATCGGTTCCCTGGCTGGGAGTTTGGCTGCACTGGGGGAAAAAGGGCGATCGCGCACGGCTGCTGAGTGGGCTGTTTACGGCATTGGTTTGGTAGCAACGATCGCAGTCACCGTCTACGCCACCCGCATTGCCAAAAAAGCTTTAGACGAGAAAATTTCCCCTTAACGCTGTCCCATCAACTAGCAACTTTGTCAATACGGATTTTTGCTGAAATTAGAATACATTCCTAATTCAGAAAAATCCGTATTTTCCCTGTGTTTGTTATAATTTGTTATAGTGCAAACTAGATAGATATTAAAGATCTCGTAAAGTAACGATTAATTCTCAAATCTCCCATCTCAAATCGGCTGACCTCGATTGAAAGCATCCAGGGTACAAGCCCTCGGTACAGCCAGTGAATCAGCGAAAAAACTTGGTATCCGATCGACCAGAGAACGGATGTATCCCTGGGGTCGGTTCAGGGTGACATCAATTCTTCAATTCTTTAATTCTTTAATTCTTTAATTCTTTAATCTAAAATGGATTGACTCAAGAGAGAAAATTTGATGATGCAAAACCCTGCAAATCAAGCCTGCGCTGTCTCTGCACAGCCACCCAAGCCAACGAAAAAGCTGCGCCTTTTTTGGCAAAACCTCAGCGGCGAGGCTCAATCTCGCTGGCAGCAACTGCACAGTCTTTGGCAGCACAGACGGCAGCGTCGCCACCTGCTGACTCTGCTAATTCTGGGCAGCACGGCTTTAACAATTAGCGCTACTGCTTGCGTCAGCTATTTTTTTGTGCGCGGATTAATACTGGACAATTTAAAGGAAATAGCACTATTAAAACTAGAAAAAGGCAGCGACGAAATCGACCGCTGGCTGAGCAGCCGCCAAGCAGAAATAGAAACCATCGCTTACTCTCCTACTATTCGTACTCTCAATTGGCAATTAGCTGAACCCAGCTTGCAAGGAGAAATATACAGGTTAAAAGAGTATTTTATCCTGTCATTAATTCAACCAGATGGCGAGTTTCAAAACACTTTAGGCGATCGCACGAACGTGAAAGACCGCCAATACTTTAAAACAGCAATGGCCGGAAAGGTAAACGTTTCCGACCCGCTGATTAGCCGCACTACAAAAGTTCCCTCGATCACAATTGCAGCTCCAATTTTGGCATTGCCTCCCACTCCCAATCAAGTAATTGGAGTCCTCTCAGGCAGTATTAAATTAGACCGAGTAACAAATGTGGCGAACAGCTTGAGCTACGGTTCAGACAGTTATGCTTTTGCGCTCAACTCAAAAGGATCGCCAATTGTGCACCCGAATAATAACTTAATCGGAAATAGCGACCAGCTTGCCAATAGCTTTTTAAACTCAAAAGACCCCGCCTTAGCAGCAATTGCGCGCCAAATGACCGATCGCCATACCAACATCGAACTGGTAAAAATAGATCACAAATGGGTTTATGTCGCCTATACTCCCCTCGATGAAGTTAACTGGTCAATGGCTTTAGTAATTCCCCGCGAAAATATTGAATCTCAACTACAAGCATTAAATTTGTTGACATCCGTCGTCGCCGGACTGATCGGGCCGGCAATGCTAGCAGCAATTTGGCTAATTTACTCCTCCGAAAGCAATCGCGCTCAAGCCGAGCGAGAAGCCATGCTCAACCGGATTTCTGGACGGATTCGCGCCTCCCTAGAATTAGACCAAATCGTGCAAAGTACAGTAGAAGAAATAGTAAATTTGCTGCATCTAGAACGGGCTGGTTTTGGTTGGTACGAACCGCAACAGCAAATGTTACAAATCCTGTGGGAATCTGGTCAATCTGACAATCCGAAACCAGTCAAAAAGTTTGCTCCTTACTGCATAAATAATTTGTCAATGCGGCTAGAAAAAAGCGAGCCAATTCTGCTTGGTAGCGACACTTTTGCCGAGGGAAACAATCAATCTTTACAATTAAAAGCTAACAGTTATTTAGCTGTACCAGTCCTGACTCAAAGCCAGTCGCAGGGTTATTTAATTTGCAGTCACGCTACTCATTGGTTTTGGAGTGGGGAGGAAATTCAACTGTTAAAAGCTGTGGCCGACCAACTGGCGATCGCCATTACTCAATCTCACCTTTACAGTCAAACTCAAGACCAAGTAAAACTACTCAACAGCGCTTTAACTGAACTCAAAAAAACTCAAACTCATTTAGTTCAGAGCGAAAAAATGTCATCTCTAGGTCAAATGGTCGCTGGGATTGCCCACGAAATCAATAACCCAGTTAACTTCATTTTTGCTAATTTGCCCTACACCAGCAAATATACTAAAGACTTATTGGCATTGGTGAGTTTATACAAACAAGCTTTTCCAGAGATTCCCCCGGAAATAGAAGATTTTGCAGCGTCGATCGATTTGGATTTTATCGAAGAAGATTTGCCCCAAATGTTGAGTTCTATGAAAATAGGAACTGAACGGATTCGTCAGATAGTTCTTTCCTTGCGTAACTTTTCGAGACTTGATGAATCTGACCAAAAAATGGCGGATATTCACGAAGGTATTGACAATACCTTGCTGCTGCTATCCAACCGCCTCAAAAAGGAAGTTTGTGTAGTCAAATACTACGGAAATGTGTCCTTAGTCGAGTGCTATCCCTCTCAGCTAAATCAGGTGTTTATGAACTTGCTGAACAACGCGATTGATGCCTTGATCGAGAGCGATCGCCCGGATAAAATTATTACTATTTCCACGGCAGTATTTGTCAAAAATGGTACGAAGTTTCTCAAAGTGGCGATCGCCGATAACGGGCCAGGCATTCCTGACAGCATTAAAGACAAAATTTTTAACCCATTTTTTACTACCAAGCCTGTTGGTAAAGGGACTGGTTTGGGGTTAGCTATTAGCTACAAAATTGTAGTTGACGGACATGGTGGCAGCATCAATATTTCTAAACCTCCAGGCGGTGGCACGGAGTTTTCTGTGGAGATTCCTATTCATAAGGGGAAGTCAGAAGTCAGAAGTCAGAAGTCAGAAGTCAGAGGGAATAAGTCAGCAGCAAAAAACAGCTTTGTTTAAACAGGACTTACGCATTGTAACGGTGTTGCAAAGGTTTGAGATTCTTCGCTGAAGAATGACATAATTAGGTTGTTAGTTCGTCCAGGACTATAAAGCTAACAGTTCTGGACGAACTTCTTACCAAATAAACCAGGTTGGTTATTATAATTATAACTATTAACACAGTGACAGGAGTTTTATGGCTGTTGGCAAGGATACAATTTTTGAGCGCTTTTTATCGCCCCTGATCCGGTTGGCGATCGACGAAGCAGCAATCTCCCGATTTTACCAAAGTATGGACTGGGAACAAGCAGGCGATCGCCACCGACAACCAGACCTAGTTTATCCCCAATATTACAGCAGCCAAAACTTTCACGGCATTAAAGGCGGCTACCTCAACCCCAGTGCCGCCGTTTCCTACGATCCGATTACTCAATATGTTTTGCCTCCTCACGAAACAGTCGTCAGGCAAGGCTTAATTGACGCAGTACAGGTTAAGCCGCGCCGAATCATCGATTTGGGATGCGGCACCGGTTCGACCACGCTAATGCTCAAGCAAGCCTTTCCTGAAGCGGAAGTTGTCGGCCTAGACTTGTCGCCTTATATGCTGGTAGTTGCCGAGATTAAAGCTCAAAAAGCCGGATTGAACATCGAGTGGCGGCATGGTAATGCTGAAAGCGTGGGTTTTCCCGACGCTAGCTTCGATTTAGTTGCAGCTTCCCTGCTGTTTCACGAGACACCGCCGGCTGTATCGCGGGCAATTTTGCGAGAAAGTTTTCGGCTGCTGGGGGTTGGGGGACAAGTGGTAATTTTGGATGGGAACCAGAAAACTTTGCAGCAGACGGAGTGGCTGACAGAGGTATTTGAAGAGCCTTATATTAAGTCTTATGCTGCTGGGAGTGTCGATGCTTGGATGGGGGCTGCTGGATTTGCTACAGTGCAAACTCAGGAACACTGGTGGGTGCATCAGGTGACGCAAGGCGTTAAACCTCTTCCGGGTGAAGATTTAGATCTGGTGCGGGCGGCGAGGGGATGGAGTCAGGGCGATCGAACTCCTGATTTTGGTGACGATTTACAGGGCTTTCCGGCTCCTGCTTGATGTATGGTTGAGGTGTATTTTTCGCCTTGTGGGGGCGGGTTTCATAGATGGTTAGTTTTAGGTTGAGATGGTTGGTAAAACCCGCCCCTACTAACTTCCTTTTTCCTTCTTCCTTTTTCCTTCTTCCTTCTTCCTTCTTCCTTCTTCTAATGACTCTTAAAGCAGTTTTATTTGATTTTAATGGCGTTATTATTAATGACGAGCCGATTCACGAGCAAATAATCGATCAATTGATGCTTGAGGAAAATCTCCAGCTCAAACGCGGGGAGTTTCGAGAAGTTTGTTTGGGGAGGAGCGATCGCGCTTGTCTTGTCGAACTGTTCAATCGTAGAGGACGATTTCTGACAGAAGTTTACCTCCAACGGTTGCTACTCCGCAAAGCTCAAGCTTATAAGGCAAAAATAGATAGTCTGGAAACTTTGCCGATTTATCCGGGTTTAGCAGACTTTATTGCTCAAATTAGGGCTGAGGGACTCAAAATGGCGGTAGTTAGCGGTGCCATGCGATCGGATCTAGAATTGGTGTTAAATCGGGCTGGTTTGGCAGAAAATTTTGAGTTAATTGTCGCAGGTGATGACAAGACGGCGAGTAAGCCAGCACCAGACGGCTATTTGTTAGCTGTGGAACTTATGAATCAGAAATATCCAGACTGGAATCTGCGATCGGGGGAGTGTTTGGCGGTGGAAGATACTTTTGCTGGGATTCAAGCGGCCAAAAAAGCGGGGATTCAGGTAGTGGGCGTGACTCACACTTACCCGTTTCACATGATCCAGCGTCAAGCTAACTGGACGGTGGACTATTTCGCTGATTTAGAATGGGACAGAGTGCAAAAACTTTGTGCGATCGCCCCAACTGCACCGAAAGCAGAATAGACTTTACATTATTGGCAGTTATGTGCTAATGTAGATAGCGGTCTGCGAAAGTGAGAGCGATCGCAAGCTGTAAGGCTTTTAGATTCGGCAATCCGACATCTAGAATCCTAAACTCAACATCAATCAGGGGAATTAGCTCAGTTGGTAGAGCGCTGCGATCGCACCGCAGAGGCCAGCGGTTCGAGTCCGCTATTCTCCATGTGATTAACATAAGTTCGATCGTACTCAAAGCTCAGTGCGATCGTGACCTGTTTTGATAGACGGTACTGTAAATTGTCGAAAATTGTCCTTAAACTTTAATTTCGTTAATAATAAGTTTTGTATCCAAACATACAACTATCTGGTTAAGGGAGTCTTAATATCAAGTCGCCATATGTTATTATTCTCAGAAATCCGACTCATATATTCAGGAGTAACAAAAAAAGAATGGCAAAGCGATTCGATCGGCGGAAATTTCTTTTATACGGTTCTGCTACCCTGACATCAAGTCTATTTCTAAAAGCTTGTAGAACTCCCACCCCAACAGCAACTCCCTCAGCTTCTCCTTCTCCAACAGCAACAGCAGCAGCATCACCAGCAGTCAGCGGAAACACTATCAAAGTAGGCATTTTGCACTCATTGAGTGGCACAATGTCAATTAGCGAAAAAAGCGTTGTCGATGCCGAACAATTAGCGATCGAAGAAATCAATAAAGCAGGCGGCGTCTTAGGAAAACAGATAGAAGCAATCCTAGAAGACGGCAACTCTGACTGGCCAACTTTTGCCGAAAAAGCCAAAAAATTGATCGATCAAGACAAAGTTGTCACCGTTTTTGGCTGCTGGACTTCAGCAAGTCGCAAAGCAGTATTACCAGTATTTGAAGAAAAAAATCATATGCTCTGGTATCCCGTACAATACGAGGGTCAAGAGTGTTCAAAAAACATCTTTTATACCGGGGCCGCACCGAACCAGCAAATCGAACCAGCAGTTGACTGGCTGCTAGAAAATAAAGGTAAAAAATTCTTCTTAATCGGGTCAGACTACGTGTTTCCCCGCACAGCGAATACCATTATTAAGGCACAGCTAGCCGCCAAAGGTGGCGAAGTAGTTGGGGAAGACTATATTCCTTTAGGCGGTACAGAAGTGACGCCAATTATTACCAAAATCAAAGCAGCTTTGCCAGACGGTGGCGTCATCTTTAACTCCCTGAATGGTGACAGTAACGTAGCATTTTTTAAACAGTTGCAGGGCGCAGGTTTAGGGCCGGATAAATATCCGTCAATGTCGGTCAGTATTGCCGAAGAAGAAGTAAAGGCGATCGGTGTAGAATACCTCAAAGGTCACTACGCGGCCTGGAATTACTTTATGACTGTGGAATCTCCCGCCAATACAAAATTTGTCGAAGATTTCAAGGCTAAATACGGCAAAGATAGAGTGACAAACGACCCGATGGAAGCAGCTTATATCATGGTTTACCTGTGGAAGCAAGCCGTAGAAAAAGCCGGGGTAGCCGACGATTTAGAGAAAGTGCGGGCAGCAGCTTTGGGTCAAACTTTTGACGCGCCCGGTGGCCAAGTTACGCTGGAAGTTAACCATCACCTCTCTAAATTTGTGCGGTTGGGCGAAGTCAGAGAAGACGGTTTGTTTAACATAGCTTTTGCTACACCAGAAGCAGTGAAACCGCAACCTTGGAATCAGTTTGTCGAAGAAACTAAGGGCTTTTCTTGCGATTGGTCAGACCCCGCAAAAGGCGGCAAATTCAAAGCTTGATAAGTTGAACGATAGTGAAAGCCAACACTGATTAATATCAAATTCATTAGGATCGGAATTATTCATCTCTCTCATCTCTGACTCTGCGCGCTCTGCGTCCTCTGTGGTTTAATCATTCCGATTCAGCCCGAATTGATCTAATGAGATGTTTGATTTCGTTTCCCAACCCAACCTACATTATTAACTAAGTTTTTATGATGTAGGTTGGGTTGAATGATCGGGAAACCCAACATTCATTAGACTTCTCCAGAAAAGCAAACTTTGAACAGGCAGGATGCCTGTTCCACTATTGGATAAGTCTATTAATCAGATGTTGGGTTTTCTTCCTCAACCCAACCTACGCTATCAATTCAGAGGAAAAAAAGTGGCGATACTCGACGGTTTATTTAATGGGATTAGCATCGGCGCTGTATTGCTAATTGCCGCCCTGGGATTAGCCATTATTTTCGGGCTGATGGGCGTAATTAATATGGCTCACGGCGAGTTAATGATGCTGGGTGCTTATACAACTTTTGTAGTGCAAAATGTCTTTAAAGGTATCGGAGGATTTGCTTTTGAAACCTATATTCTTTTTGCCATACCTTTAGCTTTTTTAGTGGCTGCACTGGTAGGATTAATTCTCGAACGCGGAGTAATTCGCTATCTTTACGGGCGGCCCCTAGAAACTTTGTTAGCAACTTGGGGCGTAAGTTTAATTTTACAGCAGTTTGTCCGCAGCGTCAGTTGGGCGCTGGTAGTTGGGATTGCGGTGTTTTGTTTACTGTTTTTTGGCGGTTTGCAGGTGCTGAAACGTCGCCCTGATTTCGAGCAAGTTCGCAAGGGAATTATCGCGATTATTTTGCCTCTTTCTGTGGCTATTTCTTGGGCGGCGATCGCATTTTTAGGGACTACTTACCAGCTAGCAGTAACTAAACCTTGGTTTGGCGCTCAAAATGTTGACGTAACTGCGCCTGCATGGCTGCGGGGCGGCCTACCGCTAGGTAATTTTCAGTTACCTTATGCTCGACTTTTTATTATTGTATTAACGGCGCTTTGTTTGGCAGGAATTTACTTATTTTTGCAGAAGTCTGTGTGGGGACTTCGGATTCGCTCTGTGACGCAAAATCGCAGCATGAGCGCTTGTTTGGGCATTCCTACCGAACAAGTAGACGCGCTGACTTTTGCTTTGGGTTCTGGGTTGGCTGGTGTTGCTGGATGCGCGATTAGTTTGCTCGGTTCTGTCGGGCCAAATACCGGGCAGAATTATGTGGTGGATACTTTTATGGTTGTGGTTGTGGGCGGTGTTGGTAAGATTATGGGGAGTGTAGTTGCTGCGATCGCGATCGGCACTGCAAATTACCTGATCGGTTCAGGAACCATAGCATTAATGCTAGCTCCTGTCAAGCCTTTAGCTGATTTCTTCACTTTTTTCGCCACAACCAGCATGGCAAAAGTAATGGTATTTGCCTTAATTATGGCTTTTCTGCAAGTGCGGCCGGGAGGGATTTTCCCGCAAAAAGGACGCACGGTAGAAAATTAAATTGTATTCATAAAAAACACACAAACCATGAAGAATTCAACTCGAAAGGCATGGCTAAAAGAAGGGGCGATTGTGGGGGCGATCGCACTCATCTTCATATTACTCATCCCCGGAATACTTCCCGACGTTCGCCTCAACCAACTAGGGCGATTTCTAGCCCTAGCAATTGCAGCACTCGGCATTGATTTAATCTGGGGATACACAGGTTTACTCAGTCTCGGACACGGCGTATTTTTTGCCCTCGGCGGCTACGCATTTGCCATGCACCTAAAACTGCAAATCCCCCCAACCGCCAGCAGTCAATTGCCCGAATTTATGAACCTATATGGCGTTACCGAACTCCCCTGGTTTTGGCAACCTTTTTATTCATTTCCCTTCTCAGCGGCAGCAGTAATTCTCATCCCCGGCTTACTGGGCGCAATCTTGGGTTACTTAGTATTCCGCAATCGAATTCGAGGCGTTTACTTTTCAATTCTCACCCAAGCAGCAACCATAGTATTTTTCAACTTTTTTAACGGTCAACAAAAACTGATTAACGGCACCAACGGTTTAACAGACTTTAAAACCCTGTTCGGAGTCACAGTAAATAACCGAGATACCCAATATATTTTCTACATTCTCACCATACTATTTCTAGCCGCCACTTACGCCCTTTGCCGATGGCTGACAAGCGGGCGTTTTGGTCGCTTGCTAATCGCAATTCGCGACGACGAAATCCGCCTCCGTTTCTCAGGTTACAATCCCACAGGATTTAAAGTTTTAGTATTTGCAATTTCTGCGGCAATGGCGGGAATTGCAGGCGCTTTATATACTGTACAAACTGGCATAATTTCGCCAAAAGCAATGGATATTGCCTTTTCAATCGAAATGGTAATTTGGGTAGCAGTAGGAGGTCGCGCCACATTATCAGGAGCAGTATTAGGAACACTTCTAGTCAACTTTGGCAAAAGTTTCTTGAGCGAACAATTCCCCGAAGTCTGGCTATTTTTCCAAGGCGCGCTATTCTTAATAGTAGTGACAGTGCTGCCCGACGGCTTAGTCGGATGGCTCCAACAACAAGGCTTTGACCAAATCCGCCATTTATTCAGAAAACCCAGGTATGTATCTACCTACCCCAGCCTCGAACAAGACCCCGAATTGCTACGCGAAAAAGAAGAAATTGAAAAATGATCATGTCAGGACTTATGCACTCTAGACGGTGTTGCAAGAGTTTGAGATTCTTCGTTTCACTCAGAATGACATAATTACGTCCAAATGCGTAAGTCTTATATGTTAAAATTTATGCAAATTTAGAGGCAAAACATGGCAGATATTATTGACTACAAAATCTACGGCGACGACTTGCAACTCATTGAAATTGAACTTGACCCTCAAGAAGGTGTCAGGGCTGAAGCCGGCACCATGACATATATGGAAGGTGGCATAGAAATGCAAACTTCCACAGGCGGCGGCTTATTTAAAGGCTTCAAACGGATGTTTACCGGGGCTGGTTTCTTCATCACGACATTTGTAAACGGCGGAAGAAGCAAAGCGCGAGTAGCTTTTGCAGCTCCCTATCCAGGCAAAGTAATTCCCCTCGATTTAGGCAAACTTGGCGGTAAATTTCTGTGTCAAAAAGACTCATTTCTCTGTGCAGCTAATGGCATTGAAATTGAGGTTGAATTTACCAAACGACTCGGAGCCGGTTTCTTTGGTGGAGAAGGCTTTATTTTGCAAAAATTGCAGGGTGACGGACTAGCTTTTGTCCATGCCGGAGGAACAATAGTTGAGAAAAATTTAGGAGTAGGTGAAGTGTTGCGAGTAGACACTGGTTGTTTGGTAGCTTTTGCTCCTACAGTGGACTACGATATTCAGTTTGTCGGCGGGTTTAAAAATGCTTTATTTGGAGGTGAAGGCTTGTTTTTGGCAAAGATGACTGGGCCTGGTAAAGTTTACATTCAAAGTTTGCCACTCTCGAAATTAGCTGAGCGGATTCTGGCTGCGGCTCCACCTCCAATGTCTAGCAGTTCTAGCAGTTTTAGTTGAGAGTAAATACCCAGCAGAAAGTAGGGGTATCGGTTGTTGTCCATTAGTGAGTTAATTGCTAATTATGAATGGAAAAGTATTAGAAATACAAAATTTGACTGTTAGTTTTGATGGTTTTAAAGCCATCAATGGGCTAAATTTTAGCATGGATGCGGGCGAATTGCGGGTGATTATTGGCCCGAATGGTGCGGGGAAAACGACGTTTCTCGATGCGATTACTGGGAAGGTGCAGCCGACAGCAGGTAGGGTGTTATTTAAGGGACGAGATTTGCGTAGCTTGTCGGAAGATAGGATTTCGCGTTTGGGAATTGGCCGCAAGTTTCAGACACCGCGAGTTTACCTAAATTTAACGCCGCGCGAAAATTTAGAGTTGTCTTGCAACCGTGATAAAAATGTGTTTGCAACTCTGTTTAAGCCTTCTCCTGTTGCTGAAAAACGCACGGTTTCTGGTTTGTTAGAAACCATTGGTTTAGTTGCTAAAGCTGATGTTTCGGCTGGTTTGCTTTCTCACGGGGAAAAGCAGTGGTTGGAAATTGGAATGTTGGTGGCGCAATCTCCTGATTTGTTGTTGGTAGATGAGCCTGTGGCGGGTTTGACTGATGAGGAAACGATGTTAACGGGAGATTTGTTAATTTCGCTTGCCGAAAGTCATTCGGTGTTGGTAATTGAACATGATATGGAGTTTGTGCGACAAATTGCGCGGCAGGTGACGGTACTGCATCAGGGTGCGGTTTTGTGTGAAGGAACTATGGATGAGGTGCAAAATGACGATCGGGTAATTGAGGTATATTTGGGAAAACCAGAAAATTCATAAGTTAAACGAATAACAACTAACCATTACCAATTTAAAAAATATGCTGCAAGTCTCTAATTTGAATGTTTACTACGGCGAAAGTCACATTCTCCGCGATGTCGATTTAAGCGTAAATGCGGGGCAAATGGTTTGCTTAATCGGCCGCAATGGTGTGGGCAAAACTACTATGTTGAAAACTCTAATGGGTTTGCTGCAACCCCGCAGTGGCACGATTAATTTTGGTGGAGAATCTATTGTTTCTAAGTTGACTCACCAGCGGGCTAGATTGGGCATTGGTTATGTTCCTCAAGGACGAGAAATTATTCCTAGATTGACTGTCAAAGAAAATTTATTGTTAGGTTTGGAGGCGAAACCAACCAGGACAAAAAATCCCGAAATTCCTGATGAAATATTTGATTTATTTCCGGTTTTGAAAACTATGCTGGAGCGCATGGGCGGCGATTTGAGCGGGGGACAGCAGCAGCAGTTAGCTATTGCTAGGGCTTTGATGGGAGAGCCGCAGTTGCTGGTTTTGGATGAACCTACGGAGGGGATTCAACCGTCGATTATTTTGGATATTGAAGCTGCTGTGCGTCGTGTGGTTGCTACTAGGGGAATTTCGGTTTTGTTGGTGGAGCAGCATTTGCATTTTGTGCGGCAAGCTGACTGGTATTATGCTATGCAAAAAGGGGGCATTGTGGCTTCTGGAAGCACTGGCGAGTTGAGTGATGAGGTGATTCAGAGGTTTTTGGCTGTTTGATATTGAAGTCAGGCACTCTAAGAGATTTTGACACGGATACACGGATTAATTAACAATCAGGAAACGAGGCTAGCCTCTAGATATTTATTCCCAGGCTAGCCTGGGAACAAGGAAAGGGCAAGCGTTTAGATTTGAAAAATGGCTTATTCGTCTGGGTTCGCTTGGTATTCTGCGATCGCAGTTTGGATTTCCTCGGCGGAGACATTTGCTTGTTCTGATTTCGAGTAAATCAGGTGTAAAACAACTTGAGTCTGTGATTCAACTTGATAAATCAAGCGATAACCGCCGCTCTTACCAACTTGGGCATCACTGTTTTTAGCCCGGACTTTGTAAACGGTGTATTGAGTCCCTGTAATTTAGTTTCCCATAAAGTTTCCTTGGATAATCTCATCTAGGACTGGCTGAATATCGGTTTGAATTTGGCGATACTTTTTAGCGAGTCCTTTGAGGCGGCGTTTGAATAGTGCTGTGAATTTGAGTTGGACTGGCATATCAGACATTGATACCGTCCCAGAGTTCCGATATGGGAAAGGTTTGTCCCGATGAGGCTTGGTGGAGGGAGGCTTTCAGATCGGCGAGGATTTGGTCGTTGGAGTCGGTATCTGAGTCAAAATCTGAGTCGAAGTCTGGGGCGATCGCGGATTGTGTCCGACTGGTCAAAAATTCCAGGAATGCCAGGGTTTGCTCTAAAAGCGGTTCAGGAGTCCGTTCGATCGCTTCGAGAAGGCGTTGTTTAATCGGCGACATAAGACTACCTCTAAATTTAGCTCCTCCCATCTTATCAGTTATTATTATTAATTTTTTCTGCCGTCTGGCATGGTTGTGCCGGTCATGCTTGCTCGATCAAAACTAGCGCCATCTATGTTAGCATTGCGGAGGTTGGAGCCTGAAAGGTTGGCATCTCTTAAGTCGGAAAATCGTAAGTCTGCACTGTCTAAATTGGTGTTTTTTAAGTTGGCTTTTCTGAGGTTAGTATTGCTGATTCTTGCTTCTCTTAACACTGCTCCGCTTAAGTCGGTGCGTGCTAAGTTGGTGTTGACAAAATCTGCTAACTCGAAGGTGCTGCGGCTGAGGTTGGCGTCTGATAAATCGGCTCCTGTCAGGATGGGATTTTTGAGGCGGATGTTAACTAATTTTATGCCTCGGAGGTCGCAGCGAGGGCAGCTTTGAGTTTGGAGGAGGGTTTCGACGTTGGCGTTGATTTGGTCTATTTGTTGCTGTGAAAGCTTTTCGGCAAATTCGGGGGAGACGTAGCCGAGGTTTTTGGGGTCGGATTTTTGGGGTTGGGGAGTTTTTGGTTGGGCGATCGCACTTAGGTGCTGTCCCACATGAGACAATTCTAGAGTTACTGCAAAAATTAGCAGGGCGATCGACATTGTGATTTTTTTCATAAATAAATAACTTTTACCTTGCAAATATACCATTTATATTGTATAATAATTCGCAACTACATTGAGCTAAATAAATCCAAATTTAGATAAAACACTTCGGAACCGTCTGGTGAGCGAATTAACTTTTCTACTGCGTCAGGGAGTTGATTTTGGCGGTAGAATTCGGGAATTTCGCAGAAATTCTCTTCGGAAATTTCCAAGATTTTGGGCATATCAGGAACCGGAATTCCCAGGCGATCGCTCTTATTTAAACTGCAAACAATCAGATAGTTGCTGTCAGCAATACTCCGGCTGCTGGGAAAGATTTTAGATAAATTAATCAGCGTAATTAGTTCTTCTTGGTGCCGCACTAAACTTTGACCGCTATCTAAGAAAGCGTAGGGATTAAAGTCTTTGACAATGCGCTGTACTCGTTCAATAGGAACAGCATAGTAGATGTTCCCCAGTTCAAAGGAAACGAGTTTGCGAGCTGGGGTTCTGACAGTGCCTTGTTTTTTGCTGCG
>Ga0316607_1000033_pt1 | contig 51625 bp, 41 predicted proteins | sample MIS2016062E_MG_FD_207674 | JGI IMG/M metagenome (GOLD analysis project Ga0316607, IMG submission 207674) | Microbial mat bacterial communities from Middle Island sinkhole, Lake Huron, Michigan, United States - MIS.2016.062E | ecosystem: Environmental > Aquatic > Freshwater > Lake > Sediment...
AATTTAACTTTACTTCACGAAAAACAAGCTTCTTAGTAGTATAAATAATCATTAAATAGTGATGAAAAGGTATCTTCAAAGTTAAATTTTTCTTGTCTGCACCGTTCAGGTGGTGTCTCCGTAGTAAATATTTTCTTCTCCGCACCACTCAGGAGGTGTCTCCGTAGTAAATATTTTCCTGTCTGCACCGCTCAGGTGGTGTCTCCGTAGTAAATATTTTCCTGTCCGCACCACTCAGGTGGTGTCTCCGTAGTAAATATTTTCTTCTCCGCACCACTCAGGTGGTGTCTCCGTAGTAAATATTTTCGTCTCCGCACCACTCAGGTGGTGTCTCCGTAGTAAATATTTTCCTGTCTGCACCACTCAGGTGGTGTCTCTGTTGTAAATATTTTCTTCTCCGTAGTGAAAAATCAGCTTCGTTTTGCTGAAAATCTTCTGTCTTTTCGACCTAAATAATTCAAAATTGTACTAAAAATGACCTTTGTAGCAATTATTTTCTTCAAAATAGCCAAAAGGAAGCTAAAAATATTTATTGGAAAGCTCTCCTGAATGAAAAATCTCTTCGATATAATAGATACTAATAATTAGATAGTTATGTGGTTCTGGTTTATATTTCACTTTCGTTTGTTGGCAATAGAAATACTTAAAGTAATACTTTAAGTACAATAACAGTGGTAAATATTTGAAAAAAAGTGCGAAATAATTTTGATAGTTTGAATTGTTGCCATATATTTGCCTCTAAATAATGTTTGTGTGTAATGTGCAATTTCAGACCCCGATGCAATTTACCCAAAAAGGAGCTGAGGAAAAACCCCCAGCCCCTTTTTATGTTTATGCAATAGAATAATTACAATTTAGGTCTTAATTGGCGAACTGCTGTTCCGGTTCTCCAAAGTTCAGATTCACGCATTTCTTTTAACTCTACTTCCAACAAATCTTTGTAGTTGGGTCCTGAGCATTTTTCGATAACCACACGGGTTTCTTCTCCTGTTTTTACGCTATTATACAAATCGGTAAAAACAGGAAGAACCGCTTCACGGAATTTATGTCTCCAGTCCAAAGCTCCTCTTTGGGCTGTTGCGCTACAGTTTGAATACATCCAATCCATGCCGTTTTCATCAACCAAACGAATTAAGCTTTGTGTAAGTTCTTCTACGGTTTCATTGAAAGCTTCGCTGGGTGAATGTCCGTTTTCGCGTAGCACTTTGAATTGTGCTTCCATCATACCGGCCAAAGCGCCCATCAAAACGCCTCTTTCTCCTGTAAGGTCGCTATAAACTTCTTTCAAGAATGTGGTTGGGAATAAATAACCTGAACCAATAGCAATACCTACTGCCAAAGTTCTGTTTGTTGCATTTCCGGTAGCATCCTGGAATATGGCATAGCTTGAGTTGATACCACTTCCTGCAAGGAAATTTCTACGTACACTCATGCCGCTTCCTTTGGGGGCAACAAGAATAACGTCAATGTCGGCAGGTGGAATTACGCCTGTTTGATCTTTGTAGGTAATTGAAAAACCATGTGAAAAATATAAAGCTTTACCAGCGGTAAGATTTTCTTTCAACTTAGGCCAAATAGCCATTTGTGCAGCATCGGAAACAAGATACATAATAATAGTACCTTTTTTTGCTGCTTCTTCGATTGAGAAAAGTGTTTCGCCGGGAACCCAACCGTCAACGATTGCTCTTTCCCAGTCTTTTTTGAATTCGGGAGCTTGTCCAATGATTACTTTCACGCCATTATCGCGCATGTTCATTGCTTGAGCTGGTCCTTGAACGCCGTATCCAATGATTGCGATAGTTTCATTTTTCAAAACTTCGCGGGCTTTTTCTAAGGGGAATTCTTCGCGGGTAACAACATTTTCGATCGTTCCACCAAAATTTATCTGTGCCATTGTATTAAAATTTAGTTGTTATTGAAATTTTTCATTAAAAGATTAAAAATTCATGTTATCGGGAAAGCTTTTGGGTTTTTCTGCATCATCATCATCGTTGATGTGCGGATGCGCACGATCCAGTTCCTTTAAGTAATTCGTAAGCTCTTTGACCTCTTTTGTGATTGCAATGCGCCCTGTTCTTACAAATTGCAAAACGCCATAAGGCTCAAGTTGATTAAAAAGCTGCTGGGTTTCAGAATTGTGCCCAGTTTTTTCGATGATGATATAATCAGGTTCTACAGTCAGTATTCTTGCATTAGACTGTCTGATGAGTTGTTCTACACCATCGGCATTGATGAAAGCTGCCGTTCTTAGTTTATACAATGCCAATTCCTGATGAATAATTTCATCTGTTGTGAAATACAATACACGCAATACTTCAACAACTTTCTCAATTTGTCGAGTGACTTTACGCACCAAATCTGCCGTTGTGTTCACAACAATCGTAAATCGATGAATGCCATGTACCTCCGATTCAGAAACGGTAAGACTTTCGATGTTGATGTGTCGTCTTGTGAAAACAATTGTGATTCTGTTGAGAAGTCCAATATGATTTTCGGAGAAAACTATGATAGTGAATTCTTGTGTCATGATAAATATCTTTAACTTTTATAAATTATTCAAGGCGAATTTCAGAAACAGAGGATCCTGGCGTAACCATAGGGAAGATATTCACTTCTTTCTCTACTTTTACCTCAAGAAAATAGGGTCCTTGATGTGCAAGCATTTCTGTAAGTGCATTGTCTAATTCAGAACTTTGGCTAACTCTGCTGGCTTTTATGCCATAAGCATCGGCAATTTTTACAAAGTCAGGAGTAATCATATCTACGGATGAATATCGGTTTGCAAAAAACAATTCTTGCCACTGACGTACCATTCCCAAAAAGTTATTGTTCAGAACAATAATTTTAACAGCAATTTTGCTTTGTTGAATCGTGCCCAATTCCTGAATTGTCATTTGAATACCGCCATCGCCAATGATGGTGATTACTTCTTTTTCAGGGCAACCTACTTTTGCACCAATAGCAGCAGGCAAACCAAATCCCATGGTTCCCAAACCACCTGAAGAAACCCAGTTCTTTGAACCGCTAAATTTATAATATCGACCTGCAATCATTTGATGTTGTCCCACATCGGTTACCAATATGGCTTTTCCTTCTGTTTTCTCCGAAAGCATTCGAATGACCATTCCCATTCGAATACCTTCTGAATCAGGATAGCATTCTTTTTGAATGATTTTTTCGAATTCTATTTTTTCGCAGGCTCTGAACTCTTCAATCCATTCAGGATGTTTTGCCTCATGTACTTTGGGTAACAAAGCAATCAGGGCTTTTTTAGCATCACTGTGAATCGGCACATTGGCTTTTACATTCTTATCAATTTCAGCCGAATCAATTTCGATATGAATCACTTTGGCTTGTTTTGCATATTTAGATAAATCACCGGTAACACGATCATCGAAACGCATACCAATGGCAATGATCAAATCGCATTCGTTTGTTTTGATATTCGGGCCATAATTTCCATGCATTCCAAGCATACCTACACACAATGGATGCCGTGAAGGAAAACCGGCCAAACCAAGAAATGTTAAAGCAACGGGTATATTCGCTTTTTCGGCAAATTGGAGAAGTTCTATTTCGGCATTAGAAATAACAACACCTTGTCCGGCAAGGATTAATGGCTTTTGTGATTCATTGATCAATTGTGCTGCCAAAGCAATCTGATGACCATTGAGCGGAGGCAGAGGATTAAAGCTTCGAATAACAGGATTCTTTTCATATTTGAATTCAAACTTTCCAAATTGAGCATCCTTGGTAATATCAATTAATACAGGTCCGGGTCTTCCGGATCTTGCAATTTCGAAAGCCATGGCCACAATTTTTGGAATTTTATCGGCTTTTGTAACTTGGTAATTCCATTTGGTAACCGGCATCGAAATACCAATCACATCGGTTTCTTGGAAAGCATCTGTTCCTAAGAGGGTAGATGTTACCTGAGCTGTGATAAATACAACGGGCACAGAATCGATGCTGGCGTTTGCAATACCTGTAATCAGGTTTGTTGCGCCAGGTCCCGAAGTTGCGAAACAAACGCCCACTTTTCCAGTTATTTGAGAAAAAGCCTGCGCCATGTGCGCTCCCCCTTGTTCATGTCGAACCAATATATGCTCTATTTTATCTTTGTAATCAAACAAGACATCATAAATCGGCATAATTGCTCCACCGGGGTAGCCAAAAATTGTATCAACACCTTCTTCCAAAAGAGACATAACTAAAGCCTCTGCTCCCGAAACCATAAGGTTTTTTTGAGATTCTTCCATAAACTTATATGTATTAGACTTCTTTACTATGGATTTCAAATTTGATTATTAATCTACAAGGATTCTCACCGCCCCCATGTCGGCAGAAGAAACATTTTGCGCATATAATTTAAGTGAAGTAGAAACTTCTCTTTTTCTTTGCAGTGGTTTATATGCATTTTTTCCTTTCGCTTTTTCTTCGTTGCGTCTGATTTCCAATTCTGCCTTCTCAATCTTCAGGTTCATGGTTCGCTCATGAATATTGATTTCAATGATGTCATTGTTACGAATCAAAGAAATTTCTCCTTCTGAAGCAGCTTCGGGTGAAACGTGACCGATGGATAATCCCGATGTTCCACCAGAGAAACGACCATCTGTGAGCAATGCACACTTTTTATCAATTTTTATTGATTTTAAATAAGAAGTTGGGTAAAGCATTTCCTGCATTCCGGGTCCGCCTTTGGGCCCTTCGTAACGAATTACAACGATATCGCCCTCTTTGATTTCACCTGCCAATATTGCATCGCAAGCGGCATCCTGTGAATCAAATACTTTTGCTATACCACTGAAAATAAATATAGAAGGATCAACGCCTGCGGTTTTCAAAATACTTCCTTTGCTTGCAATATTCCCATATAATACAGCCAAGCCACCATCGGCATAGTATGGATGCTCAAGATCTCTGATGCAACCGTTGGTTCTGTCCATATCCAATTCACTGTATTTTGTATTTTGAGAAGCTAAAGCAAGATTTTTCTTTCCTCCTGGAGCGCTTTTAAATATTTCAATGGCTTCGGGAGTTACGCTTTGGCTACAAATATCATACTGCGCAATGGCTTCGGCTAAAGTATTTCCATCTGCTCTCAGAACGGAAGTATCGATCAAGCCTCCTTTTGCCAATTCAGCCATAATGGATAAAATACCACCTGCTTTGTTCACATCCTCCACATGATAATGAGACGAAGGAGCTACTTTGCATATACAAGGAGTTTTCCTCGATAACTCATCAATATCTTTCATTGTAAAATCGACCCCTGCTTCATGAGCGATAGCAAGCAGATGAAGAACCGTATTGGTACTTCCACCCATAGCAATATCCAAAGACATGGAATTCAAAAATGCCTGTTTATTTGCAATATTTCGGGGAAGAACATTCACATCACCTTTTTCATAATAGGAAAGAGCCATATCCACAATTCTCAATGCCGCTTTTTCGAAAAGTCTCATACGGTTTAGGTGGGTTGCCAAAACTGTACCATTTCCAGGTAATGCCAATCCCAATGCTTCGTTAAGGCAGTTCATTGAATTTGCCGTAAACATACCGGAGCAAGATCCACAAGTAGGACAAGCTTGGTTTTCAATTTTGCTCAGCAATTCGTCCGAAACAGATTTGTCAGCTCCCATGACCATAGCATCAACCAAATCGTATTTTTTCCCGTCTATAACGCCAGCTTCCATCGGACCGCCAGAAATAAAAATGGTAGGAATATTAAGGCGCATAGCAGCCATGAGCATACCGGGTGTAATTTTGTCGCAATTTGAAATACATACCAAAGCATCCACCTTGTGAGCATTACACATGTATTCAACACTATCGGCAATCAAATCGCGAGATGGTAATGAATAGAGCATTCCATCGTGCCCCATGGCAATACCATCGTCAATGGCAATGGTATTAAATTCAGCCGCATAGCAACCGATTTTTTCAATGATGCCTTTCATGTATTGACCTACAGAATGAAGATGGGTATGTCCCGGAACAAATTGGGTAAAAGAGTTGGCAATACCAATTATGGGTTTACCAAACTGTGACTCTTTCATACCATTGGCTCTCCATAGGCTTCGAGCGCCTGCCATTCTACGACCTACAGTTGTGGTAAAGCTTCTCAAAGGAATTTTCATTGCTGACTATATTTAAGGGTTTCGATCTATTAAATTAAAAACGCCATTTTCATTACAGCGAAAATGGCGTTGTATAAGATATTAACTCACCATTCTCCTCATGAACAAGGCAGTACGACCACTTTGACGACAAGAATGATGGTTTTTCTATTCTTCATTTTACATTAATTTTCTGGAGGGCAAAATTATGAATATTTTCATCAATATTCCAAAAATAATTTCTATATTTTGTTTTAAAAAAAAAATTCATCAAGAGGCAAAGTTAGAGAATATTTTAAATTTTCAATCAAAATGGGTAAAAACATTATGGTTTAAACCTGCCTGACAAAATTGAAGTTTAGTTCTATCAAATCTGTAGAATTTTAAGTTTTGTATATACCCATCCTAAAGCAGCACCTATTTTTTAATATATAGTTCCTTTACTTCCTGTTCGCTGCCATGAAGATATGTACTTCTTAGTTTCAGCATCCATTCGGGTAAACTTTGATAAATTTTAACAAACCCCATTTCATTTATTTTTGCCTGACATTCAGAACCACTTCGGTGAATTCGTCTGAGCATCAACAAATTTATTCTATCTTTGGCAAGATTTGAATCATTTAAAAGGCATATATCATTGATTTGAATTTCATGCATATCATTGAGGTAGTAAAAATACATAGGCAAGCCAAAAGGATTGAATGAGCTGCTCCAGGGAGTTGATATTAAATTTACTTTCTGATCATTGAAGTGCCGATAAACATATTTATTCATATTTCCAAACCCATCCTCAGCAGACTTCAGAGATGTGACAATGATGAAAATGCCATTGAGCAAAACAAAAAAAGTAATTATTGCAAATTTGAGTATTTTTATTGGTATGACAAAGTATCTATTTATTTTAAAGTCAGGCCATTTATCAATCATAGATATGAGGAGAAAAGGAATAAAATTGGCCAATGGAAATAAAAAGCGACCTTCTTTATGACTAACAATAGAATGAAGGAGAAGAAAAGGTATAATCATCCATAATACCGGGTTTTTATAGTCTCTTACCAAAAGAAACAGAATAGCAAAATAGAATAAAATAGCAAAAGGAAAAAAAGAATGCCTGAAAATCAATTTAAAATATTCAAAGAAAGGTGATGTTCCAAAATTGTTGCTTACACCCTTTAAAATGTTTAAATTAAAATACTCCCATGAAGTGAAAACAAATTTGTTATAAAAACGAATATCCAACAAGAACCCAATCACAAAAAAGATTAGAAATCCTGAGCACAATTTAAGAATGTTTTTTAAAGAAAGTTTTTGAATAAAGATTAGCCAAATTCCTAACCCCAGTATCATAAATACAATTTGAAATCTGCAATAATAGCTAACTCCCATTGAAAGACCTGCGGCAAAATAGCGCCATGAATCTTTAATTTTAACATTCAGAATAAAAGCTAATCCCAACAGCATAAATATACCCGACCATGATTCTGATGAAAAACGCACATTTGCAAATGGAATGAACCATAGGAATAATAATATCAGTAAATAAATGAATTGATTTTTTTCTTTGAATAAGTGTTTTGAACTTTTATAAAAGAAAACCAAAACCCACAATGCAATAATAGCAGAAATCAATCTAAGCGCAAATGCCTGATGGAAAGGGTCTTTGATTTGAATGAATTCCATGAATTTTAATACCATCACTGCAATATAGGGTTGTAAGGTTGGGCGAAGCCCTGCTCTATACTCCCAAGCAAGTTGATCTGTATTCAGATAGCCCAGTTTGCATCTGGCAAATTCAATTATCTGGCAATGTTCATCGGCATGATAGTATCCATTGCTGAAATATGCTGTCAACAAAAATACAATGGTAGCAAATATGATTACGATAGGGTATCGATTTTTGAAAATAGCAGTTCTCAAATATAAAACCATTGATACTTTATTTTAGTTTTATCGAATCATTGCGCCCAATTCCTTCTGAAATACAACGACAAAATTGTTCATAATTTTTTCAATTTGGTGATCTGTCAGCGTAGCTTTTTCATCCAATAATGAGAATGTAATAGCATAAGAAACAAAATCTTTGCTGATTTGCTCTCCTTCATAAACATCGAATATTTGCATGTCTTTCAAATATTGCTTTTCTGTTTTAAATGCAATTTGTTTTATTTTATCAAAGCTGGTACCTTTTTCAATTAAGAGGGCGAGATCCCTTTTCACAATTGGATATTTTGGTATTTCCTGGTATTTATCAACCTCAGAAATTAGTTTGATCAGTTTTGTCCAATGGATTTCTGCATAGTAAACTTCATTTTCTATATCGAATTTCTTTTGCAACTTTCTATCTAACTGACCAAATTCCGCAATAAGAGTTTGATTAATATAATAACCGGCATGCTCTTCAAAAATACCATTCGCATCTTCAATATTTTGCTGAATTCCTGTCTTTTGCAATTTTGCTTTATATGGATCAAAACCTAATTTATTGAGCACCAAATCCACAAATCCTTTCAGGGTATAAAAATCCACTTTTCGCTCTTTGTATATCCAATTTGTTTCGTTCAAATTACCCGAAATCCATAATCCCAGATGCATTTCTTCAAAATATTTTGCCAGAGAATTGTGAGATTTCTGATAGGCTGTACTTTCTTCACTTAAGAGTTTATAGGTTGTTCCTATTTCGAACAGCTTTACATTTGCATTTTTTCTATTTTGATTTACAATGATCGATTCCAATCCTCCATAAAGCAATGTTTGACGAAGAACTCCAAGTTCAGAGCTGATCGGATTCAAAAGACTTACACACGATTCTAAAGGATAAATCGGATTTCCTTCATAATATGTAGAGCTTGTGAGTGAATTGCAAAAAGCTTCATGAAAACCAATGGAACTTAAAAGAATTCCTATTTCTTGTCGCCATTTATTTTCATCGGGCTTGAGACTATAAGTCAGTGTGGAAGAAACTTTTTCGGGAACTTCAATATTATTATAACCATAAATACGCAGAATATCCTCAATGATGTCGGCTTCGCGTTGCACATCTACGCGATAAGGCGGAACTTCGATATGAATGATGTCATCTTCATTCGATTTGATTTCAATTTCCAGCAAACGAAGAATGTTCAAAATACTTTCCTTGTCAATATTTTTGCCAATTTTCGAAATGATATTGTTGTATGAAATGCTGAATTTGAAATTTTCAGCCTTTTTTGTAATAACATCAATAATGTCGGATGAAATAGTACCTCCAGCAACTTGTTGAACTAAAAGAGCAGCTCTTTTTAAAGCCCAAACCGTTATATTCGGATCGGTTCCTCTCTCGAAACGGAAAGAAGCTTCGGTTTTAAGATCATGATATTTAGATGTTTTTCGAACAAAGACAGGACTAAAACAAGCACTTTCAAGAAAAATATTTTGGGTATGCTCACTGACCCCTGAATCAATCCCTCCAAAAACGCCTGCAATGCATAAGGGGCCTTGGGTATCGGCAATTATCAGGTCATTTTCTGTTAATTTTCTTTCAATTGCGTCTAAAGTTACCATTTTGGTATCTTTGGGCATTGTTCTTACAATGATCCTGTCACCCTTAATTTTGTCTGCATCAAAGGCATGCAAAGGCTGTCCTACTTCATGAAGGACAAAATTTGTAATGTCCACCACATTGTTTATTGGCTTTTGACCTATAGACCTTAAATGTTCTTTTAACCAAGCCGGCGACTCTGCAATTTTAACCCCGGAAATTGTTATTCCGCTATACCGGAAGCAAGCATCTGGATTTGAAATTTCAACGGGAATTGATCTCTGGTTGTTTTTGGAGCTAAACTCTTCTAATTGCGGCAATTTAGCTTTTATTTCAGATCTATTGTGGAATGACAAATATGCAGATAGATCTCTGGCCACCCCGTAATGAGAAGCGGCATCAATGCGGTTTGGAGTCAATCCGATTTCAAAGATAATATCATCATGAACTTTGTAATAGTCTTTTGCCAGCATACCCACTGGAGCATTCTCATCCAGAACAATGATGCCATCGTGGGATTTGCCTAAGCCTATTTCATCTTCAGCACATATCATTCCTTCCGATTCCTCGCCCCTGATTTTCGATTTTTTTATCTTAAAGTTTTCTTCTCCGCTATATAATGTTGTTCCAATGGTGGCAACAATCACTTTCTGGCCGACGGCTACATTGGGAGCACCACAAACAATCTTTAAAATGGTGTCTTTACCAATATCTACAGTAGTCAGGCTTAGTCTGTCAGCTTGTGGATGTTTTTCGCAGGTAATAACCTTTCCTATTACCAGACCTTCAAGACCACCTTTTATACTTTGGTAAAGGCTCGTTCCTTCCACTTCCAAGCCTATGCTTGTTAGAATTGATGCTACATTCTGATAATCCAAATCAATGGATAAGTATTCTTTCAGCCAATTGTACGAAATTTTCATTCGTTTAAACTTTAATTATGAATATTATGTAAAGCAATGTGCTTATTTTAAAATATGCTAATGTACTAAATATAAATCCGAAAATAAATTATTTCGTTTCTAATTCTATATTCCTGCTGAATCATCAACAAAAATATTTGGACAACAAAAGTAATAAAAAACTTGATTATTTATACTTTTGACTTTAATCTTGAATTTATACTTAAATCCGCAAGTGTTTTTTCATTTGTCCACGAATTACACAAATTTTAGTTCATCTAATAATGTGGCATCAAAAAGATCCTGTTCCCTACCAGAAATTTCGATTGGAGGACGGGAACAATTTTCAACTTTAATTGTTTTGAGAATTGAATTTTAAAAGCAAATAAATGGCAGATACAAATATCCCTATTATTGAAATAAAAGGGGTTCGGAAGTATTTCAGAAACGTAAAGGCTGTTGATGGAATTGATCTGGAAATAAAAAGGGGTGAATATATTGCTTTGCTGGGACCCAATGGAGCAGGCAAAACTACTTTGGTTGAAATGATTGAAGGAATACAGCAACCCAACCAAGGAGAAATTCGAATCAAAGGCAAAACATGGAAGGAAAATAAAAATGAAATATTAAAATGTTTAGGAATATCACTACAGGAAACTCGGTTTGTCGAAAAACTTACAGTTAATGAAACACTTAACTTGTTTGCAAGTTTTTACAGATTAGATTCAAAGCGAGTTGATGAAATCATTGATTTGGTTGGTCTTTCAGAGAAAAAAAAGACTATGACGGTTCATCTTTCAGGTGGACAAAAACAAAGACTTGCATTGGGCATTGCCCTTCTCAACAAACCAGAGATTCTTTTATTGGATGAACCGACAACAGGATTGGATCCCACTGCCCGAAAAGAAATTTGGGATATATTACTCAATTTGAAAAACTTAGGTAATACGTCCATGATTCTTACAACACATTACATGGAGGAAGCAGAAAATCTTTGCGATAGAATTGTTATCATGCACAAAGGGAAAACACTCGTGCAGGGGAGTTTAAATGAAATTCTTGTCCAAAGCAGTTTAAAAGAATTGGTGAAATTTCAAGCAAATAATCTCAACGAAGAATTTTTGAAAGAACTAAAAAATATAGGGTTCGATGTTCAACGCGACATGCAAAATCATCATTATAAATTTATTGTAGAAGATATTCAAACACAAATTCCTTTATTTCTGGACTACACAAAGAAACATAGGATAACACTAAGTTTTTTCGAATGTAAAAAACTGAATTTAAATGATTTATTTCTTCAACTCACAGGAAGAACTTTAGAAGACGAATAGAAAGATAAGAAAATACGTATGAAACATCAAACCATTGAGTTAATCAAATCGCATTTTAGGGAAATTCTCCGCGAACCCGGAATTATCATTTGGGGAATTATTTTCCCTGTTTTCTTTTCGTTGGGCTTGGGGCTGGCTTTCCAAAACAGGGTAACAAGCCAGCGAAATATTATTCTTATTGAGCCTGCTACAAAGGCTTTTGGCAATGAACTCAAAACACTGATAAAAATTGTTTCGCCCCAAGATTCCATGAATCCCTTAAAAAAGACCTATTCTTTTCAGATCAATAATCCAACCTTAGGGATAAGTACTTACAAGATTAATATTTGTAGCTGGGATTCTGCAATTTTGATGATGAAACGAGGTCGAACACCTTTAATTCTGGAACAGAAAGACGAAAAGCTTATTTATCATTTGGATCCTGCTAATGCAGAAGCTCAACTGGTTTATTCACAGATATCAAATTTGATTGATCATGGTGATATACAGCATTTTGAAGAACATGATAATATTTCGCAATTGGACTTAAAAGGCACAAGATACATTGACTTTCTTATACCCGGAATGATTGCCATGGGAGTTATGATGTCATGCATGTGGGGAATTGCTTATGGAATGATAGAACGAAGGCGAAATAAACTTTTACGAAGAATGATCGCAACACCAATGAAAAAATCAAATTACTTGCTTTCTGTTTTTTTAGTCCGCTTAACCGTAAATTTGGTAGAATCCACTCTATTATTTCTAATAGTTAAGTTGTTCTTTCATATTGAAATACAAGGAAGTTGGATTGCACTAGTTCTCATATATTTATCGGGGAATTTTGCATTTATGGGTTTGGCTGCTCTTGTTTCGAGCAGAAGTTCAAGTACCCAAGTAGGAAATGGATTGATCAATTTGATTGTTACGCCGATGATGATTTTAAGTGGTATATTCTTCGATTACAATAACTTTCCGGAATGGGCAATTTCTATCATCAAAGTATTTCCATTAACACTCTTTGCCGACAGTATCCGAAGTATTTTCAACGAAGGTTTTGGCCTCATTGAAGTCATTGTTCCTTTGATTGTGTTGAGTGCAATCGGTTTTATCAGCTTCTTTGCAGGTCTGAAAATTTTTAAATGGTATTAAACAATGTACTATCTACAAATTTTAAAATAGACAATTTAGTTTGTGGATAAATGGATCTCGTTTTTTTTTATTACAAACCAAAGCATGTTTGTTTTCAATTCAATTGAGCGATTTGAACTCATCAACCCGATCTTTTATTGGTATGAAATTTGTTTGTTTTTAATGTATTAGAAATAAAGATGTTGATAATTCAAAAGAAGACATTTCTTTAAAAACATCTTTCAAATTTTTGCTATTTTTGAAATGATTATACATTTGTCTTGTATCAAATTAAATAATTGTTAAGCAATTTTAAGATGAATGAAATCAAATTACCCTCTAAGTTTCTTGATAACGCAGTTAGGCAACTGGCAAAACTTCCGGGTGTTGGCAATCGCACAGCGCTGAGGTTGGCATTGCATTTACTGAACCAGTCAGAGGAAGATATTCATCTGTTTTCGAATTCACTTATCGAGTTAAAAGAGCAAACGTGTTTTTGTCAAAAGTGCTTTAATATTTCGGATCAGGAAATTTGTGAAATTTGTGCTAATCCCTATCGGGATCAATCGCTTGTTTGTGTGGTTGAAAGCATCAAAGAGGTCATGGCGATTGAGTTCACCCAACAATTCAGAGGTGTTTATCATGTGCTGGGGGGGGTTATTTCGCCAATTGATGGTATCGGTCCTCAACAGCTTAAAATAGAAGAGCTTGTACAAAGAATTAGCGAAGGAAATATAAAAGAAATCATCTTTGCACTCAGCACAACAATGGAAGGAGATACAACAAATTTTTTTATCCACAAGAAGATTAAAGATAGTGGTGTAAATACCAGCATGCTCGCAAGAGGCGTTTCTGTTGGTGATTCTTTGGAATATGCTGACCAGCTAACCTTAGGCAGGTCGATCATAAATAGAATGCCCTATCAGGCAAATTTGTAGAAATTTTTTGGGATGAAGCTTTCTGTAATCATTGTTAATTATAACGTAAAATATTTTCTGGAACAGTGTCTGCATTCGGTTCAGAATGCTATACTACCCACATTGAAAGGGCTGGTAGATATATTTGTTGTGGACAATGCTTCGGTTGATGGTTCTTCCACCATGGTAAGAGAACAATTTCCGAATGTAAAGCTTATAGCAAACCAAAAAAACGTTGGTTTTTCTTGCGCCAATAATCAAGCAATTCGCTTATCGGAAAGCCAGTATGTTTTATTGCTGAATCCCGATACGCTTGTTCAGGAAGATACATTTGAAAAAATCATACAATTCATGGATAAAACACCCAATGCCGGAGGCTTAGGTGTGAAAATGATCAACGGAAAAGGTGTTTTTTTACCCGAATCAAAAAGGGCTTTGCCAACGCCAGAAGTCGCATTTTACAAAATATTTGGATTGTCCAGGCTTTTTCCAAAATCCAGGATATTCGGCAAGTATCATTTGGGCTTTTTAGATAAAAACCAAACCCATGAAGTGGAGGTACTTTCGGGTGCTTTTATGCTTTTAAGAAAAGAAGCCATAGGTAAATCCGGTATCTTCGATGAAGCCTATTTTATGTATGGTGAAGATATTGACCTTTCATACAGAATCATTCAGGCAGGATATAAAAATTACTATTTCCCCGAAACCACAATAATTCACTATAAAGGCGAAAGTACGAAGAAAGGTAGCATCAATTATGTGATGGTTTTCTACAATGCCATGCTGATATTTGCAAAAAAGCATTTTACAGGAAAAAAAGCTACCATGTTCGCTATGATCCTTCAATTTGCGATTTATTTTAGGGCATCTTTGGCTATTTCAAAACGTTTGGTCAACTCCTTAGCTATTCCTCTTTTTGAAGCACTTATTGTTTATCTATGCTTTGTCGTTTTTTGCCCTATTTGGGCTAAAGTTATTTTTGAAGATGGAGGAACTTATCCTCCGATATTTTTAAATACCATTGTACCTATCTATATATTAAACTGGTTGTTTTTTATGTACTTTTTTGGTGCTTACGATAAACCTTATGATTGGCATCAAGTAATCAAAGGAATTTTGTATGGCAGTATTGTTTTGATATTGGTTTACTCGTTATTGCCGCAGCATCTTCGATTTTCACGATTCATGTTATTGTTTGGGGCTGCCGCCACCTTCATTACAGCTATTTCTCTTAGAGTAATTTTCCATTACTTGAAGATCGCTGATAACCGAATGAATATAAAACGGAATCGTAGAGTCTTAGTGGTGGGAGGAAAAGGTGAATTCCAAAGGATAGGATCTATTTTGGATAAGTGTGAAGATCAAGTGGATATGGTTGGTTTCATTTGTGATAAATCATTGAATGGTAGCAATTTTTATCTTGGAGCGCCAAATCAGATCTGTGAAACGGTTCGAATTAACAAAATCAGTGAAGTAATTTTCAGTGCTAAAGATATTTTGGCTCAGGATATAATTTCTTATCTTTTACTGCTATCTTCTAAGGATTTGGATTTTAAAATTGCTTCGGCTGGAAGTTTGTCCATCATAGGAACACATTCCATTAATACGCTTGACGAAATTTTCGAAATTCATTTGAATTCTATTTCAACCAAAATGAATATCAGAATGAAAAGGTTTTTCGATGTTATTTTAGCTATACTTTTCTTTGCGAGTTTTTTTATTTCATTTTTTTGGGTGAAGAAAAAAGGGGGATTTTTAAACAATATTTTCAGTGTTTTGTTAAACAATAAATCTTGGGTAGGTTATATTTCAAATACAAAATCCAGAAGTTTTAAATTGCCCAAAATAAAGAGGGGCGTGTTGAGTCCTATATACTTGCAAACAAATCCTGAACTTAATCAAGAGAATATTGATAAAATAAATTTGCTTTATGCGAAAAATTATAGTATATTGAATGACTTATTAATCATAGTAAAAGGCTTCAGAAACTTAGGAGAAAATGAAAAATAGAAATATCATCATCGCAATAGACGGACATTCTTCCTGTGGAAAAAGTACATTGGCAAAAGATATTGCATCAAAGCTTAACTATATCTATGTTGATTCAGGTGCTATGTATCGCTGCGTTACCCTTTTTGTAATGACCAATTACCCGATGCTGCTCGGCTCTAATATACAGGACGAAATACTTTGGGAGGAAACGATGAAGCAAATACATATTTCATTTACCCCTGCTTCTGAAAACGGCTCAAGACAAACAATTCTGAATGGTGTCAATGTGGAAAATGAAATCCGATCATTAAAAATTTCTCAAAATGTTAGCTTGGTGAGTTCAGTAAAGATTGTTAGAACATATTTGGTTAAAGCTCAGCAATCTATGGGAAAAGAAAAAGGTATCGTTATGGATGGCAGAGATATTGGAACTGTTGTTTTTCCTGAGGCTGAATTAAAAATATTTATGACAGCCAGACCAGAAATCAGAGCGCAAAGAAGATTTGCCGAAATGGAAGCAAAAGGAGAGAAAGTATCTTTTGAAGAGATTTTGGCCAATATTGAACTGCGAGATCAATTAGATTCTACTCGGCAAGAAAGTCCACTAAAGAAAGCAGCAGATGCATGTATTCTGGACAATAGCGAAATGGACAGGCAACAACAATTGGATTGGACTTATGAAAAATATTTAGAACTAATTTCTCAGTAATATTCTAATTTTTGAATATGCAAATGTACTAATTAAAATACTGAAATTTAAGAATATACGTACAGATTAAAATAATCTTATTTTCATAAGATTCTATAGAGGTTTTTGAAGAATTTCTTTGACTAAACTAATTTCAAACAATTTTGGCCAGTTTTTGCCCGTAACGTAGATTTTTTTCAGTTTTGCATCGTATGCGATACCATTAAGGACATCAGTTTCACTGGTAATATCTTCTTGCTTAAGCAAATTACTCAAATTGATCCAAGCTGTCACTTTTCCATTTTTGGGATCAATCTTTGCAATCTTATCAGTTGTATAAATATTTGCCCAAATCTCTCCATTGATAAATTCCAGTTCATTTAACTTATCTACAAATAATTTATCATCTGCAACTTCGATCCTTTTAATTTCTACAAAAGTTTCCGGCTCAATAAAATAAAGGGTTGAGCTTCCATCGCTCATTACAAAACAAGTATCCATAAAAGCCAATCCCCAACCTTCGGTGGGGTAAGAAAATTTCTTCTCAATTTGAAATGTTTTGAGATCATACACAAAACCAACTTGAGAGCGCCAAGTCAATTGATATAACTTGTTTTTGTATGAAGCAAGACCTTCACAAAAATAATCTTCACGTTGGGTAAAATTTTGAAGAATTTCACCCGTTTTCAGGTCAACTTTGCGAAGAGTCGATTTTCCGGTAAGACCGGTACTTTCATAAAGAAACGCATCCAGAAATAGCAAACCTTGCGTGTATGCTTCCTTATCATGTGGAAATGTGTTGATGATTTTACATTTATAAGTTTCTGGAATTATATCTGAAATTAAGGATACTTGTACAGCATTTTGATATATCTTGCCTTTGTGCATGATTTCTATGCTCACAGGAATTCTCCCTACATAAAAATCTTTGGTATTCCAGACGTATTCAACTTTTGAAGAATTTAGCAATATTTCCTGATCATTCACTTTTAAGCGAATGGTATCTGCCTTGAAGCTATCTGGAATGGATGCCGAAATTCTCAACTGATCTCCAAGTTTATAGAATCTGTCGGATTTTGGATTAATCTGAATAGATATCCCTTTGTAATTGCTATGTATCTTGGTATCATTTTGTAAAATAATTGAATCATGTTGCGAAGTTGTCTGGTCACTGCCACCATTTTTGCACGAAAAGAAAATTAACAACAAAAGTGCTGAAAGTATGCCTTGAATGATTTGGAATGAATACCTTTCCCTGTTATCGAATGGATGTTTATGCATGCCTAAAAATATTGAGAAATTTCAGATAAGCGAAAATGAAAATGATTGCAACAAATTTAATTACTTTTTGATTTTTTTGCCGACCAAAATTATAAAATAATCTATTGAATTTGTTATTCTTTTTCACAATATTTTCCTGAATTTTCAATTGTTTCGAGGTTTTCTAAATCAATTTGATTAAAACTTTTACTTCGTCCCCATCCGAAAATTTTTTCGAACAAAGGAAGAAGTTTATGATGTCGAATACTGTTTAAGAAGTACACCTCATGTTCCTTTTCTTTGACTCCCATTTGGTATATTACCTCATGATGTTTTTGAATTCCCAATGAATCAAAAATACGGATTATGCGAAAATATTCACAAACATTGCCACTTTCGAGTCGTCCGGCAAAATAATTGGGCATAAACCAACCAATCAGGTAGCAACTTGTCCCTATTAACCTACCAATCAAATGAAACTTAATTTCATCATATCGCGAAATAGGTATTTGGTATTCCTGCATGATTTTCAAAACTTCTTCACGATGAATCCATTCGTCGATTTCGATTTGCTTTATAGCTGCTTTTTCCAACTTATTCTTAACTGATCCCGAATGACCGATATACGCATAAGCTGCAGCCTTCTCCGCAGAATAAGCTTTTTGTAATGCCCTGATAAGCTTGAGATTATTAATTTTCATTTGCAAATGTGAATCAAAAAATTATTTAAGGTTTGAAGCTTCTTCAAAAGTCTTCTAAAACAAGACAATAAAAGCAAAATAGCAGAAGGTTCGGAATAAATCCATTGAAACGAGGTCAAAAGTAAATGATTTTTTGAAAACAGGCAAGCAGACGGAGAATTCAAAAAGCAGAATGAAATGCAATTGGACTATTCAGGAGGAATTTGAGGGAAGCACTAAATTTTTTCGATTTTCAAATTATCGAAAATAATAATAAGCTAAAAACCTGGCGCAAATGCCAGGTTTTTTGTTGATGGGAGTTTGTAATGAAAAAAAATTTAATTTTTTTGCAGGGTTTTACTTAATGATGAGTTTTTCATGTACGATCTTATCTTCGGTTTCTATATTCAATAAATACAAACCACTTCGTATGCCAGAAAGATTAATCATTATGTTTTTTGTTTCAAAACCTTGACTTGTGTATATCACTTTTCCTGAAATATCTGTTAAGCTGATTTGTTTCATCTTCAACATGGAATTGTTGATGAATACTTCGCCATGAGCAGGATTTGGATAAACTCTGATACCAGAGCTTCTGAGATCTTCAATTCCGGTATGGTCGGTTACATTGATGATGACAGCATCTGAAATTGTAGGATTAGCAATAGATTTTGCGGTTATGGTTGCTACTCCTTTTGCAACTGCTGTCACCAAACCACCTACTACTGTTGCAAAATTCGTGTGATTGCTTAACCATTCTACGCTTTTTTCAGTTGCATTGGAAGGAGCAAAACTTAGGGTTAAAGTTGTATCTTGCCCTACTTCAAGGTCGAAATCCGCGCCAGCACTCATTGTGATACTACTTAATGAAACGTCTTTAAACATCACATTATCCATGTAGAAAGTCAAAATGTCATGTGTTCCCACTGCAGGTGACATCTGAACTCTATCGATTGTGTCAACATCGGCATTCAAAGAAGATAGTGGAAATTTAACTTCTGTCCATGTATTGGCAGGGATATTTAAGTTGTCTAATGTAACAACACCCTCATCAACAGCAGGATCTCCGTATTTCATTTGAACTTCAATTTTGTTTATAGCAACCGTGGTATAAACCTGAAAAGAAAGTTTATCCCAAGTAGAAACCGGTATTTTAGGGAAAACGATCCCAAAACCAGCTCCAAAATTTGAATCATCGCGATTCCATTGAAAGACTTTATCTGAGCTGTTTTCAGCATCCATGAGAGGATTTGCAGCGATAGCAGTTGTTGCAGTAGCCCAAGAATATGCACCATAACCTGCTGTCCAATTCAACTGAATGGTTTCAAAATCCAAAATCCCACTGGATTCGACACAAACACCTCCTTCGTTTTGAACTAATCTGAAATCATCGAAATAGCAATCAAAAGCTGTAGCATCATCTTTGTTGACAAAAATAAGAAACTCTTTAAATAAACCACTGGGTGGAACTGTTATGGAACAAACTGTCCAATCATCAAGGCCTGCTGCATCCTCGTCAACTTCCAATGCTGTACCATCTCCCTTAACCATTTTGATTCGAAAATTTTTCAGTCCAGCTCCATAATATTTGAATTGAAATTGCTTGTGCATGCAAAATGCAGGCTGATTTTCTGTAGGTAAAACCATGCCAATTAATTTCCATGTTGCGGCAGGATGACCATATTTCAGAACCACATCGCTATTGTTTTTCGAGTTTTTCAAAGGGTTGGTTGCATTAATATCAAGGGTACCTGCTCCGCCACTATGAATTTGAGGAACTGTAGGTTGAGGTGTAGTTGTTACTGGAATGATATTGTCAAAATCAGCAAGTATCGTATAGTTTGCAGGAGTTACTGTAACATCAATGCTTCCTTTTTTGGAAGCATCAGCAGATGAAATAGCCCAGATTTTTACAGTACCAGCATTAACTGCGGTTAATACATCATCAACTACATTTGCAATAGTTGGATCTTCTGAATCCCAAGTGTAACTCTGATTTGTTGCATTATCGGGCAGAATTGTAACAGAAAGTTCTCTGCTTAAACCTTCACCAATCGTTAGGGTATTTGGGGCAACGGTAACAGATGAAACTGGAACATCAGCCAAACTGTTGCATGAAATGTCGCATGAAATTGAAACAGAATTGTCTAATGTTTTACAGAAAATATTACAGATTCCATTCCCGATGGCGGTAACTCTACCGAATTGATCAACGACAGCAACAGCAGTATTACTTGAAGACCAAACAAGTGCTGCAAAAGTGGCATTGGAAGCATCCACACTTGCAGTAATTTCACTTTCTTCTTTCTTCATTGTGAAAGTGATGCTTGTTTTATCCAATGTGATCGTATTGATTGGATGTAAAGAACCTGTATTTGTGTTTGAGCGTTCATTTACAAAACCATAAGTAAGCCCTGTGAAAACTGCATTTTGATGAACCGTATTTTCACTTGACATTGGAGAATGAACATTCGAATTGTACCTCTCATGACCTGGCCATTGATCCATGGTAGGAAAAACAGAAAAATTTGCCCAATCTTTGTTCCAAGGGCCTTTTCCTCCCTGAATACTAACACCGTCTATTGTATATGTAACAGGATCAAAGCCATAGGCCATAGACCATGGGCCATAAGGAGTAAATCCCGGATAAGTATTCCATGTTGTAGGATTAATATATCGGCTATCCAAATGGAAACCATATTTCAATCCCCGAGGACCGATTCCCGTCATCCAGGTAGTATGCAATGGATTGTTACCGAGAAAATAGTCTGCAGTTGTATGAACAGTATTCGAATATTTTATGTCATTTGAAACTTTATATGCAATAATGTTTTCAAAAACCCAAGGAGTTGTTGCCTGACCAACCAGCATCGGCATAGAATTGTCTCCACCCCATCGGCAACCGCGATTTACAGATGCATTATATCCGCTTACGTTTGCAGCGGAAGTAGCAACAGTTTCTAAATCGCTCATGAGTGATTGATCTACATTGTAATTGGTTGCTAGCAAATAAGAGTAAACACCCCATCTTTCATCACCACCTAAACTGGACTTACTGCGAAGATTTTCAAGTTCAGCTTTAGCAATATTATGATATTTGGATAAACCAGTAAGTCTGTAAAGATTTACAGCAGCATATAATTTGTATATATTTATGTCACTTTCAAAATTATTATGATTGGCGGGTTGATTCGCCGGATCAGCAGCCCAGTCAAAAGCTTCGGTTGCTTCTGTGATCCAGTTTACATTATCTTTGGTCATCGATGCAAAACTAACATTATCCAACATTTCGACCTGAAATGATTTTGGGTTTTTACCGATTTTTTTCAAAATGCAAGCAAATTGAGCGGCCTGGCCTGCGTAAAGATAGGTCATAAAAGCATCGGCTTTGGTGACGATTGTTCTTCGCATTTCTTTCCAGGATGGTCTTGTCCCTTCTGCATCTCCATCTACGGAGGTGAATACATCGGCACAAATTCTTGCACCGCCAACTCCACCATTGGAATAGCCTTTGGCTTTTAATTCTTTTCGCAAACGATAATTAAATTTTATCAACCATGAAGCTTCGTCCAAAATATCGGGAATACCATTTCCACTTTCCGGAAGATTCAAATCGGCATCAGCAAATTTTTCGGGTGCAAATTCATAAGTAAGCATCAGAAGTATCGGAACTCTCTCATGTGTATAGTATTGATCCCAGTCACCTGCATCATGATACCATCCGGCTACATCTAGGGTTTTACCCGCTGCTGCATCGCGTATGGCAGACTGAGTTGTTCCTCCACCATCGCCATTTTCCCATTCGGTGTATGCCAAATCAGAATACAATAATTTTCCAGCAAAACTTACACCATCATCACTGGTTACTTTTGTATTTTGATTTACGGGACGAAGATAAGTTCCATCTGTATAGGGTGAAGCTAAACGAATACCGCTTCTTTGATAAAAAATTGAGCGCATTGCTGCATAATAAGCTTCGAAAACAGCATCTGTACCGATTTTGAAAGGATAAGAGCAACCAATACCGTCAACAACAAGTGTATAGGTACCATCACTGGTTACATCGCTGAAGTTTGCTTCATAGCATTCACCACCTAAAAAGTTTTTGTTAGGAGAATCTCCGGTTTGTGCTGTTTCTTCATTGCTTGCATTTTTGCGAAATGCAATGGTTCCAGTCTTTACAGCACCCGATGTTCCATTCTTATAGATCCAGAAAGTTTTACCTGCATAAGCCGTTAAGGATAAACCACCTTTGTCACCCATCCAATGATAGATATATCCGTATTTGGGAGCATCTTTTGCATAACCTACAGTATTCACGTGAACAGCTTCACTTCTTAACGTTTTTATATTATAAGTAAAAGACCAGTTTGAACCATTGGAAGCTAATGAACCTGTATTCAACGTATAGTTTTTACCATCTTTAAGAGCTTTATCAAGGTAAATATAAATCCAGTGCTCAGAAGCCCAAGGTTTCGTTGTAGGATTGGATGAACCCATTCCTCCATCCCAAGGTGGATCTTTTACAAATTCAGTACCTTTTGTTTTTCTTCCCAAATCTATTGGATTTTTGGCAGATGTATAATCAGCATCATCTGAACTGCTAATGCTATAGTTAGATAATGTTGTGGCATTCGGAAACAACAGTCTGACAACACTAAGCGTATTGGGATAGGTCAAACCTCCATCATCAAAATGAATCATAATGATTTTGTCTGTCAGAGGCAATACTTCGATAATATCCGAAGCATTGGTTTTGAATATGGCCAGGCCACAAAAGACCAGCGCCAGAAGAAGATTTTTAAACATAGTCGATTTTAATTAGTTTTATTCATTTTGTTAGTTAAATTTGTCGGATACAAAGCTGGTCATTTTTTGACAGAGTGATTATCAGTATTTGTTCTATTTTTGTTGCTATTTTTTTTAAAATTCTCTATCTTCAGAACTGCTGAAACAGCGCAAAATATTATGTTGCTATTTTCTAACATACCGAAATCTTTTGTAGTTCGCAGAGAACACGCAGAGATCCACAAAGTTTCAACTTAGTTAAGTAATACTCATCGGTTCTCGTAAATTCTTTGCGGTTCTGCGTTAAAAAGTCAGTTAATAAACAAACTCTGAATATCAAAAGTTAGATTGCGAAAATATTGTAACAGTCTATTTTGCGAACATTTCTGAAAAAGTTTGAACTGAATAATTTTAAGTCCATACAAATCGCTCAAAATTTTGTTTACGAAAAAATAGCAAATTTGCGAACGTTAAAACGGAAAAAAATTAATTTTGCAATTCAGAAACCTTACAAGGAGAATTATGTTTGCATTGCTAAAAAAAGAAATCAGTGGTTTTTTTAGTACAATTACAGGCTATTTGGCAATCGTCGTATATTTGTTGATGAACAGCCTGTTTGTTTTTGTTTTTCAGGGCGATTACAATATTTTAGATGGTGGATATGCCGATTTGCGACCTTTGTTTATGCTTTCACCTTGGGTGTTTATGTTTTTGGTGCCCGCCATCACGATGCGCCTATTTGCAGAGGAAAAAAGAACCGGAACAATAGAACTGCTCCTCACCCGCCCCCTCACAGAGCTTCAAATTGTTCTGGCAAAGTATTTTGCTGGTTTGCTCATTGTTCTCTTTTCATTGTTGTTTACCTTGATTTATTTTTACTCGATTATTCGATTGGGTGATCCGGTAGGAAATATTGATTTGGGCGGAACTTGGGGTTCCTACATTGGTCTGTTTTTTCTTGCAGCCATCTATGTGGCAATTGGCTTATTTTCTTCCTCCATAACCGAAAATCAAATCGTTGCTTTTATTATAGGTATGATGATTTGTTTTTTCTTTTATTTTGGATTTGAAGCAATGAGTACTTTGGGGATTTTTGCCAAAGTTCAATCGTCCATCGTTTCATTTGGAATCAATGAACATTACTCCTCTGTAAGCCGGGGTGTAGTTGATACCAGAGATTTGATCTATTTTGTAAGCATTATTGCTGTATTTATATTTTTTACCAAAACCGTACTTGAAAGCAGAAAATGGTAATACTGAAAAATAAATTTAAAAGAAGCGAATTATTCAGAAAAAGCATCTCGGGTCTGTTCTTATTGTTGCTGCTTGTTTTTCTGGTCAATTATATTTCCCAATTTTTATTTAGCCGCATCGATTTGACTTCGGAAAAAAGGTACAGTCTGTCGGCCGCAAGCAAAACAATTCTTTCGAATTTGAAGGATGATCTATATTTCAAAATTTATTTAAGTGGGGATGATTTGCCTCCCGGTTTCAAAAGACTCAAAAATGCCATTAAGGAAATGCTCGACGAATTCAAAATCGTTGGAAACGAAAGAATTGAATACGAGTTTATCGATCCTTACGAAAATCCTGATGCAAAAACAAGAGATGCTCTTTTTAAAGATCTATATAAAAATAAAGGATTAGCTCCTGTTGAGTTAAAAGAAAATAATTCGAGCAAAAAATCTCAAAGAACGATTTTTCCGGGTGCCATCCTCTTGGTGAAAGACAAGGAAGTTGCTATTAATTTGCTTAAAAATAATCAGGGAGTTAAGGCTGAAGAAAATTTGAATAACTCTATTCAGGCACTTGAATATGAATTGATTAATTCTATATACAAATCTATCTCTCAAAACAAACCTCGTATTGCTTTTTTGGAAGGCCATGGAGAGCTCAACGAGTTGCAGGTTATAGACATAAGCAACGTACTTTCTGAATACTATCCGGTAGAAAGAGGAACAATTGCAGGAATTGAAAATATTCTCAATCCATACTCCGCCGTGATTGTTGCTGACCCGAAGAAAGCGTTTAGTGAAAAAGATAAGTATGTGTTAGACCAATATCTTATGCAAGGTGGCAAACTCCTTTGGTTCATTGATGGAGTTTCGGCCAATATGGATAGTCTTTATCGTTCTGCTGTAACTATGGGCATGGCTGCTAATTACAATATAGAAGATCAGTTTTTCAGGTATGGTGCAAGGGTCAATCCAGATTTGGTTGTCGATTTGCAATGCGCTCCCATAGGATTGATAGACAGGCAAAGCCCCAATCATGAGGTTCAGTTATTTTCCTGGGTGTATTCGCCTGTTCTTATGACTACAAATCAACACAATATTACAAAGTACATTAGTTTGGTCAAAACAGAATTTGTCAGCTCTGTCGATACAGTAGGCGCAAAAAATATTAAAAAGTCCATTCTTCTTACTTCTTCGAAAAATTCCAGGGTTCTGCATGTTCCTGTCAAAATATCTTTAGATGCCGTAAACCATGAACCGGAATACAGTCTCTTTTCGCAAGCTCATGTTCCATTGGCTGTTCTCTTGGAGGGTAATTTTGAATCTGTTTACAAAAACCGCATGATTCCGGATGGAATGAATAAACAAAAATTTATAGAAAACGGTAAGCACAGCAAAATGATTGTGGTTGGCGATGGCGACATGATTCGAAATGAAATTTCGGCACAGGGCGAACCTTATCCCATTGGTTTTGATGTAAATTCTCAGAAAACATTTCAGGGTAATAAAGAATTTATCCTCAATGCTGTAAATTATTTGTGTGATGATATTGGAATTGTAAGTCTTCGTTTGAGGGAAATAAAAATGCGCCTTTTGGATAAAGCCCAAGTAGCAGAGCAAAGAGTTTTCTGGCAAACACTCAATACCGCCGGACCTATTGTTTTTTTGCTTGTTTTTGCATTTATGCTAACCTTCATTCGAAAAAGAAAATATGGTGTGAACCGATAAATACATAGCAAGATGACAAGAAATAAACTCATAACAGTGCTCGTAGCTGTTTTGATTTTGCTCGCAATTGTGTTGAAAGTCAGACAAAGCTTTGATTCTAAAATCGATTCTGACTATTTTTCCATAAAAGATACGACAAATATCACCCGTATCACGATTCAAAAAGGTGATGAAATGATTTTTTTAGTGAAATCGGAATCAAAATGGACTATTCAGGACTCCTTGAAAGTAAGACAACAAAATATTTCGGATGCGCTGAATATTTTAAAAAACATAATTGTAAAAAAACCAATAAAGGGATTGGAAAAAGACAGCATTTTAAAGTCCCTACAATCCAATGGTGTGCAAATATCTTGTTATTCAGGAAATAAGCTAATAAAAGAATTTGTTTTGGGTGATGTAAATCCTGTTTTGAAAGCTACTTCTATTTTGGATAAAAAAAAGAGGCAATTGGCTGCCGTATATGTGCCCGGAATGACCATTGCCCTGAGAAATTATTTTCCAATAAGTAAAAGCGCATGGCATGAACGAATACTTTTTAATCTGAAGTTTGGTAGCATTTCTGCCGTTTCTATCGAATATACCGGAAATCCTTCAAGATCATTCCTCTTGAAGAAAGAAACATCCACATTCGAGGTATATGGTTTAGATAAGAAAAAAATAACCAATTCCAAAAAAGAATCTATTGATAGGTATTTGTCTTATTTCGAAGGAATTGAGTACAAATCTGTTCTTGAGAAAAATTCTAAACAAACAGATTCAATATTAAAGACGGAATCATTTTGCAATCTGAATCTTGTTGATCTGAAAGGGAAAAATTATTCCTTCCGAATTTTTAAGAAAAAAGCTCACAATCTGGTCGATGATTTTGGGATGCCCATACCTTACGATGTGAATGAACTTTACCTTCAAAAATTGCCTGATAACAAAATTTACCTGATAACTTGGTATTCTTTTGATCCTATTATCAAAGAATTACAATACTTTGAGTAATTAACAATGGTTGATAATTTTATTTTGATATAAACTTTAATCTTCCTATTTTTGTCTCCTATCTTTCAGGAATTATTTTATAAGCTTTGATGGAAGCATGTTTCCTTGGGGTCTCTTAGGAAACACAGCAAACGAATAGCTCCAGAAACGATAACTTTTCTTGACAATGTTGATAGTGGAAAACTTTAAAAATTAAAAGAATGAAATTTGTAGTATCAAGCACAGATTTATTAGGACATTTGGTTGCAGTAGGACGTGTAATCAATAGTAAAAATAATGTGCAAATCCTTGACAATTATCTATTTGACCTTGAAGGCAATGTTCTAACAATAACAGCTTCGGATCTTGAAACAACCTTGATCACAAAGATTTTTCTGGAAAATGCCGAAGGAGAAGGCAAAATTGCAGTACCAGCTAAAATTCTGAATGACACACTGAAAGAATTTCCTGAACAACCACTGACTTTTGAAATTAATTCTGAATCTATGGGTGTGGATATTCTTTCTGAAAATGGAAAGTTCAGTATTGTTGGTCAATATGGTGATGATTATCCAAAACCCTTTGAGTTTGAAAAAGACAATACCAACAAAATTACAATAAGTCCGAGTATTGTTCTCAATGGTATCAACAGAACTGTTTTTGCAACCGCAGAAGATGAATTGCGCCCTGTTATGAATGGTATCTTTGTTGAATTTACCCCTGATCATTCAACTTTTGTAGCATCTGATTCTCACAAACTAGTTAGATACAGAAGAAAAGATGTTCATGCAGAAACAACATGCTCCTTCATTTTGCCAAAAAAACCTGCTGGTTTATTGAAAAATCTTCTTTCGAAGGAAATCAATGATGTTCTCATTTCTTTCGATGACAAAAATGCAGTTTTCGAAATCTCAAATTATAAAATGATCTGCCGTTTGGTAGAAGGAAAATACCCCAACTACGAATCTGTAATTCCTGCTAATAACGAAAACAGATTAATCGTTGACCGTGTTGAATATTACAATTCAATCAAAAGGGTATCTGTATTTTCGAATCAGGCAAGCAATCTGATAAAATTCAAACTTTCCGGTAGCCAAATGGTTGTTTCTGCTCAGGATTTAGATTTTTCCATTTCCGCTTACGAAAGACTCAATTGCCAGTACGAAGGTGAAGAAATGGAAATCGGTTTCAAATCTGTATTTCTACTTGAAATCATTTCCAATATTCCTTCTACCGATGTTCTAGTTACGATGTCTGATCCTTCGAGAGCTACTTTGCTTTCACCCCTTACTTCAGACAACGAAGATGAAGATATACTGATGCTTATCATGCCGATGATGGTCAATGGATAATAATTTCATCCATGAAGATAGTGAAACCCTTCAGGCTTTACTGACCTGAGGGGTTTGTTATTTAAAAAGTTATTGCATTGATAATTAAGCCTCAAAATTTTATATTGGTGTCGATAACATATTAGAAAATTATAAATTAGCACATTACTAAGTATTATACCATGAAATTACAGCTCAAACGTCCCATGATTTTTTTTGATGTAGAAACCACTGGAATCGATGTTGTAAATGATCGTATCCTTGAGATTTCTATTTTAAAAATTTCGCCCAACGGAATGGAGGAATCCAAAACGATGCGAATTAATCCAACCATACCGATACCACCCGAATCCACAAAAATCCACGGAATAAGTCAGAGTGATGTGGAGGGTTGTCCCACTTTTGCAGAAGTTGCCAAAAGCATTGCAAAAATGTTTCAAGGAAGTGATATTGCTGGCTACAATAGTATCAAGTTTGATATTCCGATTTTGGCGGAAGAATTGCTCAGAGCAGGATTGGATGTGGATCTGAAAAAGAGTAAATTCGTTGACGCCCAGGTGATTTTCTTTAAATTAGAGCAAAGAACTTTGTCTGCCGCTTACAAATATTATTGCGGAAAAGAATTGGTGAACGCTCATAGCGCAGAAGCCGATACACGTGCTACTTTTGAGGTGTTGGAAGCGCAGATTGAAAGATATGACGAATTGCAAAATGATGTGGATTTTCTTTCTGAATTTTCAATTCAAAACAATTTTGTGGATTTTGCCGGACGAATTGTTCTCAATGAAAAAGGAGTTGAATGCTTTAATTTTGGCAAAAACAAAGGTGTTCCCGTTATCGAAGTTTTAAAAAAAGAACCCGGTTACTACAACTGGATGATGAATGCCGATTTTCCCCTTTACACCAAGAAAGTGCTCACAATGATTAAGTTAAGAGAAGCTTTTGCAAACACAACAATTAAATAGCGGATTCAAATGAAAATCTTTGCCATCGCCCGTAACTACATTGCCCACGCAAAGGAGCTGAACCATAGTGTTCCTACAAAGCCTGTTTACTTCATGAAACCCGAAACTTCTTTGCTCAAAAATAATCAAGCTTTTTTTTATCCAGATTTCTCCAAGGAAATCCATTATGAAACAGAACTGGTTTTGAAAATTTCCAGGGTGGGTAAAAATATTCCTTTGGAATTTGCCCACCGATATTATGACGAAATAGGCATTGGCATTGATTTTACAGCCAGAGATATTCAGCGTGAGTGCATAAAAAATGGTGAACCTTGGGAAATAAGCAAAGCTTTTGATAATTCTGCTCCTATTGGTGAATTTTTACCCAAAAACCATTTCCCTGATTTAAAAAATATTTCTTTTCACCTTTGTATAAATGAAAACATTGTACAGGATGGAAATAGCAGCGATTTGATCTTTGAATTTGATACCTTGGTTGCACATTTGTCGCAATTCAATATGTTAAAGATGGGGGATTTGATTTTTACAGGTACTCCTGTAGGTGTCGGACCTGTAAAAATTGGCGATAGACTACAAGCATATATTGAAAATGACTTGCTTCTGGATTTTGAAGTGAAATAAATGTGGGTTTTCCATTTCGGAATCTATGTACAAAATTACAGATAGCTTCGCATTGTAATATACATATAATCAAACATGTACAAAATCAAGGAAAAGAATAACTGTAGAAACCAGCATACCATAAAATAAAAGATACACAATACTTCGCTTTTGTTGGCTATAAGATGTAATGTTCATTATTGTTGTTCATCATTGTTATATAAGGTATTTTACCTGCAAAAACAACGGGTAGTTTAATTATTTTGGATATTTTGTGATCAATTAATTCCATATAGTATTTATTCATTTCAATTTGCTTTTTTGCTTCTTTTATCTTACCGTCAATTTTTTTATTAAAGCTCTCATCACTATCTTTTTCATCTTTGAGAATCTGCTTTATTTTAATCACAACCCCATATTTTGATTTATCGTATGGAATTAATAAAATATCGTATCAGCCTTCACCATATTCTCTTTTTGATTTTATTATGTAATCACCGGTTATTTTTTAAAACCAGTTTTCAAATTTATTTATCTCATTATTTATCAAATATTTATTAGTTTATTCCAATAGTTTTTTACGGATTTTTATATCAACACTTAACCATTTTAGGATAATGTTTTTGAAAACAAATTTTATTTCATAATTCGGTATTTTAAGTGTGTAGTTGTTAATATCACGATTGCTTTCAGTCGTACGGTAACCGCTTATACAAAAAGGAAACCCACCTTATCTATAAAATTTATTACCAAGAATTGTTGAAATCCTATGAACCTGGTAACAGATCTGAATGGCGACAGTATCTCTGATGACTTTCACAAAAAAATAAAATTGAATTTTCAATCTATAGAGTGTATATCGTACACTTATTTTTTATATTTTTGAGAAAAATATTTATATCTCTTAGGACAAATTCATTCACCGAATTAACGCAAAAATAATTAAAGATGGGAAATAAAAAATATTCAATCGGAGTCGATTATGGAACATTATCGGGACGAGCCGTTTTGGTCGATCTTTCAAACGGTAATGAAATAGCCACCGCTGTAAAAAATTATAGCCATGCCGTAATGGAAACCTTTTTACCCGATGGCCAAACAAAGTTAGGTCATGACTGGGCTTTGCAGCACCCCGCTGATTATTTGGAAGTTCTACAGGAAACTGTTCCTGCTGTTATAGCGCAAGCCGGTATTCAGGCTTCTGATGTAATTGGAGTAGGAATCGATTTTACCGCTTGCACCATGCTGCCTATAAAAAGTGATGGAACACCGCTTTGCTTTTTGGAAGAGTATAAATATAAACCCCATAGCTATGTAAAACTATGGAAACATCATGCTGCACAAGATGAAGCAAATAAATTAAATGAAATTGCAGAAAAAAGAGGTGAGAGTTTTTTAAAAAGATACGGGGGGAAAATATCTTCAGAATGGTTGATTCCGAAAATTTGGCAAATACTCGATGAAGCTCCTGAAATTTATAAAGAAGCAGATAAATTTATAGAAGCCGCAGACTGGGTTGTGATGCAACTTTGCGGCAATGAAAAACGCAATAGTTGTACAGCAGGTTATAAAGGTATTTGGCACAAAAAAGATGGGTATCCTTCTTCAGGATTCTTCCAAGCACTTGATCCCAGAATGGAAAATTTGGTACAAGAGAAACTGAGTACACAGATTTACCCTTTGGGTGAAAAAGCTGGGGTTATTAGTTCTACTGCGTCAAAATTGACTTCACTTTTGGAGGGTACAGCAGTTGCTATTGCCAATGTTGATGCGCATGTTGCAGTTCCCGCTGTAGGAATTACCGATTCGGGCAAAATGCTCATGATTATGGGAACTTCAACTTGTCACATGGTTTTAGGGGATCAGGAAAAAATTGTTCCTGGTATGTGTGGTGTGGTTGAAGACGGGATTATTTCAGGCTTTCTGGGTTATGAAGCAGGGCAATCTTGTGTAGGCGATCATTTTAATTGGTTTGTAAATAATTGTTTGCCTGAGGAATATAGTGACGAAGCAAAGAAACGGAATATAGATGCCCACCAACTACTCACAGAAAAAGCAGCTAAACTAAGTGTAGGTGAAAGTGGTTTGCTTGCATTGGATTGGTGGAACGGCAATCGTTCTGTACTCGTGGATGTTGATTTAACCGGATTATTGATTGGCGCAACCCTGCAAACCAAACCCGAAGAAATTTATAGAGCATTGATCGAAGCTACTGCTTTTGGAACAAGAATGATTATTGATACTTTTTCGGAAAATGGTGTTCCTGTAAATGAACTATTTGCAGCAGGCGGTATTGCCGAAAAAAATGAATTCATGATGCAAATTTATTCGGATGTTACAAATCGAAGTATCAAAATTAGCGGATCGGCACAGGCACCTGCACTTGGTTCTGCTATGTTTGGAGCTGTTGCAGCAGGTAAAGAAGCCGGAGGTTTCGATAATATTAAGGAAGCTGCCCAAATTATGGCCAAATTGAAAGATAAGGTATATAATCCAATCGCAGAGAATGTTAAGATTTATGAACTTCTGTACCAAGAATACAAAAAACTACATGATTATTTTGGGCGCGGCGAAAACAATGTGATGAAAAAATTGAAAGAAATAAAAAAAGGAAAATAGATCAACAACCTTTCCCTATAAAAGAAAGCAATATGAAAGACTGAGATTGTTTCTATACAGTACTTATTTCTGTAGAAAAAGCAATCTCAGTTATCATAATTTTAAAGCCTCCCCAAGTGACTATATCCGCTGAATGACCATTCATTCTGTGATGACCTATGAACGGACAAAATCACAAAAGATACCTCCAATGGAACTTTGTAAATTCATAAATCTTGCCTAAATTTGTGATCGGATGGACGCTTCACTTGTGAAGGTTCTGTAAGGACAATTGGGTGAAAGTATAGCCGTCAAGACAGATATTCATTGAACACATCAATATACATTTGATTTATTTAAAGCATTAGACCCGTGACAGACAATACAAGCTCCGACAACGTTTTATTCGGTTTATCAAAAACCCTGTTTTGGGATACCGATACTCGTGAATTGAATGCAGAAATACATGCCCAGATGATTGTCGAACGGGTTTTAACGCGCGGCACTTGGGACGAATTTAAGCGTACGATTTTGTTTTATAGCAAAAAAAAGGTCAAGCAACTTGCTACTCAAATACGTTATCTTGATGAAATGGTACTCGAATTTTGTGTAACTTATTTTAATTTGCCAAAAGAAAAATTCAAATGTTACAAACACAGACTGTTGAACCAATCACATTGGTATTATTAGAAAATTTGATGCAAAGAGAATACCTCAACAATTTTGTGTTGGTGGGTGGTACGGCTTTGTCCTTGCAAATTGGACATCGAAAATCGATTGATTTAGATATGTTCACCTCAGTAGCCATGGAAACAGAAAATCTACAGCAACAACTCGAAAATGATTTTAGCGATTTTAAAATCACATTGAAGCGTTCAAATACATTGCTTGCAATTATTAACACCATTAAGGTAGATTTCATTCGGTTTAAGTATGGATTTCAATATCCCACAACTATTGAAAACGGAATCAGGTTGGCTAATATTAAAGATATAGCTTCTATGAAATTGGACGCCATAACAGGTAGAGGCAAAAAAAAGGATTTTTTCGATTTATATTTTTTGTTAAAACATTTTACTTTGCCAGAATTACTGGATTTGTATCAGACTAAATATCAGCATACAACCCTTTTTCATGTAATACGGAGTATAAATTATTTTATTGAAGCTGAAAACGAGCCAACTCCATATTTATTCGACAAAAAAGTAACGTGGGAAAAAGTAAAAAAAAACATTGCAAACGAAATCCGTAAACTATAATGATATCAATGATTTTTTGGCATTCAATATAATTCCTTCGATAAATCAATGTATTAGTAAAACAAATTTAATAAAATAGACCAAATAGTTTATCAAATACCTAATTATAAGGCGAAAGCAAAATTATTCATTGTTCATTATTAATTATTCATTACTTATATTGTTGTTTCAAAAAAATCAAACAGAGTTTTTTAGCATTTCCTTATTGGATATAAGCGCAAAAAAGTGTAACTTGCATGTCAGTTAATTTTATTGAAAATGGAGAACGCCAAGTCTTTAACAAATGAGAGTTTCAATTTTTTACGAAATTCATCAACGTTCCTAAACATCATTCTGAATAGCATGACTACCTGCGTTTTGCTATTGGATAATGGAATGAAATTGCAAGCATTCAATAATGTCCTCAAAACCATTTTTTCGAACAAAAGAGATGAAGATTTACTTTATATGCGTTGCGGTGAAGCTATAGGCTGCGCATTTCAAATAGAAGAAGGAAAAGAATGCGGAAAAACTTCAAAATGTTGCAATTGTGATTTAAGGGAATCTGCAATTACATCCTATCTGGATGATGTTGTGATATACAAGGAATCCATCATACGACCATTTTTCGATATCAATCATAAAAAAGTGGAAAAGAACTTGCAGTTTTCCACTCGCTTGTTTCATTATTCGGGAGAAAAATACATCATTCTGCTTATTGATGATATTTCCAAATATGTCAATCCTGAAAAAACGTAATTTGAGATTTTTTAAAAATCTATGTTTGAGAAAAAAATTACACAGAGTTTCACGGAGGATTACACTGATTTTCACAGAGTTTCATATTGAAAAAAAACCTCTGTGTTTCTCGTATGTAACAAAAAAAAATGAATTCTACACGAAAAATTGAATTCTATGAAATTTGCATTTGGAAATTTAAAAGGAATTAATCTATATTTACCGTCAAATTTCAGGCGCTAGTCGAATATTGTTCTATAAATGCATAATTGTTTGTGAAATTTGCGTCATGAACATTTAAAATTTATGAATATGAATTATGCATTTTGCTCATATCAAACAAAATTCAGACTTATGAAGAAAGTAGTTTTTGGATCTTTGGTCGTATCTGCCGGTGTTTTACTTTTTTTGTGGAACTTAGGGCAAATATCAGAACAGGTGGCTCATGTCATCTTTTCATGGCCTATGTTGCTCATTGCCTTCGGGCTTGTCAATATCGTTGGGAAAGACAGCAAAGGAATTGGTATCGTACTTATTTCTGTAGGCGCTTTTTTTATTATCCCGCGAGCATTTAGTTTTGCGTTCAATTTCAGTTCTCTGTTTTGGCCTATTTTGTTGGTTGGAATTGGCCTCATGATTCTATTGCAACACAAACCTGCACGTTGGAAAAGAGAGCATTGGACTAAAAAAAGTTTTCAAAAAGAGGAAAAAGTTGGCTTCGTTGATGGACATTTGTCTATCAACAATGTTTTTGGTGGTAACAAACAGATTTTGGATAGAATAGAGCTAAAAAGCGCCGAAATCAACTGCGTATTTGGAGGAGCAGAGTTGGATTTAACGCAGGTTACACTTGCATCGCCTGTGGTCGAAATTGAAACCAACCTTGTTTTTGGTGGCATGAGTCTGATTGTTCCTGAAGGTTGGAAAGTGAAATTTCAGATCGAATCAGTTTTTGGCGGATTTGTGGATAAAAGAAGGTATTTCCCTAATGATCTCACTTCGGATAGCACTCTAGTTATCAAAGGTACTTCTATTTTTGGCGGTGGTGAAATCAGGAATCCATAGTATGCCTTATGATTCACCCGCTTATATTAAATTTCCGCTATCTGATTGTTTATATCGCAAGTTGGGTACTTATCGGAGGTATCCAATTTGCTCTTTTGGTATTGCAATTTAAAATTCCGGTATTTTTATCTTTGGTCGATAGTCTGGTTTCAAATTGTGTATTTGGATTTTTGGGAATATTTTTGTGGTATGCTATTCAGAATGAAATATCTGGCAAAAAGAACAGCTTTAATTCATTTATATATCATCTTACGTTGCTGATTTTTTTCATCTTGCTTTGGCAATCTATGTCGAGCGGTATTTTACGCGGACTTTTTTCTGATAATCAACAGTACATAAAAATATTAGATAACTCTCTCATTATACGTGTTTTTTATGGTATTATCCTGTATGCTTTGATTTCTGTAATTTATTATCTTATAATTTATTACAATAATTTACAGGAAAAAATTAAGGATGAGGGAAATTTGAGGAATGCAGTAAAAGAAGCCCAATTAAGTGCTCTCAAAGCACAAATTAATCCACATTTTTTATTTAATAGTTTGAATTCAGTAAGTTCTTTGACTTTGAGCAATCCCCAAAAAGCACATGAAATGATTGTGATGCTTTCGGAGTTTTTGCGGTACAGTATTTCGCATCCTGCAGATCAGTTTATTTCACTCAAAAGTGAACTGGCCAACATGAATCGTTATCTGATGATTGAAAAAGTCCGATTTGGAAAAAGACTAAATTTGCAATTCAATATACCTGAAATGGATACTGATATTCTGATTCCAGCTTTTATTCTCCAACCCTTGTTTGAAAATGCTGTCAAACATGGTGTTTATAACAGTCTTGAACCTATTGAAGTAATCTGTGAAGTTTATTTATTAAACGAATCTGTTCGCATCGAAATCAGCAATGAATTTTCTTTGGATTCAGTCTCCAAAAAAGGCACAGGAACCGGCTTGAAAAATATTGCTGAAAGAATCTATCTAATTTACAAAAAGGAAAATTTGATCAAAATTGAAAAAACAAATACGAATTTTAAAGTTATTTTAATATTTCCCAAAAGCTTACCCAAATAGCTTTTGTTTAGAAATAGATAAACCAATAATGATATGAATATGAGCTACAAAGTGATTATCATAGAAGATGAAGAACCTGCTACCGACCTTATAAAGTTTTTTCTTGCCGAACATCCGGAATTTAAATTACTTGCAGAATGCAGCAATGGATTTGAAGGTGTAAAAATGGTTCAGGATATGAAACCCGACCTGATATTTTTGGATATTCAAATGCCAAAACTTACAGGATTTGAGGTATTGGAATTACTTGATCATAAGCCAATTGTGATCTTTTCTACAGCGTTCGATCAATTTGCTCTCAAGGCATTTGAAGCAAATGCCTGCGATTACCTTCTCAAACCCTATAGCAAAGAAAGATTCACAGAAGCTCTGCACAAAGCAAAAGCAAGAATTGAACTTAATCAAAAACAAGATCATAGCGCATTGTTAGAAAAAATTGATGAAGGTCGAAATCTGGAAAGAGTTGTAGTTAAAAGTGGTAGCAAGATTACCATTATTCCAGTTGAAGAAATTATCTATATCGAAGCCACTGGCGATTATGTAGAAATTCATACAAAACAAGGTGGTCAAATCAAAGATAAAACGATGAAGTATTTTGAATCGAATTTGGATCAGAAGAAGTTTGTCAGGATTCATCGATCCTTTATTGTAAATATTGCATTCATAAAAAAATTAGAACATTTTGCCAAAGACAGCTATGTTGTAATTTTGCACAATAACAAAGATTTGAAAGTCAGCTCTTCGGGCTTTAAGCAGTTAAAATCGATTTTAAATATTTAATCCATCTCAATCATGGAACATGCATACTTTGAAGACAAAACTTTTGATAAATGTAATTTTACACAAAATCCATTATCGAAAGGCGATTATGATCATTGCACTTTTAAAAATTGTGATTTTTCAAATTCAAGCCTTGCCAATATTACGTTTACGGAATGCGTTTTTATTGCTTCAAATTTAAGCTTGGTGAATTTGGCAAAAACAACCCTCTGTGAAGTTAAATTTTTGGATAGCAAGATGTTGGGACTGAGGTTTGAGAATTGCAATTCTTTTGGTTTATCATTTTACTTCGAAAATTGCAGTTTGAACCATTCTTCATTTTACAAACTTAAATTAAAAAAGACGGTTTTCAAAAATTGTCTTCTTCAGGAAGTTGATTTTACTAGTTGTGATTTAAGTAATTCAATTTTTGATCATTGCGATTTCAGAGATGCAGGTTTTGAAAGCACCAATTTGGAAAAAGCAGACTTGAGAACTTCCCTCAATTATTCAATTGATCCGGAAAAGAATAAAATTAAAAAAGCACTCTTTTCATTACCTGCAGTCATAGGACTTCTATATAAACATGATATTCTAATAGATACCAATTGAAAAGGAAATAAGAATAAACGCTTAACTTCTAAAAAATCAATTGCAGTTTTGCTCTGATTCCAAAGACTTCAATATTAGGATGATCTAAGTATGAAAGTCGCCATATTGCATCGATTCTTAGTACCTTGAAAATATTTTCCAGCCCCACACCCACTTCAAAGTATGGACGGCTAAGACTCGATAAGGTGGAAGGAAAATCCATAATATTATAGGTTCTTGGATTTAATTCTCCAACGAGTGCTTTTGTATAAACAATTTCGCGCCATTTTAATCTTCGGAATAAGGGAACTTTGTTCAGGAAAAACCCTTCGAAATGATGTTCGGCATAAAGGCTTGCGTAAGCATCACTAACAAATTCGTAGTAGTTCATCATGTTATACGAATATTCGTCAAAAGCATAAGTTTCGTTGCCTTCATGCAGGCGCAAAAGCGGGTAAGGAATAGGATTCCAAATTTTTCCACCTTGTACCTCAAGGTTCAAACGACCAATCGGATGAACAGGAAAATCATATTGAATATTGATATGAAGTTTGTAATAATCGTAATCGCTATTTAATACACCTCTCAGACCAGTTGTAAAATCGAGTTTAATTATAGGGAATTCTGAGCCTAAACTTACTCTTTCAAATTCACCTTTAAGAAACTTTTCATTGTAGGCAAATCGCGTAGAAAGAGTGATCTCCGAGCTTACAATATCGCTCAAAACCTGCGTTCCCCCCTTGTCGAAAGCGATTAAAGAAGTAGGTCTAATTCGCCGGTGTAAAACGTAAACTGTATTTGTAAGACCTTCCCACCATTCTTTCTCCAGATACATTTTGTATTCTTCTACCGGAAGGAGTTTGTCTTTGGGATTTCGAGCCAGTATAGAAGAGAGAATATTATCTTCCGTAAATGCATTGATACTTTGCCCCAGTTGTTCTATGTCGTTTTTGTAATAAAATCCACCGGCTGTTCTGGGCGCTTTCGAAAACATATACATTGCTCCTGCGCCATATTTCCATACTTTGTCCTTAGTTCCATAAGCCAAATGCCCTGAAAGCATCAGGCGAGTACTGAATTCATTGCTAGTTCTGCCTCCAAAGCGAATTCTTGCTCCTTCAATTGGGTTGAAAGACAACATTTTGTAATAGGGACCGATCTCAAAATTACCTTTCACATAATATCCCAAAATGAATAAATTCACAAAATCAATAAAAGTTCGAAAAACAGGAACTCCTTTGATGGAATCCACCATAGAAAAGATTTTTTCTTCTTTGATCGAAAGTTTTTCATGCCGGGCATCATTCCAAAAAGTTGTATCTTTTTTCGACGAACCATCTAAAATAATGGATTCTTCCGGCTGTGTTTCGCTGAAGAAATTTTTGTCCGCCGGTAATCCTATTTTAATATTCCGGCAGGTTGTTGTTTTTTGCCCAAAGAAACCGGTTTTTTTATCACTCAAGTTGAAATCAATAAATAGCTGATTTTTTGTCCTGAACCAAATGCTGTCGTCCACCAGGCTATATTCTTCTGTTACAATAAAATCATTGATGAAATTGATGTTTGCATCTTCTGCTATACGGGCTTTAATTTTTTTGATGGCAAAAGTGGTATCGTGTACCCAAAACTCTCCGGTAAATGTCATTTCCTGCTTTCTTTTTGGTTTGAAAGAAATTTGGTAACACCACTTATTGTCCAAAAATTGACTATCTATCAAAAAATATTTATAGGTGAGCAATCCCAAATCGGCAATAGGACTGATGAAGTTCTTTTCGAAGATTTCCAAATAGTTATTGTAAACATTGATATCGACATACATTTGACCTGTAAGTTGCGAAACACTTTCATTTTCAATGCCTGATATATTGTTTGCTTTGATGATTTCCTTTATTCTTTTAGGGTCTTTTTTGTAGTAAAAATCCGATAAGGTTTCAGAAAGAAACATAGGTAAATAGGATTTGCCAGCAACCACGTTGGTATCAACAAAATCCCAAACAAAATCAAAATGCTTGAATACTTTTTTCTGCTTGAATTCATCATCAATATTGTTTACATCAATTTCCATTTTGTTATAAACTTCATAGGAATATCCTCCCAGTCTTTGCGGGTCATTCCTCTTTTTGTTTTTATGTATCTTTTTCAATATTTTATGAGCAGGGTTTTCTCCGGCATAAACTGTAATTTCATTCAGATTATAATTTTGGGGCTCCAATTTTATATCAATGGTCTGGAAGCTGTTTTTTTGAATTACCTTCATTGTTGGTTTATAACCTACACAGGCAAATGCAATGGAATCAACCTTAGTACGAGTTTCGAGGTAATATTCACCATTGAAATCACTCAGAGCCGAAATGTTTGAACCTTTGAAATATACATTCACAAATGGCAAAATTTCTTTGGTTTCTGCGTCAATAATTTTGCCTCTCACTTTGGTTTGGGCCATTCCCCAAAAGGGAATTATCGTAACAATCAGGAATAAAAGTCTTTTCATATAGCAGGAAAAAAACAAGGCTTAAATAATTTTGGGGGAAAATTAATACAAAATTTTCAAAAAAAAAAGTGGCACAACTAACCGAAGAATGTAATGAAAATGAAAAAATGCAATCCCAAACCTAAAATCATAAATCACTGTAGAATGCATTATGCATTTATAAAAAACTCCGCCCCATATATATATTCCTGACTTTTTATTTATTTTCTTTCGAGACAAAGAACTGAATATTTGGCCAAATAAATACCCTAAAATCCGCAGGATTTTTTCAAATTGTGTAATAAACAACAGTTTACATAATAAACCTTTACATTATTAAGATTCATTCATGTAATTTGAGGGCAGGGGCAGCAAAAAACACTTGCGGATTTAAGGAAATACATAAACCATTCAATTTGAGATCAAAGTCGAAATGCTAAGATGAAAACTGAGTGGATTTCCTTTTCATCCATCATTTTCTTAACGAACCAACATTGCTTATTTATCTACATTCTCACAAAAATAATCGTATAAAAAAAGTCCTGATCTGAATTGCTTCGAATTCCGACTGCACAATGAACAAAATCTCCTTCAATAATTGCTTTATTGCTTTGAATACTCATCATTTCATCGAAATCCTCTTGTTTTATTCCATTTCCCACCAGAACAATTTCTTTCACTTCTTTTGCGCCAATTTTGATTTTTAAGTATTGCTCTCTTTCCTCAAAACCAGAATGACCCGATGCAGTTCCGTTAACAATGTTTACCGAATGCTCTCTGGCTTTTTCCCAAATTACTACAGGAAACCCAACAGCGGTTGCAGATACCACAGTCCTGTGATCATTGATCAATGCATGAAAATCTTTTTCTTCCTGAGAAATGCTTTCTTTCTCTTTTTCGCATGACCAAAAAATTGCAATCATGCAAACTATACCTAAAACTTTCATTATACTTTTCATAACTTTTAATTATTAATTCCTTCTATTACAAGTTGTTTTAAATAATTCAAACAGAGGATTGAGCTCTGATCTATTTCAGAATTGATGAATTTTTGCCACTTTTTTCAATAAGGGATACGATTTGATAAACAGGCGATCCCAAAACCCTTTAAAGAAAGAAACCATAAAATGGAAGAAAAATTGTATTTGTGCTAAAAGTAGTCTTTAAATTCAATGATTCAAAAGAAAAAACTTTTTTTGAACCTGTATTGACTAAAATTAAGATAAATATTATAAGTTTGCGCATCGAAAATGAATACAAAAGATCCATATTGTTCTAATTACTAATAAAATCTTATCAAATGTCATATTTATTCACATCCGAATCTGTATCAGAGGGACATCCAGATAAAGTAGCTGACCAAATATCCGATGCTCTTCTTGATGAATTCCTACGTCAGGATCCCAACTCAAAAGTTGCATGCGAAACACTGGTTACTACTGGTTTAGTCGTGTTGAGTGGTGAAGTAAAAACCAATGCATACATTGATGTTCAGCAAACCGCCCGCAATGTGATTCGTCAAATTGGCTACACAAAGGCCGAGTACAAATTTGATAGCGAATCATGTGCAGTAATTTCATCGATTCATGAGCAATCTGCAGATATCAATCGGGGTGTTGAGCGTAAATCAGAAGAAGAACAAGGTGCTGGTGATCAGGGAATGATGTTTGGTTATGCAAACAAAGAAACTGACAATCTGATGCCGCTTCCTATTGAGCTGTCTCACATGTTGTTAAAAGAATTGAGTGCAATCAGAAATGAAGGTAAAAAAATGAAATATCTTCGTCCAGATGCAAAATCTCAGGTAACCATTGAATATGGTGAAAACAATAAAGCGATAAAAATTGATACCATTGTTATTTCTACCCAGCATGATGATTTTGTAAAGCCACAAAGTGATGCTCCAGAAGCCATCAAAGAAGCTGATGATAAAATGCTCGAAACCATCAAAAATGATGTTGAGAAAATTCTCATTCCTCGCGTAAAAAGCAAATTATCAAGAAGAATCAGTAATTTGTTCAAAGAATACAGACTTTTGGTAAATCCTACGGGAAAATTTGTCATCGGTGGTCCACATGGTGATACAGGACTTACAGGAAGAAAAATTATTGTTGATACTTATGGCGGAAAAGGTGCTCACGGTGGTGGTGCTTTTTCTGGAAAAGATTCTTCAAAAGTTGACAGATCTGCTGCTTATGCAGTTCGCCACGTAGCTAAAAATATTGTTGCAGCCGGTATTGCCGACGAAGTTCTTGTTCAGGTTGCTTATGCAATTGGTGTTGCAGAACCCGTTGGTTTTTATGTAAATACCTACGGAACAGCCAAAGTAAAAGGCGAAAATGGCAAAAGAATGCACGATTCGGAAATTGCTGCTATCGTAAAAGGTGTTTTCGATCTTCGTCCCAATGCTATTGTGAAAAGATTTGGATTAAAGAATCCTATTTTCCTTGAAACGGCTTCTTATGGTCATTTGGGCAGAACACCTTACACAAAAACCATACAGATAATTGAGAATGGTAAGAAAATAGACAAAGATGTTGAATTCTTTGCTTGGGAAAAAACAGACCATGTTGATATTTTGAAATCGAAGTTTGGTTTATAATCAGGAGTAATTCTGATGGTATAGTTTTCTCTCTTTGCTGAATTTTGAAAAAGCATGGAGAGAATTTCGTTTTTTTGCATATAAATTAATTGTCATTTTGATAATGAAATAAAGAGGCTGTCATATTAAGAATAATAATCTTGAATGACAGCCTTTTGTATTTTAACCTTAAAAATCTATTCATGGCCAAAACTGCTTTGATAACAGGAATAACAGGACAAGATGGAGCTTATCTGGCAGAATTTCTGTTGAAAAAAAATTATATTGTTCACGGCATCAAGCGAAGAAGTTCACTTTTCAATACAGAAAGAATTGACCATATTTATGAAGATCCTCATATTGAAAACAGAAACTTTGTTCTTCATTACGGAGATCTTACCGATACTTCGAATCTGATTCGCATTATACAACAAAGCCAGCCCGATGAAATATATAATCTGGGTGCCCAAAGTCATGTACAAGTTTCGTTTGAAACACCTGAATATACAGCAAATACGGATGCAATTGGAACACTTCGGCTTTTGGAGGCTATTCGAATTTTGAATTTGACAGAAAAAACCAGATTTTACCAGGCATCTACAAGTGAATTGTACGGAAAGGTGATGGAAATTCCTCAAAATGAGAAAACTCCTTTTTATCCTCGTTCTCCTTATGCTGTTGCAAAACTTTATGCCTACTGGATTACCGTCAATTACCGTGAAGCATACAACATATTTGCATGCAACGGGATTCTTTTCAACCATGAAAGTCCAATCCGGGGCGAGACCTTTGTGACAAGGAAAATAACAAGAGCTGTTGCGCGTATTGGCTTGGGCTTGCAGTCTAAATTGTTCTTAGGAAATCTTTCTGCCCAAAGAGATTGGGGTCATGCGAAAGATTATATTAGGGCTATGTATCTGATCCTTCAACAAGAAAAAGCCGATGATTTTGTAATTTCAACAGGAATAACAACAGAAGTGAGAGAATTTGTGTATCTTGCATTTCAAACTATAGGGGTTGATTTGGTTTTTCGGGGAACAGGCGTTGATGAAATTGGAGTTGTGGACAAAATTAGAAAAATAGAATCATTTCCAGAAATAGAATTATTTGTGAAGCCTGGCGATGAAATTGTAAAAGTGGATTCCAAATATTTCAGACCTACAGAAGTCGATATATTAATAGGTGATTCAAGTTATGCACGTGAAAAATTAAATTGGATACCAGAATACTCGCTGACTGATTTGGTAAGTGAAATGGTTGCATCGGACATTCAACTCACAAGAAAGGAAAAACTTATTCAGGACAACGGTTTTAAGGTAAAAAATTACTTTGATTAAATCTTTAGAAATCATGCAAAAATCGAGTAAAATATTTGTCGCCGGAGGAACAGGGCTTGTGGGTAGTGCCATAATCAAAAGGCTTGTAGAATTAAATTACGATCATATTCATGCATCCTATTTGAGCCGACAACCCGATGAGTTTTTATCTTTCTGTGGTGTGAAGTTTCACAAACTGAATCTTTTAAGCCAAAAAGAAACCTTGGAGTTTTTTAAAAATGAAACACCCGAGTTTGTTTTTCTTGCAGCGGCCAAAGTTGGGGGGATTTTGGCCAACAATAAATTCCGTGCCGATTTTATTGCCGATAATCTTCAAATACAAAACAATGTTATTTTATCTTGCTTTGAGACCAAAGTAAAAAAGCTCATTTATTTGGGAAGTTCTTGTATTTATCCCAAAAATTGCCCACAACCCATATTGGAAGATTACCTCCTTACTTCTCCGCTCGAATTCACCAATGAACCTTATGCCATAGCGAAAATTGCAGGCATAAAAATGTGCGAATCCTATAACTTACAGCATGGTACAAACTATATAAGTGTGATGCCTACAAATCTGTATGGCCTCAACGATAATTTTGATTTTCAAAACTCTCATGTATTGCCTGCGCTTCTCAGAAAAATTCATTTAGGAAAATGCTTGGAAAAGCATGATTATAAGTCAATAAAAGATGACTTAATCCGCTTCGCTACAGAAGGAATCCATCAAAATTCCTCTGAAACAGAATGCTTGCAAGTGCTTTCGAAATTTGGAATTGAGCATAATAAAGAAAAGAATCAAGTCGTCATTGAGCTTTGGGGAACTGGCAATCCGCGTAGAGAATTTTTGCATGCTGACGATATGGCTGATGCATGTGTGAATATTATGCAAAAAATTGATTTCAAGGATATTATAGACAAGAAATTTGAAAGTTTTGTATCTGAACATCCCGATTCGATCAAAGAAATTCGCAATGCTCACATAAATATCGGTACAGGCGTAGATATTTCAATTTCTGAATTAGCTGAAATGATAAAAAGCATAATCGGATTTAATGGAAGTTTTATCTGGAATGAAACAAAACCAGATGGAACATTTCAAAAATTATTGGATGTTTCCTTTTTAAAATCTTTGGGTTGGCAATCAAGCATCGATTTGAAATCGGGAATTGCAAAAATTTATGAAAGTTATATTCATTTTGGAAAATGAAAGATAGCATGAGGGATAAAATTTATTGACACAAAAGTTTTTAAAGGAGATTGATAGCTGCAACTGCAAACATCAATTATTAAAACGGTTGCTAATCGAGTAGACGGCTGGTAATCATTTGGTTACCAGTACGCCTCTTGCACCAAATGCTAAAAACTTTGATGAGTTATTAGACATTAAATACGGAAAAATAGGCTCAGAAAAACGTGACGATTTTGAAGAAAAGGCACAGTATTTTGTGAGTAGCGAAGTGTTGAAAGAAGCACGAAAAGAAGCGAATATGACACAAGAACAACTTGCTGACAAAGTTGGAACAAAGAAAAGTTATATTTCAAGACTTGAAAATGGGAAGTGTGATATTCAACTTTCTACTCTTTACAGAATCTTTGAATTTGGACTTGGGGAACGAATAAATTTAATGTTCGGATAAGTACTCCTACAGCTAATATAAAAATATCTGCATGAAAAACCTCAATTTTAAACACCTATATTACAGGAATCTGATTATCTTAATCTTTCTGTTTAATCTCTCTCATTGGGCTTTTTCGCAAAGCCAAACAAGCAAAGATACTGTTCCCAAAAACCTAATTTATTATACTCTTTCAGATGCGTCAAAAAACATTGCCAAAGTTTATAACCTAAACCTTGAAAAACAAGGTTTAACAAAGTTGCCCTTTCAAATTGGACGTTTGAATAACCTTGAATATTTTTCATTGGCATTCAATGAAATAAAGGAATTGCCAGATTCGATGGAGCGACTTAATAATCTGGTATATCTTGATCTTAGTGGAAACCCGGAGGTCTTTACAGACAAAAATATAGAAATCATCTCGAAAATAAAAAATCTAAAAACCCTAATCTTATCTTCCTGCAATATTAAAGCCGGTATTATAAATCTCGAAAATCTGAAATCCCTTGAAAAACTGATTTTAGACGAAAATCAATTGACGCTTATTCCTTCCGAAATTATGAAGTTGAGCAAGCTTAAATATCTCTCCATACAGTATAATAGTTTGACAGAATTGCCGGCGTACATTTCAAAGCTTCAAAATTTGACGGAATTACATTTATTCAGAAATAATCTTTCTGCCTTGCCCAATTCTTTCGCTGAATTATCCGGACTAAAAACGATCAATTTAGGATCAAACAAAATAAAATCATTTCCGAAAGAATTGTATTCCATACTTCAACTCGAAGAGTTAATTCTGGATAAAAATCCGGTGAATAATATTCCTATTGAAATACTTAAGCTCAACAAATTGAAGTCTTTGAGTTTTTCGAATACCAAAATTTCCCAAGTTCCCGATTTTATTTTCCAATTGCCAAAATTGGATTTTCTCAATCTTAGCTATAATTCTGAAATTCGATTCACAGGTGAAAAAATTTCGGAAACAAATTTAAGACAGTTGGATTTGAGTTTTTGTGATTTGAAAAAACTACCGCCTGTCATCGCTAATTTAAAGAATCTGATCGGACTGAATCTTACCAATAATCCATTGGGCGATTTTCCATCAGAAATCATAAAGTTGAAGAATCTGCAAATACTGATTATGTGGAAAACGAATTTGCAAATAGTACCTGAAGATATTTCTGAATTAACCAATCTGATTTATCTGGATTTGGGTTCAAACCTTATAAAGTCAATGCCTATGGGTATTTCGGGCTTAAGTAAATTGGAAATTCTTAAACTTTGGGGAAACCCTGTCGATAAATTGGTAATTGAATCGACACAAAAACTTTTACCCAACACAAAAATTGAATAGTTCATGGAATTAAACGAGAAAATTAAACAAATTATTGAACATGAAGCGAATGCTGTCATGTCTATTCCTGTAAGCGAATCGTTTCAAAAAGCGCTGGATCTCATTTATCAGAAAGTACATGTTGAAAATGGCAAACTTATAGCCAGTGGAATGGGCAAAGCGGGTCAGATAGCACTGAATATGGCAACAACTTTTAGCTCTACGGGTACTCCTGCTGTATTCTTGCATCCGGCAGACGCACAACATGGCGATTTAGGCATCATGCAAGCGCACGATGTCATGCTACTCATTTCAAATTCAGGAAGAACAAGAGAAATTGTAGAACTTATAGGCCTCGCAAAAGGACTATATGAAAATGTACCTATTATTTTCATCACAGGAAATCCGCACAGCGAAATTGCAGAACTTACCGATGTTGTAATATCTACGGGCAATCCCAAAGAGGTTTGCCTCTTAGGTTTATCGCCAACTACTTCCACTACGGTAATGACAGTTATTGGAGACATTTTGGTCGTGAGTATGATGGATAGAATTAATTTTACAAATGAGGATTATGCCCGCAGACATCATGGAGGATATCTGGGACAAAAATCCAGAGACGCAGCAGGAATAATAAAATAAAACAAAAATAGACATGAATTTAAAAAACCTTCAAAACGGCTCAGACATACGGGGAATTTCCCTCGATGGAATTCAAGGCGAAGAAGTCAACTTTACGCCAGAAATTGCCGGAAAATTTGCAAAAGCATTTTTAGTTTGGTTAGGGAAAAAACTTTCTCAATCGCCAGAAATTTTAAAAATATCTATAGGAACAGATTCTCGCCTTTCGGGAAAGCAAATAAAAAATGCTTGCATTGAGGCAATCAATGATGGCGGCGCAGCAGTTATGGATTTTGGGATGGCATCAACCCCTGCCATGTTTATGTCCACGGTAACGGAAGGATATTTGTGCGATGGAGCGATTATGCTTACCGCAAGTCACCTTCCCTTTAACCGGAATGGAATGAAGTTTTTTACAAAAAATGGAGGCCTTGAGAAAGAGGATATTTCAGCAATTATCAAAATAGCAGAGGAAAACAATCTGCCCTCGGCCACCCAAAAAGGAATTTGTGCGGAAATGGACTTCATAAAAAAATACGCAGAGATATTGGTTGAAAACATCCGGAAAAATACCCAGGAAAATGAGCCCTTGAAAGGTATGAAAATCATTGTCGATGCTGGCAATGGATCGGGCGGTTTTTTTGTAGATCAAGTTCTTATTCCGCTTGGAGCAGATACAAGGGGAAGTCAATTTCTGGAACCCGACGGGAATTTTCCAAATCATGTTCCTAATCCCGAAGATCATACAGCCATGAAATCTATTTGTGAAGCGGTATTAAATAATAAAGCAGACTTGGGAATCATCTTTGATACAGACGTGGATCGCTCAGCCGTTGTGGATCATCAAGGAAAGGAAATCAACAGAAACAGGCTGATTGCACTTATTTCATCTATTATTCTGGAGGAACACCCTAAGTCATGGATTGTTACCGATTCAATTACTTCTGACGGACTTACACATTTTATTCAAGAAGTGCTGGGTGGTATTCATCACAGATTTAAAAGAGGATATAAAAATGTGATCAACGAATCGCAGCGTTTAAATTCTGAAGGAAAAGAATCTTGGCTTGCGATAGAAACTTCTGGGCATGCGGCACTAAAAGAAAACTTCTTTTTGGATGATGGTGCGTATCTGATTGCAAAAACCCTGATTAAGCTTGCACAATGTAAAAAGGACGGTAAAAAAATCAGTCAGTTAATTGATCTATTACCAGAGCCCGCCGAAAGTGCAGAAATAAGAATGAACATAAAGGAAAAAGATTTTAAAGCTTATGGCAATCAAATCATTTTAGAGCTCGAAGATTATTCAAAATCAAAACAAGGATGGACGATTGCACCCAACAATTTTGAAGGTATTCGTGTTTCTTGTGACAAGAAAAATGGTGATGGTTGGTTTCTGCTGCGTCTTTCTCTCCACGATCCTGTGATTCCTTTAAATATAGAATCGAATTCAGTAGGTGGTCTGGCTGTAATACAAAAAGAGCTATACAACTTTTTGAAGCAATTTGATCTTCTTGATTTGAAAGAGTTTGGTAGTGTATAAAATGACTTTTCATATTCAGCTCCTGCAAAATTTGCATGCAATTTTGCAGGGGCATTTTAATCGTATTATTTCCTTTTGCTTATATCAAAAATTTCGTAATCTTTTAATTGACCGACTTTCTTATTTATAAATTTCTTTAAATATATTGAGTCCTCATTGGATTTTGTGAGCATTATGAGGTATTCTGCTCCAACGTTTACTTTATTCCGAATTTCAGCGGTATCTTTTCTATTCATGAAAACCTCCGTCCATCCTTTGCGATTTATCAGGTACAAACTCAAACCATACGTGTAATCTCCCATAACAATGACCTTTTTATCCTTACCAATTCCCAAGTCATCTAAGGTTTTATCGGCATTATACAATTTCTCATATTTAGGATTTTCCCAATTTATTTCCCCTTTGTATTTATTTCTTAATTCCATTTTTGTTCCATTTACATTAGACCAAATAAATAAAGACAAAAGGCTGGTGAAGAAAATCATCTCGAACTTACGCTGGAAGAAAGATTGAAGGACAATAAGAAAATTGATTAGTACAGAAATAAAAAACGGAATCATGATCAATCCATAGTAATCATGTACGCTAAATTTGTAATACCAAAGTAAAAAATAAAGCATAGAAAAAACTAACAGAGAGTAACTTATGAAATTAAGAATTTTCTTTGTACGTAAAATGAAAACTATATTAAAAACAAAACATACGATTAAGAAAATATGTGTGGCACGGTTAAAGAATTGATATAGCCAACCATTCCAAAAAAACTTTCTGACAGTATCCATTTCTTCCTGATTCAATGACCATAGAGGCCAGAATCTATTGGCAAAATAATTCGAATTATGCTGCTTATTATACCAAATTGCAAACCCATACCATGAACCCACTATTATTGCATAAATACAAAAAGCAACAAAAGACGACCTTTTATTCTTAAAAATTTTCTGTCCATTGTTTAGCTTTTCTCCCAGTTTTGTGAAATCGAGTAAATATAATATTCCGATGATTATCACGCTTATGCACGTAGTTACTTTAAATAGGGACGCTAAGGTGAAGAAAATAATTGTCAGGAATAAATCTTTCTGCTTAGCATATATAAAAAACTTGGTAAAGAAATACCAGCCTATAAAAATCATAGCCAAAGCTACCGTATCGGGCAAGAAATTATTTGCATAATAAACCAAAACCGGGGAAGAAAACACAAAGGTGCAAATGATTAATGGAAAAACAACTGATTTGAAAATCAAAAGCAAAGTTTTAAACAGGTACAATAAGCCAATAAAGAATAGAATCAAATTTACCATGCGAAGCAAAAAATCATGAGGTCCAAATATTTTGTATAAAATAGCAGTGAAATAGTAAATAATAGGAGCTTCGCTAACGCAGTACCCTGTGGTATTACCATCTGAAGCAATGCAATGCAATTCTGGCTTAAAGAAATTCATACCATGCTGGTAGTAGTTTAAGGTCATGGATGTTACATCTGCCTGTCTCCAACCATGGATAGATTGAGGATGTAAAAAAATAATCTTGTTATGCTCATAGTAAAAGTAGAGGAACACCGTCAAAATCGCAAACAGTAGATAAGGAACTAGAAATTTGAACTTCATCAAATTCCTCATTTTTGTGTCCAAAGTTGGGTTTTTATCTTCTAAGCTCATGTTTGTATTTATAATTAATTTTCAAATTCTACCTCAATCCAAATCCTACTTCAGAGAACAGAAAGAACAGGAGATTTCATAAGGAATGATTTTCAGTTTATATATTATTCGGGCACAAAAATAATAATATTCATTTGCAAATTGAGCTTATGCAAAAGTTTTTCATCCCAACAATCAGAACTCGTGATTTTGACATAATGAAGATACTTGGATAAATAAAACTTCCAAATTAAGAATCAATTTTGTATCATTAAATTCAGAACTATTGAAAGGCATGTATAAATAACAGG
>Ga0316607_1000034_pt1 | contig 50882 bp, 47 predicted proteins | sample MIS2016062E_MG_FD_207674 | JGI IMG/M metagenome (GOLD analysis project Ga0316607, IMG submission 207674) | Microbial mat bacterial communities from Middle Island sinkhole, Lake Huron, Michigan, United States - MIS.2016.062E | ecosystem: Environmental > Aquatic > Freshwater > Lake > Sediment...
CATATTGCGTCTTAGTTAGTAGCTTAGTTAGTAAAATTAACGCATTTTTCATTTTTTTGTACATTTATTTTATTGATATTGTGATATTTAATATTTTTACTTAGTTAATCTCCTTAGTTAGTTTCTCATTTTCTAAATAATCTAATCCTGTTTGTGTTGTGATATATTTTTGATTTGAATTTTTGATATTTTGTAAATCAGTATGTTTTAAAAATCTACACTCAATCAAAGGTAAAATAATATTTTGATAATTGTATGTTTGATTACTTACTTTTAAATGCGTTACTAAAATATCTTTCCGACTACGAGGCTCTCGACAATATTCCAATATTGAAAAGTTGCGAGATGAAAATTGAAAATCTTTATGAATCGGTATAATTGTCAAAAAATATGTTCTATCATTGTCCATTTCAAAGATTGGCTTAGGTGAACCGTTTCTGGCTAAAGCCTTTCTGATTGTTGGAATACCTGTTCCTTTGGCTTCGGTTAAATGTAATTCTTTCAAGAAATCACCAATCCTGCGATTTCGATAGGAACGTGCTACAACTATTTCTTTTTTTAGAGATTCATTGTCAACTGGTGGTAAAGCACCCGGATAACTGATTATTTCAATTTTATCTAAGCGTACATGAACTTCAATCTGATTGTTATGTTCATAACTCCGATGATATACTGCATTTGCTAAACTTTCCTCAATTGCCTAATAAGGAAAATTGAAAAAACGCAACGATTCTGCTTTGCCTTTTTGTTTACGTACTGTTTCTTTGATTACGTTGGTATTGATATATTCCAAAGCCAAACGAAGTTGCGAATGTAAAGAACCTTTAAATTCTTTTTGAGTATATTCCGTACCTTCGTTGTCTTTGTAGATTGCAATATCAATGTATGCGCTGGGAAAATATTTCTGAGGATTTTCTGAAAACATTAACAGTCCGATATTTACAGGCTTCATGTATTCATCAGCACCTTTTACAATTTGCATTTGGCGACAAAGTTCTGTCAAATTCATTTTCAGTGCTTCATCATACAATTTGCTACCAATTCCTTTCAAATAAGTATGAATGAGCGAAAGACTTATATCATCAACTGTTGCATGATGATTAATCCTGTCATCAAAGGGTATTTTGGCTGTTAATTCGAGTAAAATTCTTTCCTCCTCTGCATTTGCTTTTATTGTGCTTGAACCTCGCCGAATATAATGCACTCGTTGCGATTTTTCGCCCAATGTAGTTGATGCAGAATACGGACGGTAATCTCCACCCGGGCACCACATGACCAAAATATGCTTTTCCTGGAACACAACTGGTTCAATTACCGGAAAATAATTTGGCTGGATACGTTTTGAAATTTCAAGACATTTTTTCTGAATTGAATCTATCTGATTAATTTCCAAACCACAAGGCGGTAAAATAGGCTGTCCATTATTTTCTTCAATTCCAATTATCAAATAACCTCCATTCCAATTATTTATATCATTAGCAAAAGCACATAAAGTGTGCATAATGCTTTCATCGTTCCAGTTTTTCTTGAATTCAATACGTTCCCACTCAACAGTATTGCCGTTTATAAGAGTATTTATATTTACAGGTAATGACATTTAAATTATCTTAATTTTAAACACTATGTTAATCGTTAGTAATCTGTTTATTATGTGTTATTTGTTTGTTTTTTTCAATAGCATGTAACCCTTTTATCTTGTATCCACCGTTGAGCCCCAAAAAAAATCTGACTCTGATCGAAGAGTATAAGATTGCATAGCAATATGGTCACCATGAAAAAACTCAATGGTGGACACAAAGCGTTGAACAATGCCGGCATACCTTATATATAGGGTATTGTATAGATTTTTTTTATGTCTTAAAATGCTCATTATTGCATACTTATAGAAAAATTGATCTCGATATTTTATTCTTTTCATTATTTACCGCGTGTTATGCGGTCGTTTTTTTTGTTTCATCAATTCGGTCTATATATTTTTGAAAGTTTTCTTTAACTATTTTGTCAATATTACTTCTATCCGCACCGTCACAATACCATTGATTTTCCGACTCATTCAAGTCGTCTTTTGCAAAATAAAGCAAATAAAAATTCATATATTCATTATCCATATCCAAACCAATGCAAATGTCTTTAATTTCCTTTAAAGTTTTCAAATAATTGTTTGGTTCATTCATGCTTTTTGAAATAATGTAATAAACATAATTTCTAATAGTCAATAATTTGTCGTTAATTCTAAGATTCAGGTCAGCTAAAACTTTGTCTGTCAATTCCTGAAGTTCAAATTGATTATATGGTTTTGTAATTCCTGCTAAAATATACAGATTCTCAGCTTCGTAGCCTGCTTCCATCATTTCCAAAGCCCAATCAATCCAGCTTTCGTCAATGTCTTCATTGAAGGCTTTTTTCATTAATATTCTATATGTCGATATAACTTCTGGCATATTAATCATAAGTTACATTTCCGATAATAATAAACTCTTGTTCATTTGTCTCTTTGTTTATTAAGCTACCATTCACAGTCACTGAATAATATTGTTGCAAAGGTTTAAAAGTTTCATTCTTAAATCGTGGTATCAACAACAAAATGTCACTTGAGAATGACTTTCCGATGATTTTTTTATTAAGTCTAACTTTCAGTTTGTCACCTTCTCGTTCAGTCAAAATTTCACCAAATATCTTGTGGGCACTTTATCATTTCGTTCGACCGTTCTTTGATAAGAATTCTGATATTTTTTGTTTTTTTATTGTTAATCCCAATAGATTCAATAAGTTTTTGATTTAAGTTCTCTGAATATGGAATGCTAAACTCTGGTTGGTAAATAACTTTAAAAATATTAGCCATATTAAAAGATGCTAAACCGATGTTGTATTTTTCAAATGTCTCAATATTTTTTATTGCTGAATGTATACTATCATTGGACAATACAACGTATGCAATATTTGAAAAACTTCTATATCGAAAAGCTTGTTGAGTGGCTCTTTTCCAATTTTTTAGTTTAAGTTCGAATGATATTACTGAAACTTCCTTTTTTATTTTTGTATAAAAAATAAAATCAGGAATCCCAGATAAACCTTGACATTCTTTAATATACGAGTTTCCAAAATTAGTTTTTAGAAACTTCTCAAATTGAATAGACATTTCTTGTTCACTTGTAAACATGATTAAAATTTTAATTCTTTATGAAAAGCATTAATAACATTAAACCACGTTGGTAAATGAGAACCATTACTATTATCGTCTAAAAGAATTTCATTTTCAATTGTTTTAAACAAATTAATAGCATTTTTAATAATTTCTTTTAAATTCTCTATCCTTGCACTTTGGTCTTTAGGTAAACTTTTTATTTGTTTATCAAATACAAAAAAATAATGCTTGTACGGTTCGGGTTTTGCGAAATGCCACTTAAATTCCGGTTTAAACATTAGTGGTTTATATTCGGAATCATCAAAATAATTTTCATAATTTAGAATTTGACTTTTCATAGCTTGAATATAAATATAATCAATCCATTGCAATAGTTTGGTACTGTACAATCTTGCATTCGGCGAACGCATTGCTCCATTCTTAATATCCTGAAATCGTTTAATTCCAAAGGAACGCAGATTTTCATATGAACCAACAGTTACAGAATCAGGCATAGCTATGCTATATAAAACAGCTTCTGTATTAGTGTATCCTATATGAACTTGAAGTTGATTATCTTTTAATATCTTGATAAATCTCAATGCGTTTAAAAGATAGTCAAAATCTTTTATTTGTTTACTTGAAAAGTTATTCTCAAAAATAAGATATACACCGTCAATATGTGGATGACCAGTAATCCAGTTCAAAAGTTCATCTCTTTTATCTGTATCAGTTAACATTATACTTTTTACAATAACTGATAAAAGAACTTGCTTTTTGATATTGTTTTGTTGGATATAGTCACAAAACGGAATCACAAAAAAATCCGTACTCTGAATGAAAAAATTAGTCGGATTGTCCTGATAATATCGAGTTGGAATAATAATAAATTGAAAATTATTCTGCAGTTGATAATCAATGCATAGTTTAGATAGTTGAATATGGCTATTATCTAAATCATTAGTAGCAAAATCTGGTTTTAAGTTTCCAGGAAAATAGGGGTAAGTATCAAGAGTTCCCTTTCCTTCATTTAATAGATATAATTGAGGGTCAAGAAAACCTGATTCCTTAAATTTAATATCTAACTGCAAAAGTTTATCAGCGTCAACATTAATGGGTGAAAAAATAATACCGTCACCGATGTTTTTTTGATAACTTTCAATATTCCATTTATCTCTAAAACCTGTTTGATGATATATTTTCATATTATATATTTTTAGCAATAAAAGCTTGTAGCATTTGATAATTTCTAAACCTATTATAAGGTTGTGTTTGTAATGTTTTGTACACAAATTCAGAAATTATACTATCCTTACAAATTGTTTGGTTTTCAAGCAAATAAATATTTTGCATTATATTTTCGGCTATAGAGAATTTATTGCCCAAATAGTTTGGGTCGAAAGGGTGAATTCCTAAATAGAGTTCCAACGCGATTATTCCAAGGCTAAAAAAATCAGTTCTATGGTCGATTGAATTCTTTTTATTTAATAATTGTTCGGGAGCTGCATAAAACGGAGTACAAGGACCATAAGGGGAAATGGTTTGCGTTAAAGAATCCAAATCTAAAAATCGAGCGATTCCCAAATCAATAATGCATGGTTTATTATCAGGTCGAATAATTATGTTCTCTGGTTTTAAATCTCTATGTACAATATTCTTTTCCCAAATAAGAGACAGACCTGAAACAATGGAATTAATTAAAGTTAAAATTTGTATAGGACTTGTAAACTGCGACATTGATGCTCTTAGTTCTTTCCCTTCAATATAATCTTCAACGATTTCAAATTCTTTTGTTTTAAAATCAATATTAAAATGATACTGCTTCGGATAATAGACTGAATTAAGTTCTGAAAGTAATTCTACTTCTCGTTTTATTCGTTCAAGTGATGTATAACTTTTTATTGCACCTTTTTTAACCACAACATAACCAATTGTTGGATGTTCTGCTAACTGAACCGTTTTTTGCCCACCAGTTTTTAGTGATTTTATTATTTTACATTCTCCTATCATATGACAAAATTACTAAAAATCGTGTAAACTATCAAATTTTTGTTTGTCTTTCAATTGCCCACAACATTTATATACCCTACCATGCGAATATCTCCTATATTAGGAACAAAAACATCCACTCCTAAATTACTGTTTTCCATGTAGATACAAGGATAACAAAATATATTCGGTAGTAAAAATCGCATCATGGTTTTCATTATTTTCATTCATTTCTTCAAAAAATAGTCCAAAAAATTTGTTCTTGGGGTCTGCTTTTTTTTTCAAATTCATTTTGAACTTTTCTATAGATTTCTGCATTGAATTTGGACAAAAACAGCAACTCCTAAATTATTGTTTTCTATGCAAATACAAGGATAACAAAATATAGTCGGGACAAAATTCGCCACTCAAATATAGAAAATTTTATGGAGGTTTTTGCTCTTCATTCCTATTTTTTTCATTTTTTTCTTTTCAGCTATTTTGTCCTAAGGACTTGTGATCGTTCTGCGTTAATTATCAGAAACATGGGTGTATTTCAACGTGGTTTTGATGTTGGAATGACCCAGCATATCATGGATATAGCGTAAATAGGTTTCATTTTCGAGCAAATGGGTGGCAAAGGAATGCCGAAGCCAGTGATTTGTAACCTGAGCTCCGATGCCTGCTTTGACTAACGCTTTTTTCAATATACTCAGAACACTTGTCTGGCAGTATTTTCCACCTGTAGCACCTTCAAATAAATAATCCTTCGGTTTGTATTCAGCCACATACTTTTACAAAAGGTCTTTCATGAATTCCCCCATCACCGTAAATCTGTCTTTGTTGCCTTTGGCAGAATCTATGCGTAGTTCTCCTTTTTCGAAATCTCATTTGCAGAAATTTTGGGATTTATCTTATTTTTATGTATATGAAGAATGCTACTCAAATAGGTATGTTTGGAGAATAATGGAATGAATCTGTCCTGTTTTGCAATCAAAAAAATGTAAAAAATATTGAGATTTTTTTTGAATTCCGAACTTCTGAAACTGTTTGAAATTTAATAAGTTTACCAAAGTTTATTCGCAAACATAACTGTTTTTCGCAATAATCTCAATTCAAATTGTATTGCAAGTACACGATGCATCGAGTATCTACGAATAAGTGTCTTGATGGAAGATTTTGTAAACATAATTTTGAAAAATCACAACATAATTAGTTTGCGTTGATGATTTTGATAAATATTCTAAAAGTTTGTATTTTTTGTTTGCAAATTAATATAGAAAATATACTTTTGTGTTACGAATATGTAAATATATAACACTATTTTAGATCAGAGGTATAAATCAAGAGGAAGATCTTCAATTTGAATCATTAATCAAATATTTGGTCAACCGAATATACGATGTACCTTATGAATCAAGCAAAAACACTCAAAAATGTTTGGTTTTGTCGTCCCTCAGTATAGAATATTTATAAATGAAATAGGATCTATTTTTATATATTCGTAACACGTAATTCAATATATGTATTATTCAAATTTTTAAAAATGAAAAAAAAAGGATTATTAATTACAATTTGTTTGGCTTTATCAGTATTTTCAGCATTTTCGCAAGAAACGATCAATGACACGCTTACAATTGATGAAGTGGTAGTAACAGGTTCTAAGATGCCTCAATTGATCGGAAATGTTACCCAAAAGATCGATATTATAGACAGCAAAGAAATAGGAAATCTGGTATCAGGGAATCGAAATGTTTCTGAAGCATTAATGTATAAGCCAGGAGCTTCTGTTAGTGCATTATCGCGCAATGATGCTAACTGGGGAACTTATGGTGGTATTGGTCCAAAATATAGTACATTTATGTTGCAAGGTTTGCCCATTGATGCATTTGTTGACCCTATGGCTTTAGATTTGAATGCAATAGACCACATTGAAGTGCAACGCGGTCCTGCTTCGGTTTTATACCCCAATTATCTTTCTCAAGATTTTGCTGGAAATCAAAGCCCACTGGCAGGAACAGTAAACCTCATTTTAAAAGACAGAATAGACAACCCCTATACAAGTGCTTCTATTGCTTATGGAACTTACAATACTATAAACGGAAATTTGTTTCACGAAAACCAAATGGGCAATCTTCATTTAATGGGAAGCGTAAACTTCGAAAAATCCGATTATACAAATTATGGTAGTGAAAATTCATGGCTGAACATGATAGACAACCCACAATATCAAAAGCTAAAAATATTTGCCGGTGGTACTTATGTGTTCAATCAGAATAAAAATCAGAAAGCTGACTTTTTTGTAAATCAAACCATGCATTCTGGCGATGCAGGAAGACCCAACAGAGGATATGATCATTTATATTCATTGATACACTGCGGTTATTCAGGAGACTTGAATGAAGTTTTCGGATTAGGCTTTAAAGTAGGATATAGGAACTATGTTCGTTCGGGTGAAGAAGACAATTATTCTCCTTCTACAAATGATATTTCGTTGCGTGAAACGGATAGAGTAAAACAAAGCATCATTCCCGCAGACTTCTTTTTAACATTTAAACCTGTTGATTACAGTAAATTAACAATGGGGGTCGATTTTCAATCTGCCAGTTATAAAACAACAGCCGAACTTGTTGATTCAGAAGAAACAACAGGAAACGATGCAAAAGCCACTCAAATGGGTTTTTATATGCAAGAAGAACTGAACTTCGACAAGGCCATTGTGAGAGGAGGATTAAGATACGTTTCTATTCGTAATGATATTTCAAAACTGGGTGGAATTGCACCTATTGAAAATAATCGCTCATGGGGAGTATTGCTTTGGAATACGGGTATTAAATACAAAGCAACTGATCAAATTTCACCATTTATGAATGTTGGAACAAGTTTTATGTCGCCCGGACTTAAATCGATTGGAGGCACCATACTTGATTCCGACACAGTTTCAAGCGGACAAATTCCAAACCCTGATTTAAAACCAGAAAAAGGAACAGGCATAGATTTTGGAGCAGATTATCAAATCAACAAAAGCACATCATTTTCAGCAAGATTGTTCTATTATTCTATAACCGATGCCATCGTTGAGAATACGGTAAGACAATCACCATCGCAATCAAAATCTGTAAATGCAGGCAAAACAATTGCAAAAGGTTTTGAACTTGAATTGAAACAGAAAATAAGTAAATCTTTGTATTGGTTTGCTAATTATACTCATTTTGAAACTGAAATTGTAAACATATATGATGCAGACCAAAACGGTTCAAATGTTTCATTTGTTCCAGATAATGTAAGTAATTTTGGACTTACAGCGTTTTTGCCATGGAATATTACGATAAGTCCTTATATTCATTTAGCAGGAAAAATTTTCGATAGTACTTCAAAATCAGGACGTACTCAATATGGTTCTTATGAATTGGTTAACTTGAATATAAACAAATCCATTATGATTTCAGCTTCATCAAAAATTGATGCATTTATCAATTTTTATAATATTACCGACAATCGTTTTGAAATGCCATGGCAATTTCGTGATCCTGGGTTTTCAATGATGGCAGGGCTAAGGGCTGCTTTTTAATCTGCAATTTAGATGATGGTTTTAAAAGAATTATTTGTGAAATGACGAAATTAGCATTCTATTGTTTTTTACTAATTCTATTCGTATCAGCATGCAAGCCAACAGGAAACAAACCTGTTGGCTCAGCTAATTCCATTAAAGTAACCGATTTCAGAAATAAAGAAATTATTCTAGACAAACCGGCAAGCCGAATTGTTTGTTTAATCGAAAGCGCATTGTCGGGCTTATATATGTTGCAAGCCGAAAGCATGGTGGTAGGTGTTTCGTCTGCCATCTACAACGAAAGCGCAGCAGCACAATATGCAGCTTTAGACCAACGTATTAAAAACAAAAAACTCCCTGCTCCCGGAAACTGGGATTTTGTTAGCATCGAAAATATTGTCGCCCTTCGACCCGATTTGGTTATTATTTGGGCTTCTCAAACCGAGGCAATTCAAAGCATAGAAGAACACGGAATACCTGTTTATGGTGTTTTTCTGAAAAGCTTTGAGGATGTTTACAAAGAAATTAAAGATTTTGGTACGCTTACAGACAAGATTTCAAGAGCCGACAGTATAATCAATTATACAAAATCTGAAATTTCGAATATAAGTCAGAAATCAAAAATAAACAATCCAAAATCCGTATATTTTATGTGGCCGCAAGGTTTACTGGAAACAGCAGGAACAACCAGCACCGTCAACGAATTGATCGAACTGGCAGGCGCTAAAAACAGTTGTACTCTTGCCCAAGAGCACGTTGTAATAAATAAAGAAAAGCTTTTAGATTGGAATCCCGATCTTATGGTTCTATGGAGCAATCCTGAGAAAAATCCCGATAATTTTGTAATGCTTTCAGAACTGAAACAAATCAAAGCCATTCAGAACAAAGAGGTATATGAGTTGCCGTCGGTTTTCTTATGTGACCTGTGGACATTGAAATTTCCTTATGCAGTAAAAATGCTTGCGAGATGGTGTTACCCGGCGAAATTTGCAAACCTGAATTTAGAGGAAGAAAAACGTAAAATGCTGATGGAATTATATAAAAATAATTTGCTAATGGAATAATGTGCCAATATGCTAAGGAAATGTACATTTTTAATAATTTATTTTGGAAAGTTTAAACAAAACACCAGCAATAATTATCAAATTAGCGAATTGAATCATTGCCAAAATGATTAAAAAAATCAGCATTTATCACATTCGAAAATTTCAAAAGTGAAAAGAATCAAATTACTAAAATTTTTACTTTATGCGTTGCCTGTACCTGTGATACTGGCATCTTTATTTATAGGACCTTCGCAAACCGTTTCCCCTGGATCAATAATAAAAGCAATATTCAGATGGATTTTGGGTAATCAGGCAAGCGGAGAAAATTTCGCAATGATGAAATCTATCATTTTTGATGTTCGTTTACCTCGAGTTTTGCTCACTTTTATAACGGGAGGAGCATTAGCAATATCGGGTTGCAGCATTCAAGCCATATTCCGAAATCCCCTTGCAGATCCTTATATACTTGGGCTTTCATCGGGCGCAGCATTTGGAGCTGCCTTTGCATTGGCTTTTGTTTTAATTCCTGTTCAACTCTCTGCTTTTATATTTGGACTGTTGGCTGTCGGATTAAGCTATTTTATGGCTCGGAAAAATAAGCGTATTTCAGTCGTTTCACTGATACTTTCGGGTATTGTTGTTTCAGGCATATTTACAGCCTTACTTACTATCATTCAATTCTTTAGCGATCCATTCAAATTGCAATCTATTGTTCATTGGACTATGGGCAACCTTCATAATGCAAATTGGAATAAATTACAATCATCCATCATTCCTATTGCAGTAGGTATAATGATTTTGTTCAAGTATCGCTGGCGTCTCAATGTGCTTTCTATGGGTGATGATGAAGCACGCACATCTGGAATAAATCCAGATAAAGATAAACTCATCATATTGCTTGCTGCTACGCTTGCCAGTTCGTCTGCAGTAGCAGTTGCAGGTATCATCGGACTTTATGGTCTGATTGTTCCTCACATGATTCGAATGATGATAGGTCCAGACAACAGGCAATCCATCCCCCTGAATTTTTTATTTGGTGGTATGTTTTTACTCATTATTGATGATTTTTCACGAACAATTTCAGGTTTTGAAATACCCATAGGTGTGTTCACTATGCTATTGGGCGCACCATTTTTTATTTTCTTGATGAAGAAAACAAATATCGGATGGGGATAATATGCTAAAGTGCAAAAGAAATAAAAATATGAAGGCGATAAAGGTACAAGGGCTTGGTTTCTCATACAATGGGATTAAGATATTGAACAATATTGATACAGAAATTGAAGAAGGCAAGTTGACCTTTATCTTAGGAAAGAATGGTAGCGGAAAATCTACTTTTCTGCGCATAATTGCGGGTTTGCTGCCCCATAAAACAGGTATTATTCAACTATTTGGAAATGACATATCCAAACTTTCTTATACCGAAAGGGCAAAAATTCTTGGATTTTTGAATCAGCAACATAAGGCTGTTTTCCCTTTTTCAGTCCAGGAAGTTGTATTAACAGGACGAGCCGGATATATTCATTTCACACCCAAAGAAATCGATAAAAAAGCTGCTTGGGATGCCATAGAAAAAATTGGGATCACTCATTTGCAAAACAGGCTATACACCGAACTTTCGGGTGGCGAACAGCAATTGGTTATGATTGCGAGAGCACTTGCTCAAAATCCAAGAGTTTTGTTGCTCGATGAACCAACCTCTCATCTGGATTTTAGCAACCAATCTCATATATTGGCTTTGTTAAAAAATCTTTCAAAAGAAGGACTTACGATTGTTGCCGTATTGCATGACCCTAATCTTGCATTTCTTTACGGAGATGACTTTCTATTTGTAAAAGACCAACATGTAATACGTTCATCATCTGATACGAATGCTTGGGACATTGATTTCTTAAAAGAAATTTATCAGGTTAATTTAGAAGCTATTCCGCATAATGGAAGGGCTTTATTAATACCCGTTTAATTTACGAATATTCCAATGTGAAAAACATTATTTCATGCCATATAGAGAAATCATAGCAACCGCATACGATGCCGGGGTAAAGGAAGAATTCAATCGCTTAATCGAATCGCCTTTACGAGAAGCCGAATTTCAATTAATCATTGATTTGCTCGATGAATATATTCCGAAAGCAGCAACGGTCATAGATATTGGTTCGGGTCCTGGTCGTTATGCCGAATACTTATTAAAACAGGATTGCAAGGTGGGAGTCGTTGACCTTTCGGCAAAATCATTGAAAGCATTTTCGGACAGAATGGATCATTCCTGTTGCCAGCAAAACATTATCTTCAATAAAGTGTCGTGCGCCACTCATTTGGATTGGATAAAGGATCATTCAGCAGACGCAATTTTATTAATGGGCCCTTTATACCACCTCATTAACGAGGATCATCGAAATAAAGCTTTAAGTCATTGTCATCGGATTCTAAAACCTGGAGCTTATTTATTTTCTGTTTTTCTAAGTCCATTTCCCTTGTTAAACAATTCAAGTCAAATTCAAGAAAGCAAACAACTGAAAAATCTTACAACACATACGCATTTTCAGGGCTTTGATGTTCCTCAGTTTCGCTGCTGGCCCAAGGACGTAGAAAAATTGATGGTTGCAAATGGTTTTCAAACCATACGCATTAGGAATATTGAAGGCATTGGTTCATTTTATAGTGATGAAAAGCTTAAGGAATTTGCTGGTCATGATGAAAAATTGAAGTTGATAAATTCTTTGCGATCTTCATCGGAAGATGAGAATTTACTTGGAATAACACATCAGTATGTTGTAGTTAGCAAAACATGGTGATTCTGAATCAATTTTAAAAAACTCAAGCAATTCTTTTATGTTTTTGGAAAAAAGCATCTAATTTTGTGGAGCACAAATAAAGATTTTAGACACACAGAAAGCGAACGAAATATGAATGGATTAATTAACAAGCTTCAAAAAACAGACATAATATATTTAATTGTTATATCTTTAGTATTAATCGATAGAATAACTCTTTTATTAAATTTTAATTTCAAATATACTTGTTCTGACGACACTGTTATTTGGCAAGGAGCAGCCGAATATATGAAAGGATGTTTCCATGAACCCTATTTTTTTGGACAGAACTATAATTTTATGCTTGAAGCAATTTTTGCAATACCCTTCCTTTGGTTTGGAGTGCCATATTACATTGCCATTCCACTATCTACCAGCATAATTTCTCTATTTCCATTTTTTTTCATATCAATAATTCTTTATACAAGAGGATATAAAGCGGAATCCTTATTCTTCATGATGATTCCTCTACTTTTACCTATAGAATATGGTATTATTACATCTATCACAAGAGGATTTGTAACTGGAATTTTCTTTTCTTCATTCATGATAATTTCTGTACTAAACCCTCAGAAAAATACCGGATGGATTTATGCTTCATTAGGGTTTTCTTTCGGCTATGTTTTCAATGCCAATTCCCTTGTTTTCACTATTCCCTTATACTTGTTTTTGTTTCTCCAAAATTATAAAACATTATCTTTTTACTGGATAAGTGCAGTTTTTGCAATTCCTCCTATATTAATAGAATTTTTTGCCAAAAATTTTTATATTCAAAATCCTGATCATATTGTTCATAAGATGATGGATTTGAAATATAGCTTTGGACAATTGATTGCAAATTTTGAAATTCTGGATAAGATTTTCAAGCACTTAACACCTGTAGTTTGGTCTTTTCATAGTATTATTGTTTTCGTTATTCTTTTTATAGGGATTATTTTGTCTCGAAAATCATGGAAAAAAGGGTTGAGTATAATTATTGGCTCATTGTTTATATTGGCAACATTAGGAATCAATAAAATAAATGATTCATCAGATTCTATATTTTTCTCATACACTCGAATGTATATAGCCATTCCTCTATTACTTGGAATATCCTTTTTTTGGTTGCGTGAATTATACTTTAAAAATTTAAGTAGAAACCTAAGAAATGGTTTGATGATTATTGCATTAACCACTTTTTCCATAAAGTATGGATTTATTAGAGATAAAATAAAACAATATACCGCAAAAACAGATTTAGGTTTTATTGCAATAAAAAGCATTTCAGAATTATCATGCGAATGCAGTGATATTGAAAAAAATGCACTAAAATACAATATCGACCTCATCATATTTCACCCCAATTGGAAAATTCATACTCCGTACATGGAGATGTATAATTATGCATGCCCCTTAATTATAAAAAAATTCCCCAAAACACTATTATCTGTATTTGAAAGACGAACATGGGTTTATACAAATGAGAGATCAGCAGTGGAGAAAAATGTTATGATTTGTGGAGACGTGGATACAAATTTGGTTAAGAATTTTAAAAATAGTATTTCAATATCATCAAATCCACCCATATCGATCTTTATCAATAACCATTTACGATCCGATTCTCTGCTCAAAAAGTTAGAGATTGATTTGAAAAGGATTTAAACTTGTCTTGTTAATAAATTAATATTCAATAGATTATAAGCGAATTACTGATATGTATCCGATTACGTTTAAATATTTCACTAATTTACCGGATTTTTCCTAAATATTTTGTAAATTGGGGCAAAATAAAAAAGGAGGAAAACATGGCCATTACTCAAAATGACATAATTTATTTTATTATTACTGACCGCTTTTATGGTGTTCAGAACCTAAATCCCGATGTTCAGAAAAAAATTGATCGCTCAAACCCATTTTTCTACCATGGAGGGAACATTCCGGGAATTATTGAGAAAATTCCCTATTTGAAAAAACTTGGCGTTACGGCACTTTGGATTACACCGGTTTATCTCCAAATTGATTTGCCTACTGTTCATGGTTATCATGGTTATTGGGCTTTAGATTTTAACCAGATTGATCCGCAGTTTTACATCGACAATGGTAAGTACCCCAAAAATAGTAAATTGTATTTGAAAGACCTTACCGATGAATTACATAAAAACGGCATTAAGTTAATTCTTGATATGGTTGTCAATCATACAGGATACGGACATCCCGCAAAAACAAATGCCGAAGATAATCCAACACCTATTCGATCTAATTGGTTCAATCAAGAAGGTTTGTCGTGCAACATAGACGAAATTCAAGGCGAATTGGCAGCACTTCCCGATTTGGATTTGGATTCACATGATGTATCTGATTATCATATCACAACGATTATTGATTGGGTACGTCAAACAGGTATTGACGCAGTGAGAATGGATACCGTAAAACATGTTGAAAAGAAATTTTGGTATGATTTTAAAACCCAGGTAAAAGGCGTTTGTAACGATTTGAGTTTATTAGGTGAAGTACTCGTTTTTGATATTGGAACACTTTCCGATTACCAAAAGTATTATGACTTTGATTGCCTGTTCGATTTTCCTATGCAGCAAGCCATAAGGAGTGTTTTTATTGATGATGAATCTTTCCATTTGCTCTACTCTCCCTTCGAACGCGGGCATGGTATTTTGGAAAAAGATCATTGGTACACGAATCAAAATAAGCTTTCAACTTTGCTCGACAACCATGACCTTTCTGCCCGATACATGACTTGGGCTATGGGACGTCATCACAATAATAAAGCACCTGCTGTGATTGTATATAATTTATCCTTGACCTATATGTTCACCATCAGGGGCATTCCACAATTATATTACGGAAATGAAATTGGCTTGGAAGGTGGAAGTGATCCCGATAATCGAAGAGATTTTCCTTGGGAAGTTTTCGATGATAAATATGATGTAAAATCGAATTATAAATTTGAAAAAGAAATATTTGACCACACTTGCCATTTGATAAAAATCAGAAAGGAAAATGCTGCCCTTACCAGTGGAGATTTGGTTTGCCTGTATGTCGATCATTTTATTTTTTCCTATATGCGCTACGTTGAAAACAATATATTAATTGTAGTTCTGCATAACGGCTGGATGGATATGCCAGAAGCAGTCACAATAAATATAGATGCAAATAATGGAATTCCCGAAAGAATAAAATCCCAGATTCGTAACAAAAAAATAAATTGTCAGCTTACGGGCAAAGAGATAGAAATAAAATCGGGTGCATTTAGCATTCAATTGTCGGGAAAAACTGGAGTTATTCTAAAGTAGGCAAATTTATTTATAGCCTTTAATTTTCTTGGTGGTTCTCATCATTGTTGCAAGCTTTATTATGAAGAACCACTAAGATAATTTTGAATTAACGTATAGTCTCATTCGCATACCCTTTGGTTGATCGACATGAATGCAGGTTTGTAAGCAAATTTTAGAAAAAATGCAAAATACATAGTTTGAGCTTTTACAGGAATTCTTATATTATTCTTATCTCTGGATATTTTCAATTATTTCTATTTCTTCTTCTTTTATTCCATAAAGCTTGTAAACCAATTTATCTATTTTATTTTCAAGCTTAATCGTTGATTTTTTTTGATGTTTTGCATCAAGAATTTGGTCAACAATATCAATAAATGGTTTCTGTTCAGATAATGAAATTTTCCTTATGGGAATACTTCTTAATTCGGCTAATGTTGTTTGGCGAAAATCATCTTTTGTAGCAATAGTTGACGAATTTATATAAAGATAGGAAATATATTTGCTTGCCAAAATGGCTAAAATATATTTTGTCGAAAAATCTTTATCGATTACAATAAATGGATTAATATCCTTTTTAAAAACCATTTTTATATTTGTAAAACCAACGGTTAATCTGTCTTGACGATTTACAATTCTACGAATTAAAACTTTTTCTTCATTTTGATAAAACTGTTGCAAACTTTTTTTCTCAGATAAATCGGTAAGATAGGTTTCTTGAATAACTAATTCATAATTATATACATTACCCTTTTTCAAAAATGGATATATTTCCTTACCCTTTTGTTTGGTTTCTAAAAATCTACTCCCTGATAGACCTTGCGTTGATTTTGTAATTTGACCAAGTGAAACATAATTTTCAATACTAAATCTTTCGAGAATTATATTTGAAGAAGTATCTAAAATGATTTTATAATTTGGTTCTTTAATTTGGGAATATTGAACTGTAACAAAATCAATTTTTTCAAGATTATCATTATTATCTTTCTTCTTGAAATTAAATATTTTATATGCATCTAATTTCTCTTTTATAAAACTATAAATTGAAGTTTCGACATAGGCACTTTCAAATGTATTAAATGGAAGATTGATAATACAGTCGATACCAAAATTTGATATAAAAAACTTCCGAAGTTTAGAATAATTTTCTCCTGTTTGCCAAGTAATAGGGGCTATATATGATAAAATCCCTTTTGCTTTAAGTAACTTGTAACCTTCTAAAATAAAAAGAATTGATGTATCGTATTTTCTTTCAACTTGCTCATACTTGTCTCTAAAAATCGCCCTTGTTGTATTTGTAAAAGCTTCCAGCGGTATATATGGAGGATTTCCAATGATAACATCGAAACCATCAAAATCTCCATTGTCATTTAAAGCTTCTGGGAACTCGAAACGCCATTCAAAAGAATTTTTATAAATGACATTGCTTCTTATTTCTTCAATTAAGTCTTCCTGAATTTTTAAAGCAAGAGTCAAATTTTCTACTTTTTTATTCCAATCTGCTTTTTCCTTTCTTGACTTGTCAAATATAACTCCTTGATTTGTAAGTGTAAATAGTTCACCTTTTAAATCGTATAGCTTTTTAAAACGCTTATCATTCTGTAGTATTTCTATTTCAAAATTGTTTTTAATCTCATCAATCAGAACTTCCATTGTTCGTTTTTCTTCCTTGCTTTTTGCATTTCGGTAGGTCGTTACTGCAAGTCTATAACTGGTTATACTCCATTTACTTTTTTGCAATGCTTTTTTCAAATCTGCATCTAAAGCATAGCGACTGATTAGAGAATTTCCACATTTAATATTGATGTCGATATTGGGTAAGGTTTCAAGTTCTATGAAATTTGGTGATTTATAATACGAACTTTTTAAAAGTTCAATCCATAAGCGCAAACGACATATTTTAACAGAATTTGGATTAATATCAACTCCAAACAAACAGTTCTCAATAATGGTTTGTCTTTCATTAAAAATAGCTTCTTGAACTCTTTGACTTTCTTTATTTTGGTAATTATACTCAAAAATACCATTTTCGTCTGAAATTATTAATTCGTCGTTTTCAATAACGATCTCATAATCTTTGAGTCTTTTACCATTTTTATCTACCAAAATTCCAAGCTCTGATTTTATAACAATTAGCTCATTCAATGCTGAAACTAAGTAATGGCCAGAACCAACTGCTGGATCACAAATGCGTAATGATTTTATTATTTCATTGGCTGTCTTTAGGTCAACCTTTTCAATTCGATTATAAAGTTCTTCAAAAGAATTTACCTCTGATATACCTTTTTGATTAAAAAATTCGTTAAATCTTTGAACTACAGCAAATCTGAGTGCTTGACGGCTCATGTACATAGTTATAAAACCGGGTGTAAAAATAGAACCGTCTTTGTAGCCATTAATTTTTTCAAATACTTTACCAAGTACCGATGCAGTAATGATTGATTTATTGTCCTCTGCAATGTCCTCTCCTCCTTCGCTCGTGAAATCGTAAGCTTCTAAAAATTTAAATAAATATTCGAGTGTTGGTAAATGCGTATATCTCTTTTTTTCTTCTTTTAAAACAGTTGTATTTAAAATTTCGATTTTTTCAGAATTATCGAGCGACTTTATGTTAATAAACTCCTCTAATTCCGTAAAATCAAATAAAGAACTATTTAGATATGGAATACGTAAATATTTTTGTTTTATAGAAACGGTTCGTTTATCCATTTCTTTTGCCAATACTTGATGAAAAAGGTTATATAATTCATTGTAATCACTTATCGTCTCAGTATTAAGGAAGCCATATTCTTTATTTCCCTTATGATATGAAATAAGTTGCCCTTCAAGTAATTTTAAAAATAAAATACGATTTATCCAGGTTAAGCTTAATTCAAGCGCTATATTATAAAGTTGCTCGTCACGGGTTTGGCCATAAATTGTTTTATCTTTTATTTTAAGTAAAGTATCCTCTGTATTAAGAATATTTATAGCATTTTCAATTAAAGATCCAGCCTGTTTAATGTTTTTCCTTTGAATGATAATTTTAGAGCTGGACTTTTCTTCTTCAAGACCAATAATATATAACAATTCCTTATAAAATTTCTCATTCAATGAATTGCTATCATTTGCAAAAGGGATTTTTAAAATAAAGTAAGGCGAAAGTATTTTCTGTAAAGCAATCAGGTTTTTATCATCCGTTTTGTCCAAATTTCTGAGAACCATTTCATAATCTCTGATATCGAAGTATATGCAAGGGATTTCAATTTCAGTTTTTGAAATGATTTTTGAAATTTCTTCATAAAAAAATGGATTGTCTTTTTTATCGTTTATTTTAGTTTCGTAAAGTTTTCTTATTTGTGTATTTCGGTAAATATGTTTGTCGAAATAATTTGCATCTATGATATACCACTCATTTACATTGGTTATTATTAGTTGTTTTAATTGGTCATTATCAGCGTTGATTCGTTCATCTAAGTAATAAAGTATAAGTTCATGAAGTGCTTTTGTATTTGGATTGTCAGCGGAAATCATTTCGATCTTGTTGGATGGTCGTTTGGCCTCAATAACAACACCAACATTACTGCTTGTAGTTTTATCCAAATGAATAACTAAATCTTTTTTATCTTTCGTATTTATTGCATTTATTTCTTTATAGAATGTATCGCGTAAAAAATCACGTATATCATTTTTTAAATGCTCTTCGCTTTCATCTTTGGCTCTTTTTTCAATAAGTTTTATTTTATCTATTAAAACAATAAGATTTGTTTTAAAATCATCAATTTCGGTTCTCGATGGTCTTTGCTTTAAAAATGCTTTATTTAGTGATTTCTTGAGATTTATCTTTATTATTTTCATACTAAAATTTATCATTATTTCATCGCCCAAATTAGGTAATTTAGATCAATTTACCATTTTCGATCATTTGTGCTTATGATGTCAGGCAATAAACATTAACGCAAAAACACAATAGGATTCTTACTTTGAGTCGTATCCAAATTTTCGCAAAAAACTTGTTTCATTTCGCCAGTCTTTGGCCACTTTTACAAACAATTCCAGATAGACTTTTTTCTTCAGGAAGCTTTCAATGTCAATTCTCGATTCTATACCCAGCTTTTTTATAGCCTTGCCTTTGTCGCCGATGATAATTCCTTTTTGTGAGTCCCTTTCTACAAAAATTACCGCATGGATGCGAGCAATTTCTTCCTCCTCCTTGAAGCTTTCTATCACAACTTCCACTGAATAAGGAATTTCTTTTTGATAATAAAGTAGAATTTTTTCTCGAATAATTTCGGAAACAATAAATCTTTCGCTTCGGTCTGTAAACTGATCATCAGGAAAATACTGTTGAGCTTCTGGTAGGAGTTCAACAACTCTTCTGACAATGGAGTCGGTATTGAAACCGCTCAATGCAGAGATTGCCATCATTTCGCAGCGGGGAATAACTTTTTTCCAATTATCAAAAATCTCCGAAATTTTTTCTTGGTTTGAAAGATCTATTTTATTCACAATTAAAAGCACAGGAAACTCCGATAAATTTACTTTTGCAATAAAACTTTCATCAAACTTCATACCTTCTTCTGTATCTGTTATATACAATAAAACATCGGCATCTTCTATGGCAGAAAATGAAAAGCTTCGCATGATTTCCTGCATCTTGTAATGCGGTTGCAAAATACCCGGGGTATCCGAAAATACAATTTGATATTCTGCAGAACTAAGAATACCCATGATTCGATGACGGGTTGTTTGGATTTTCGATGTTATGATACAAAGCTTTTCGCCAACCAATTTATTCATTAATGTTGATTTACCCACATTGGGGTTTCCTACAATATTTACAAATCCAGATTTATACATAATTACTTTTCTTTTTCTTCCTCTTTAAAATATCTTTTAAACTGCTTTATATGAGCATTGTAAAGCGGAACCCAATACTCAAAAAGCTCCTTTTGTTTATATTTTTCCATCATTTGCAAACTCTTCAACATTGTATCCAAATCGATGCGAATATTGTCCTCTACGGAACCAGCTTCATCAAAGTTAAGGTAAGCAAAATAGGAAACTTCTTTGTTGAGAGATTCCCAAAACTCGCTCATGAATTTGTTGGCTTTCCCTATATCTCCAGAATGATAATAAACCTCAATGGCTCTAATCATATCTTCTTCATAAGGATAATGCTCGGCAGGCAAAAGTAACATCATTTTGTCAATCGTTTTTACTGCTTTTTCAAATTTATTTTCTTTTACCAAATTTTCAGCCAAACGTATAAATAACTTTCTAACTTCTAAGTATGATATTTGTCTTGATATGTGTTCGTCAACCAGATAATTTTTTTCAAAACCGAACCAATCAAATTCTTCTATGACTTTTTTATATAATAAATCGGATTCTATCGTTCCCGGTTCGTAAGAGTTTTTCACTGATTTTACTGGAATCAATTGGTAAACAAATCCTTGCAAACGAAAATACTCATCAAAATACATAAAATTTTCGGGACTGGAATTTACAGCAAAACAGAGTGGTCTATCATTAATACAATTGGCAATAATATCCAAAGCAGCCAAATGACTTTTGTCTATGTAACTGTCGTTACAATACCATTCAATTCTTGTTATGATACTATCTTTATTCAATTGACCAAAAAGCGATTGAAACTTGTTATTTAAAGTGTCTATTTGAAAATAAAAATTTGAAGTAGGAAAAAAGAACATCGGATCTTTTCCTTCGCCGATTTTTACAGAATCATGTTCTGAATTTACTTGCAACAATAATTTGCGAACATCTTCCGGCTCAGTTTTTCGATTGAGTAAAACGATGGCTTCCCGCTTGCCTAATTCATATTTGGAAGCATTGAGTGTCATTTTCAATCTATCAGACTTGTAAGCTTTTTGCTGCATTTGTTTTATGTACCAATCTGTTGACAAAAGACTAAGATTCACAATTCTCACATCGGTTCTAAATCCTTCAACATCTTGCAAATACCAAAGTGGAAAAGTATCGTTGTCGCCTACGGTAAAAAGTATTGCATTGGGCGGACAGGATTCCAGTGTAAGTTTGGCTAAAGTACGTTGTACGTACCTTCCCGACCTGTTATGATCATCCCAATTCTGAAAGGCCATAAGGGCGGGAATACTAAAACAAATGAGCGAGCAAAATATAAGCCTTTGATTGGTTTTTAATTTTGAAATTTTTCCTAATTCTTTTGCTAAATACAATGCTCCCAATCCGATCCAGATAGCAAATGCATAGAAAGAACCCGCAAATGCATAATCTCTTTCGCGAGGTTGATAGGGCGTTTGATTCAGAAAAATCACAATGGCAATTCCTGTGAATAAGAAGAGTAATGAAGTGATATAAAAACCTTCTTTATGCCACTTCCAATGTGCAAAAATCCCCAATACTCCAAGAATCAATGGTAAAAGGAAATATTTATTTTGTGCTTTGGAACTGTTCAAACTCGGCGGCAATTGATCTCTTGTACCTAATCGAATATTGTCGATGAAATTGAAACCTGTAATCCAATTTCCCTTGAAGTAGCTGCCAAAACTTTGAAAATCATTTTGCTTACCGGCAAAATTCCACAAAAAGTAACGAAAATACATGTGGCCAATTTGGTAACCAAAAAAGAATTCAAGATTATTCAAAAAAGAGGGACGCAGAACTTGGGTTTTTATTCCTTCATTTTCAACCCAAATTTTTTTGCCCGAAAGATGAATCCAATTTTGGTAAGCTCGTTGGTGATCTCTCGAACCACTATACATTCTGGGGAATAGGGTTTTAAATCTTTTATCGTACAAATATTTTGTTTCCGTATAAATGATTTCATAGCGATTATTTTTGGCGGCATAATAATTTTTGCCAGGTTCTTTGCCTATGTAGGGAGCATTAAAATAGTTTCCGTATAAAAGTGGGCGATCGCCGTATTGCTCCCGATTTAAGTATGATTGTAGGTGAAAAATATTTTCTGGATTATTTTCGTCCATCGGTGGATTGGCTTGGGAACGAATTACAATCATTGCGTAAGAAGAATAACCAACAAGCAACATGCATACAGACCAAACAGCAATATTCAAAAAAGCCAATTTCCTTCGTAGACTCACAATAAGAAGTGAAATTATTGTGATAAGAATCAAAACAACAAAAATAATGATGCCAGAATGATACGGCAAGGCAAAAGTATTGACCGCTTTGAGTTCAAACCATAAAGCTAAGGAAATACTCCCCTGAATTATGCCATACATCACAAATGCCAAAATAAGAACGGAAATCCCCAAAGCCATCCAGAAACCTTTACGGCTTTTTTTGAATTTTTTGAAATAATAAACCATTACGATGGCAGGGATCGCTAATAGATTTAAGAGATGTACTCCAATAGATAAACCCATCAGATAGGCGATAAGAATGAGCCAACGATTGGAATAATTTTCATCGGCCACCGATTCCCATTTCAGAATAGCCCAAAATACGACCGCTGTAAATAGGGAACTAAATGCATAAACCTCCCCTTCTACAGCAGAAAACCAAAAAGTATCGGAAAATGTATAAGCCAAAGATCCAGTAGCTGAAGCAATTAAAACAATACTATTTTGAAATTTTTCGCTTCCATTCAAATTGATTTCTGTAAGTATTTTTCTGGCAAGTAAACTGATAGTCCAGAAAAGAAAAAGTATGGTGAAGGAACTTGCCAAAGCAGAAAGCAAATTGATCGAAAGCGCTACTTCCTGAGGCGTTGGAGCAAAAAGACTAAAAAGTCTGCCGAGAAGCAAGAAAAAAGGCGCTCCCGGTGGATGTCCTACTTGCAATTTGTATGATGCTGCGATAAATTCACCGCAATCCCAAAGGCTTGTTGTGGGTTCTAAAGTACAAATATAAACCACAGAGGCAATCAGGCACACTCCCCAAGCCCCGTAATTATTCAGTTTTATAAAATTTGTGTTCATTGGATAAAATTTTTAAAAAAAACTTTGCTAATTTAAAATCCTGCTATATCTTTGCAGCCACAAAAATCACTGACTGATGGTGTAACTGGTAACACGTCTGATTTTGGTTCAGAAGAGTTCAGGTTCGAGCCCTGATCGGTCAACCCAAGGGAGCTTCGGCTCCCTTTTTTATTCCATAAAGTACAGTTTTTTAACTCTTTGCGAAACACCCGTTAGTACCTCATACGCAATGGTATCTAAGGCTTTGGCTACTTCCGAAACGGGCAGTTCATCACCAAAAAGAATGGCAACATCGCCAATTCTTACATCCATATCCGTCACATCTACCATACACATATCCATACAAATATTCCCGATTATAGGAGCAGTTTTTCCGTTTATAATAACTTTTCCTTTGCCATTTCCTAATTTTCTGCTAAGCCCATCTGCATATCCAATGGAAATGGTTGCAATAATTGAATCTCGTTGTACTATTCCTTTTCGGTTATAACCAATGGTTTCGTCTTTTGATGTTTTCCTGATTTGTATCACCCTTGTTTTCAAACTGCTAATATTTTTCAGTTTTTGATGGTTCAAGGCTGAAATTCCATATAATCCAATTCCCAGCCTGACCATGTCCCATTGAGCATTTGCAAACCTTTCGATACCAGCAGAATTCAGAATATGCTTGATAACTTTTCGTTCCAAACGAGTTTCGATGATTTCACAAATGTGGGTGAATTTTTCGATCTGCAAGTGAGTGAAATAATCCAAGGCAGAATCATCACTCCCAGCTAAATGACTAAAAATGGATTTGATTTCGAGAGTTTCGTCCTGACATATTTGGTTGAGCATTTCTTCAATTTCGAATTCTTCAAAACCCAGCCGGTGCATACCTGTGTCTATCTTGATATGAACAGGAAAATGCCAACAGGAATTCTTTCTTGCAAAACACAAAAACGATTGTAATACTTCGAAAGAATGAATCTCGGGTTCCAAATTATTTTCAATCATCAATTCAAATGCATCGACCTCGGGACTCATGACCATAATAGGCAATTGCGTTCCGGTTTTTCGCAACTCAAGTCCTTCATCTGGATAAGCCACTGCAAGATAATCGACCTGGAGATGTTGCAAGAGATTCGCAATTTCAAAAGTCCCACTTCCATAACAAAATGCCTTGACCATGGCCATCAATTTTGTTTCCGGTTTTATTAAGGACTTGTAATAATTCAAATTATGTTCTATTGCGGTCAGATTGATTTCTAAAACCGTTCTATGCGTTTTTTTTTGAAGAACCGAAGAAATTTTTTCAAACGCAAACGATCTTGATCCCTTAATCAATATAGTTTGGTTTTTAAATTTTTCTTGAGAAATATTGTTCAATAAATCGGATGCTTCATGATAAAAAGATGCTTCATGAAAAACCCGAAAAAAGTCAGAATTTCTTACCAAAGAACCCCCAACACCAACAAATTTGTTTACTTGAGCTTTCTGGATTATATTGGAAACATATTGATAAAATGAGGCTTCATCCTTTTCTCCATGCGACAGATCCGACATGATAAGCGTTTTCGCATCGTGTTGCTTTTGTTGTTCCAAAAAATCGAGGGCTATTTGCAATGAATACAGATCTGCATTATAGCAATCATTGATAAGGGTGCAATTACCAATACCTTCCAATAGTTCCAAACGCATTTCGATTGGAGTAAGCGACAACATGCTTTCATAGATCTTCATATCGTCCATTTTCCTCCACAAAAGAAATAGCCATACCAGAATACAATTCTCTATGGATGCTTGATCTGTAAATGGAATAAGTATCTCTTTAATTTGATTTTCAAATACTCCTATAATATTTGTTGAAGTATTACTTTTAATAATACGTTGAATAAACAGATCTGCAGTTTTATTTATAATTGACCATTTATAAAACTTTGTTTTTCCTTCTTCCAGTAGTGTGCGTATGTTCTTCTCAATAAAAGCATTATCAGCAGGGAAAAATACAGTATGACAATTTTTGAAAAGTTTGAGTTTTTCATTTGCTTTTTGTTCGTATGAGATGAAATTTTCCTGGTGAGCATCGCCGATGTTTGTAATAATTCCAATACTGGGTTGAATGATTTCCTGCAATTTTTCCATTTCATTCATCATTGAAATACCCGCTTCGATAATGGCCAAATCTGTATTATCGTCGATTAGCAATAATGATAAGGGAACTCCTAATTGAGAATTATAACTTTTGGGACTTTTGGTAATTTGTCCAAAGGGCTGTAATGCTTGATGCAACCACTCTTTTGCCATTGTTTTGCCGTTGCTACCTGTAATAGCAACAAGGGGAATATTGAACCTTTGGCGATGGAAAGCAGCGATTTTTTGTAATGCCTTGAGCGAGTTTTGAACGAATAAAAAATTCGCTTTGGGATATTTTTCGCATTCATCCACTAAAAAAGAAGAGAATTCTACCAAAAAATTGCGAATTCCTTTTTTATAAACTTCTTCAATATACTTATGACCATTGTTTTTTTTGCTTGAAATAGCTACAAACATGGTTCCCTCATTCAAGAATACTTTTCTGGAATCTGTTAGAATAAAATAGATCGATCCATCTTGCAAAAGTCTTGTTTTTTCGGCCTCAATGATCTGACTTATTTCGGAAAATTTATAATTCATAGAATTAAAATGCGATTTTTTATATAACAATTAGTTTGTAACATGAATAAAATCTGAGCCTTCCTGGTATTCTACTGTATATTGTTTGAGTGAATATTGGGCAGGCCCCTCCCCAACGCTGCCATAAAATCCTAATTGATATAGAGATCCGCATTCAGGATCATAAGCATAACTTCCATTTCTAATTTCCAAGCGATTTTGATCGTAAGTACAAGTCGCTTCGAAAGCCAAAAATGAGTTATAAGACTGCCTGTAAATAATCACTCCGTTGTAGCCAAAATATCCAAAAAGATTTGAACTTTCATTCACAATTACCGCATTTCCCACTGAATTAAGTTGACTATATTCAGGATCGTTGAGGTTTAAATCAAATTCAACTGGCGCATTGGGAACAATATCTTTTTCTCTACAGGAACTGGAAATGCAGGTCACAAAGAATGAAAACATCAAAAGACAATAAAACATTCTGTTTGAAGTTCTATTTATATGAGATTTATGTACCATAATTCTAAACATTTTAGGGTAGTTATACGTAAAACGAGCCAAAGAAAATTATCTTTTTACGATAAGATTTGCACAAGATTTGATCACAAAATTACATAATTTGCATTACTAATTAAATTTATAATTGTGAAATGTTGTCAATAACCAAATATATCCTGATTTTTCTCTGTATTCAAAGTGTGAATTCGTTTTCGCAAAGTACTGCTCCTATTCTACCGGGGCATGAAGAGGGTGGCGAAGCAAGTTTGCTTTTAACCAAAATCATGAGCATGGGGATGGAAGGCGGACTTCCAGGGATCAACTTAAACAAGGAAGACGAGAAGCGATTAGAACGAATTTGTGCAAAGTATGAAAAGAAAAAACTCAATGCCAAGGAAGCCAATCTGATAGAAATGTATAAAATGGGCATGCCATTAACCCCTGAAGAAGTTGATGCTTACAGCAGAATATCCAAGAAGAGAGCCCGAATTGATTACAAATTCAAAAAAAAGGTTGACAAATTTTATAGCACGATGCTATTCAAAATGCAACCGAAAAAGGCAATAAAAGGCTCAAAATCTGCAAGTGACAGAATCAAAGAGGGACGGGCATTTTCAAGCAAAGCGGATAATAAATTCTACAAGAAAAAACAAGGTAAGAAGTATATGAAAAAACTGAAAATGAACAAAACAGTTAAGAAATAAAATCCAAAACACATTCATAAATCTATTTTAAATTCCATAAATTGTTATGTCTAAACTTATTTTTATAAGTGGAGGTCAGCGATCAGGCAAAAGCAGATATGCACAGGAACTAGCACTAAAACTTAGTCCGAATCCGATCTATTTAGCTACGGCTAGAATTTGGGATCATGATTTTGCTCAACGGATAGAAAGACACAAGAAAGATCGAGGTGCTAACTGGCGAAATTTGGAAATCGAAAAATATATCTCGAAAGCGAATATCGAAGGAGAGACAGTTCTATTAGATTGCATTATGCTCTGGTTGAATAACTTCTTTTTCGATCATAAAAATGAAATTGAACCAACATTGGAAGAAGCAAAGAATGAGTGGGATGCATTTATCAAAAAAGGAAACGATATCATTGTTGTAAGCAATGAAATAGGAATGGGCGGTCATGGAGAAAACGAAATAGCAAGAAAATTTATTGATTTATTGGGCTGGATGAATCAATATATTGCCAAGAATGCTGACGAAGTTTTTTTGATGATTTCAGGAATTGCCGTAAAAATTAAATGAAAAATTTTTCTTCTCCACATTTACCTTTTCATGATACAAGGAATTTATTAACCCTAAAGGGCAAAAATAAAACATGAATAAAAAATTAACCATGAATTCGCATAAATGCTAAAAATACATTTTATTTGCAGTACGCATTTATCGAAAAAAATATAAAAAATGAATTTACAAGAAAAGCTTATTCAGAAAATAAATCTGAAAACAAAACCTCTTGGATCTTTGGGTATTCTGGAGGATTTGGCTTTGAAAATTGGATTGATTCAAAATACACTCACCCCTGAGCTTAAGAATCCTTCGATGATAGTATTTGCTGGTGATCATGGAATAACGGATGAAAAAGTAAGCCCTTTCCCTAAAGAAGTTACATTTCAAATGGTTATGAACTTTTTGCAAGGAGGAGCGGCCATCAATGTGTTTTGTAAGCAAAATCATATATGCCTGAAAGTGGTAGATGCTGGAGTTGATTTTGATTTTGAACCAACCCTAAATCTTATTCAACGCAAAATTGCCAGAGGTACGCGTAACTTTATCATTGAAAAAGCAATGACAGAAAAAGAGTGTAGCGATGCATTAGAAGAAGGAAGGAAAATTGCTCAGGATGAATTTAATACAAATTGCAATATAATTGCCTTTGGCGAAATGGGTATTGGCAATACCTCCTCAGCAGCTATGTTGATGCATAAATTTACAAAACTTCCGGTCGAAGTTTGTGTTGGTAAGGGAACGGGTTTGGATGATAAAGGCGTTCAGCATAAAATTGAAGTACTGAACCGTGCATCTGAAAAGCACAATGTTCAAATTCCTTTCGATGTTTTACAGTCTTATGGAGGTTTTGAAATTGCCATGATGGTGGGTGCTATGCTTCAAGCTGCTGAATTAGGAATGATCATTCTGGTCGATGGTTTTATTGCAACCTCTGCGGTAATAACAGCTTTTCATTTCAATGCAGATGTGCTTAAAAATTGTATCTTTACGCACCTTTCCGATGAGCGGGGGCATAAATTATGTTTGGAATATTTGAAAGTAGAACCCGTTTTGCAGCTCCGAATGCGTTTAGGTGAAGGAAGTGGCGCTGCGGTAGCTTTTCCGATCGTTCAGGCGGCTGTCAGTTTTCTGAATGAAATGTCAAGTTTTGAAGATGCAGGAGTTTCGAATAAAGATTGAGAAGATCAATGATTTTTAAAAAAATTAAGGATGAATGGACTATATTTCTGGTTGCATTTGTCTTTTTTTCCAGAATCAGAATTAAAATTCGAGGAGAAATAAAAAGTGCGGAAATTGCCAAATCAATCACATATATGCCGCTTATTGGTATGGCTTCGGCATCAGTAGCTTTTGGCGTTTATTATTTGTCTAATTTTATTTTTCCGCAGGAAATTTCAATCCTTTTGTTAATGATTGTTTCGGTGCTTTTCACGGGAGCTTTGCATGAAGATGGATTTGCCGATTTTTGTGATGGATTTGGAGGCGGTTATAGCAAAGAAAAAATTCTAATAATCATGCAGGACTCCAGAATTGGCGTTTATGGTGTGATAGGAATCATTTTTATACTTATTTTGAAGTATGTAACATTGATCCATATTCCTAAGGAAAAATTATTTTTGACCCTGCTATTGACATACAGTCTGAGTCGCATTACACCTGTTTGGATAGTGAAGCTTTCAAGGTATGCAAAACAGAGTGATTCAAAATCTGGGGCTATGGCTTTCGGAATTTCTGGTTGGAGGGTTTTGGCTGGTAGCATTCTTTCGTGTATTTTTTTATTTTTTTTTAAAGAAATGTTTTATATTTTCGTTTTAATTACTATTTTAATTGTTTATGTATTCAGGCAGTATATCGAAAAAAAAATACAAGGTTTTACAGGCGATTGTCTTGGGGCAATTCAACAAATATCTGAAAGTACATTGTTATTGGCCAGTATAGTTAATTTATAAATATCACAAGCCTATTAATAATTTAATTCAATGGAATTAATTTTTATAAGACATACGCAAATACAGATTGAGCAAGGCGTATGCTATGGTCAGCGGTTAGACCCAGATGTAGCCGACAATTTTGAAACAGAAGCAACAAAGGTTTCAAGGAATTTGAGAAAATATAACTTTGAAATGATTTTTTCAAGCCCGCTTCAGAGGTGTACAAAACTGGCAGAATTCCTTTTTGGGAACGGTTTTGTGCTCGATAAACGTCTCAAAGAATTGGATTTTGGTGACTGGGAAGGCCAGAAATGGGATGATTTTTCATTCTCTGAACACGCACTGCGATGGTTCAAGGATTGGGTGAATTTTCCTACACCTAATGGAGAGTCGTACAATGACCTTTTGTTCAGGGTATCAGAATTTATAGAAATGGTTGGCAAATCGTCTTTAAATGAAGTAGCCGTCGTTACACATGCAGGAGTAATCAGATCTGCTATTTCTCTTATCAACGATATACCTATCAGAAAAGTGATCGATGAAATCAATGTACCTTATGGACATGTAGCACGCTTTCGTATTTAAGAAATCAGCAATGTAAAAAATTGTCGATTGCCCCAAGTGTTTCTTCTACTGCCTTGTCTAACTTATCATTGATGATTTGACAATCGAATTGCTTTGCAAAATTTAATTCCATTGACGCACGAGCTAGCCTTTTTTGTAAGGTTTCATCTGTTTCTGTTCCTCTTAGCAGTAAACGCTCATGAAGTGTTTCTATCGATGGCGGCATAATGAAAATGGATAAGGCTTGTTCTTTAAAATAACTTTTAATTTTCAAGCCCCCTTTTACATCCAAATCAAAAATGACATTTTTTTTTAGGTTGAAAATTCGGGTAATTTCACTTTTCAAAGTTCCATAAAATTGACCAGCATAGACTTCTTCCCATTCGACAAATTCGTCTTGCCGGATTTTTGATTTAAATTCTTCGATAGGAAGAAAATGGTAGTCCAGACCATCGGTTTCGCCTGGTCTTTTTCCACGACTACAAGCCGAAACTGCAAACATAAAATCATGGTTATGCTCCAAAACTTTTTTTATAATGGAAGATTTGCCCGACCCGGATGGAGCCGAAAAAACAATAACTTTTGACATGTTCTTAATGTGTAAATAAAAATTCAGAAAATATATAATTTAATAGCAAGGAATGCATGATTATGCAAAGTAAAGATAAAAGTTCAAACATACGAGGCACATAGAACAATTAACAATTTGCCAAGTATTTACGTAAATGTTTATGTATTTTTCCAAACTAAAACGAAAAATTATAGCCTTATATAATTTTTATTATCATTATCAGGCAATTATCATTATTGATCAAGGAATTAATAATGCCTTGCTATAAACCAAGTAAAATTTTAAAGCTCCAAGCATCTGCCCAATACATTGAGGAATAACAATTTCAATGTCATTAACTTTTGCTACTACTATTACAATAATTAGGACTTTCGAGAGAATAAGTTTCACATTGTAAACTAATAATGAAATCACATTCGCTTGTAAATTCAGCGCTTTCATCTGCATTTGGCATTATTCCGGAAAAAAAGTCCAATAAGACTGGCATAGCCAATAATTCGGAACGAGCTTTTTCCGATGATAACGAAATATGTTCACCAAATTGTAAGCTCTCTTTTTATCATGAACTTGGTTCAATAGCCATAATATCAGAAAATAGCTTAGTTTTATGCTCTTTTAAACCAAACTTTCTCTTTAATTCCAGTATTGTAAATTTTGAATATGACATATTTGAATAAATTTCATTTTTATTTACGAAAATAAGTATATTGCAAAACTACAAAATTATTGCTTAGAAAATCCATTTTTTTCATCCCTCTTTATCCGTTCTGCTTCAAGAGTATGATCTCTTTCCACAATTTTAAATCACCCATTAGCTTTTCGGCTTAGGAAAGTGGTAAAATACTGAGTTCTAAAAAATTGTTTGTTGCTACTGTATTTTGTTTTTGGTTTGGGATTATAGAATTTTGATTTTGTCCATAACTAAATTGAATCATAAAAGCTGTAAATATCAGAACTCCTGAAGCTGTGGTCAAATATCCGGAATTAATCAAAGTCTATTCGCAAACTTAACTGTTACATTTTTTTCATAATGATCTTAATTCAAATTGAAAAGCATTTTTCTTCTCACTTTTTTCGTGATAAAAAAGTTACAAAAAATCAAGAATATAAGAACAGCCAAAATTTTTCATTTTTCATTCTTCATTTTTCATTTCTCAGATAATTCCTACAAATTCGTTCTAATGCTCTTTCAATAGTTGAAAATTCGAAGGAAAGGCTTTCTGAAAATTTCTGATTAGAATATTTCTCTTTATGGTTTGCCGATCTTGCAGTATTCTTGGTTATTAAAGGCTTTTTTCCAATCAAATACTTTAAGGATTCCATTCTCCATGCAACTTCCAACAACCATGTAGTAGCTTTCCAAACGGGCGGCTTTTTTCCTAATAAATTTGCGATCTTACCAAAAAGCTCCCGATAAGAAATATTTTCTGCCGAAAGAATATAGCGCTCTCCATATTTCTTGTTTTCCATTAAAAGAATCATGCATTTTACAACATCGATCACATCGACGAAACCTGTAATTCCTTCCGTATAAAATTTCATACCTTTGGCTACAGCAGAGATTAGTTGTGGACTTCCTTTTTTCCAATTTCCCGAACCTAAAATTACAGAGGGATTTACGATTATAGCCTGTAAGCCTTCTTCAATTCCTCGCCATACTTCTAACTCCGATAGAAATTTGCTTTTGGAATAATCCGAAATGCTTTCGGTGGAGTTGAGCATACAATCTTCTTTTACCCATCCATCTTCACCAGCTTCGCCCAAGGCGGCTATTGAGCTCACATGACAAAGCGGTATCATTTTCTCAACACAAATGTTTACTATATTGGCAGTACCTCGAACATTATTGGTCAGCATGGCAAATTTATCATGCGGATCGAAAGATACGATTGCAGCACAATGGTAAACAGATGTAATCCCCTCACAGGCATCAAGCATTTCAACGTAGTTAAGAATATCTGCTTCGAACCATTCTATTTTTTGCCACATCTCCTCAGCCTCAGTTTCATTCATCCAATGGAAAATATTCTTCAACCAAATCGATGAAGAAGTAAAGCTACCGGATCTATAGGTTGCCCTAACTTGCTCACCTTTCTGAATCAGATGAAAAAGCAGATGAGCACCTGTCATTCCTGTACCGCCAGTTACAAGTATCATATTAAAGGTTTTTGCGAAAATAAAGACAACAATGAATGCGCAAATTTATAATTTCAAATATTTTTTTTCGCTTTATAACATGCAATGTTTATCAAAAAAAGAAATTCAACCTTAAATAGGTTTATTCCATACATTGATTTTTCTAATTTTTTTTACTTTTGCTATTGACAATGAAATAAAAATGAATCTAGATATTAACATTCTATTGGTTTTCTTAAGCTTTCTATTGGCTTTCATAATTTGCTATGTTTCAATACCTTCTATCTTGACTGTTGCCTGGCAGAAGAATTTGTTTGATACACCGGAAGAAAGAAAAGCCCATAAAACAGCCACTCCCACTTTGGGCGGATTAGCCATATTTGCGGGCGTGGCCATTGCGACCTGTTTATTCACTACGCATGATTTTGTAGATGTAAAATTCATTTTGCCCTCACTGCTCATTATATTTTTTGTGGGGATAAAAGATGACATCCTTGTTGTTGCTCCAATGACCAAAATCGGTGGTCAGGCTGCATCCGCCATTATTTTGGTGATTGTTGGTAATATAAGAATCACCAGCATGCATGGATTTTATGGTATAACAGAAATTCCATATTGGCTTAGCGTTATCATCAGCATTTTTTTAATCATTGTTATCATAAACGGATATAATCTCATTGATGGTATAGACGGTTTAAGTTCAGGATTAGGTGTTATTGGAAGTTTGACCTTTGGGATTTGGTTTCTTTTGAACAAAAATTACAATTACGCTATTTTTGCCTTCACTTTGGTCGGATCGCTCCTTGCTTTTATCCGGTTCAACCTTTTCAGCCGAAAATATAAGATTTTTATGGGAGATACGGGTTCTATGTTGCTGGGGTTGGTTTGTGCAATTCTGGCAATTAAATTCAATGAATTCAATTATAAAAACTTTGGTGAGTATGCCATTAATTCTGCGCCGGCGGTTACTTTTGGAATTATGATTGTTCCCTTATTTGATGTTCTGCGTGTTATGTTTATTCGAATGGTTTTGCGAAGAGGTATTTTTCAACCCGACAAAAATCATATACACCATAAACTCTTGGATTTGGGGTTTTCACACAAAAAGGCAACTTTTACATTGCTTTTTATCAATGTTTTATTCATTATTTTTGTCTTCTTAGCACAAGAATTTGAAATTCTTCGTATGCTCCTTTTATTATTACTTTTGGGTATGATTCTGTCTTACATTCCCATCCTTTTGTTAGAAATAAAAAATAGAAAGAATGATGAAAAGTAGTTATCAGTGTTTTATTCTTTTTCTTACAATTTTTTTGTCTTCTAAATCTTTTGGACAGAATAAATCTATCCAATTGATGGATCGTGATCTCCGTCTGGTCTATGAAAGTATTCTTGATACGCAAAAAAACATCCATCTAAATCAATTTCCGCTTTTGATGAGTGATTCACTGAAAGCATATTCAGGTATCAAAATGTTGAATAAGCTGAATGAAAAGTTAGAAATTCAAAGAAGCAATTTTAGTCTTGATTTTTCACCTATTATGAGCGGTATAGCAGGTTTATATAAAAGCTCAAAATCTCTGTATTTTTATCAGGACTTAGGTTTCCAAACCAATTTTAGCTTAAAAAACAAGTTGCAAATTCAAATTAATATCGTTCATGCCATTTCCGATACAAATTGGGCAGAAAACAGACGTTCCGCTTCCATTAATTTTGTACCCAATTGGGGAAGGAGAATTTCGAATGCCAATTATTATCAATATTTGCCTTCCAATGGATTTATTTCTTTTCACCCCAGCAATCATTTTTCTTTTTTGGCTGGCAAAGGAAAGCATTTTATTGGCGAGGGTTTCCGTTCTTTGCATTTATCCGAAAACGCTAACCAATATTATTATTTCAAAGCCACCGCCCAAGTTTGGAAATTGAAATTTGATATTCTTTGGGCAAAATTGCAGGATATAGATAGTCTTCCGAGTCATCATTTACAAGAAAAATGGATGGCAGTTCATACGCTAAGTTACAATGTAAATCGATTCTTAAATATCTATGCTTTTGAAAGTGTGGTTTGGTCATCGAAAGATTCGTCAGGTTATAGAGGCTTTGAATGGAATTACATCAATCCTTTTGTATTTTACAGACCAACTGAATTTGATCAGGGATCACCGGACAATATTCTTTTAGGAATAGGCGCAAGCGTGAGATTGTTCAATAATTACAAGCTTTATTTTCAAGGAATTTTGGATGAATTTGAACTCCGGCATATAAAAGCCCGCGATGGTTATTGGAGCAACAAATATGGCATACAATGTGGTTTGAAAACGTACCATCTTTTTGGAATTAGAAACCTTTTTGCATTGATGGAAGTCAATTATTTGAGACCATTTTTGTATTCACATCAAAATCCTGCCAATGCTTATGGCAATAGTTTGCAAGCTCTCGCCCACCCTTTTGGTGCTAATGTTCAAGAGTTGATTCTTAATTTGCATTACCACCATCGTGACTATATTTTTTCTCTAAAATCCATTTACACTGAATATGGTGTTGATGGATTCAATGACAATTATGGTCAGAATATTTATCAATCTTATAATTCAAGAAGTCAAGAATTCAATAATAAAGTGGGTCAGGGAATAAAAACGAAAAGACTTTTTGGCGAATTAAAATTACTAAGAATAATAAATTCACGCTCATTTCTTTGCGTCGAAGCAGGAATAAAATACTTTAAACAATCTCCTGAAAGTACAGATTTAAGTGGAATTATTCCTTTCATTGGAATTCGATCGGCGATTTTTTCGGATCAAAAACCCTGATTGAGTTTGCCATTAATTCATGATTCATGGCAACTAAAAACCATAACTACATATCAGCAGTTTACTAGGTCTATTCACAAACATAACTATTGTAGGTTTTTCGCAATGATCTTAATCCAAATTGAAAAGTTTTTTCATGCGTAAATAATTTTGTATATAATTCACTATATCATAGTTACAACAAGTGATTTAACACCTTTTAACATTTGGGATTCCGCATTATTTTCATGCACCTTTGTGTGAAATCCATGCTCATGGGTGTTTCTTCTAACTTTTTGCTTGATCAAAAAGTTACAAAAAATCGAGAATATAATAACGAGTTCTGGATTAAACACCAAATCAAAATCAAACGAGAAAATACAAATAAATTGAAAAAGGAAACCACAATCCATCAATCAAGTCATTTAATTGAAGGTATGCTGCTGGAGTGCAACATTTTCAGCTTCTTTATACTCTGGATAAAAAAGGGGATGCATCAGATAAACTTCTTCCTTTTTCTTTATTTTTCTTAATTTTTTCTTTAACTTGTTTTTCTTTTGTTCATTGGGTTTGAAAAGCGTGAAGTCAATTTTCCTGAGAGCCAAAATCGTAATGGCGTACTTCGTTGGATAGTTCTTTTCATTTACAATAAATGAATAGAGCCTAAAATCTTTCACAGATTTTTGCAATTGGATCGCAAATTGAAATTTGAAAATATAGGATTTTGACCGAAAAATTATTCGGGCTTCAATGGAATCTGTTGAGTCTCCTTTTGAATAACTCTGCTTATCCAAAATACGCCATTCTACGCGGGCAGAATCTTTTGCAATAATTTTCATCGTTTTGGCTAAGGTAATTTTTTCTTTTTTTCCACCAATTTTCATATCCTTGATGGAATTTAAAACATGGTTTTGTTCAAAATTCAAAGAATTGAAAATGAAAGGAGCCATTTTTGCAACAGTATTGTAGGAGATTGCATTGTATCTGGCTCTTTCAAAAAACGATGCCTCAGATTCTATAACATCTTCTAAAGGTTTGTTGACATCTACGTTGAGTAATTCATTGAAAGCGACAAAGTAGCCGCTTAATATAAAAGCATACTTCGTTATACCGAAGAATGCTCCAATAAAATGCGATGGTAGATTTTCGAAATTGATACTTTTGTACTTTTGTAAAAATCGACCTAAAACATGACTCAAAAAGCTCATCACCGAAAGAAGAATAATGAAAAGAAAGGCTTCGAGCTTATAATTGAAGTAAAAAATTGAAATAATGGTAGTCGAAATAAAAATTCCTATCAATAGCGCAAGCAGAGAAAAAAGCTGAATGAGTGCCCCTCGGTTAAAGCCTCGATAAGCACCAATAATGAAAGGTATGAAAATGAAAGCATCAAAAAATATAAGATCCATGTACATTTATTTTAAATCACATCAAAATTATTCCAAAAAAAAATAAATTGAATACATTTGCAAGAAATAAATTTGAAATTTATGCCCATAATACCCTCTATTTATTCTAAAATTAAAAAAAGGAGATTGGAAGAAATTGACAGGATGAAAACACATCCCGAAGAATTTCAATCCAAAGTCATTTTTCATCTTCTGAAATATGCCGAAAATACGGAATGGGGAAAGAAATTTAATTTTAATTCCATCAAAAGTATTGAACAATTTCAAAATATTGTTCCCATCAATTGCTATGAAAGTCTGAAGGCAGATATTCAAAGAAATATGAATGGAGAGCAAAATATTTTATGGCCGACAAAGATCAACTGGTTTGCGAAATCATCGGGAACTACAAGTGATAAAAGCAAGTTTATCCCTATAAGTCCAGAATCGCTTGATGAAAACCATTATCAGTCTGGTCGGGATATTTTGGCAATCTACTTTTACCGGCATCAAGGTTCAAAACTTTTTAGAGGAAAAAGTTTGATTATCGGGGGAAGTCATAGCGTAAGCAATGTCAAATACCGTTCCTATTCTGGAGACCTTTCTGCCGTATTGTTGAAAAACCTGACATTCTGGTTTCACCTTTTTCGTACTCCCAATTTGTCGATTGCATTGATGGATGAATGGGAGCAAAAAATTGAACTCATGGCGCGCGAAACAATTCGCCGAAATGTTACCAGCATAGCCGGAGTTCCTTCGTGGACGCTGGTCTTGGCAAAAAGGATTTTGGAAATTACCGGGAAGGCTAATTTGAGAGAAGTCTGGCCCAATTTAGAATTATTCATTCATGGTGGGGTTAGTTTTCATCCGTATAAGGATCAATTTAAGGCTTTGGTGCCTAATGGAGTTATGAATTACATGGAAACCTACAATGCTTCTGAGGGTTTTTTTGCCATACAGGACAACCCCGAAACTGATTCTATGCTTTTGATGCTTGATTACGGTGTTTTTTATGAATTTATTCTCTTAGAGGAAGTACATTTGGATAATCCGCAAGTTTTTGTTCTTCAAGATGTGGAACTGGATAAAAATTATGCAATGATCATAACCACCAATTGTGGGCTTTGGCGTTATAAAATTGGGGATACGGTAAAATTTACAAGCAAATATCCCTTCAAAATTAAGATAACAGGAAGAATAAAACATTTTATCAATGCATTTGGCGAAGAGCTAATCATAGACAATGCAGAGAAAGCATTGAAGGAAGCATGCGAACAAACAGGAGCCGAAATCAAGGAATATACCGCTGGACCTGTTTTTATGGGCGAGCACAACAAAGGTGGTCACGAATGGCTCATCGAATTCGAAAAACATCCTTCGAATTTGCAATTATTTTCTGAGGTTTTGGATTCGAATTTAAAAATGGTCAATTCGGATTATGAAGCTAAAAGATACAAAGATCTTTCTTTGGTCATGCCTTTAGTAACATCGGTAAAAAGTGGTGTTTTTTATGAATGGCTCAAATTAAAAGGTAAACTGGGTGGCCAGCACAAAATTCCCAGACTTGCAAACAACAGAGAGTATATAGATGAAATAAACAGTATTAATAAAGCTTTTTAATACTTAAGCTAAATAATTAACAATGAAATAAATTTCAAACACGAATAACAAAATGAAAGTAATCGATATTGTAAAAAATGCACAAAGTACCCTATTTTCTTTCGAAATTTTGCCTCCGCTCAAGGGAAGAAATATCAACGTACTCTATCAGGTTATTGATCCTTTGATCGAATTCAATCCATTTGCCATCAACATAACCTACCACCAAGAGGAAATTGTATTTGAAAAGCTGGAAAATGGATTGCATAAGATGCGTTCTGTAAGAAAAAGACCTGGAACTGTTGCTATTTCGGGTGCAATAAAAAACAAATATCCTTCCTTAGAAGTTGTTCCCCATCTTATTTGTGGTGGATTTTCGAAAGAAGAAACGGAATATGCACTTATAGACCTCAATTATCTGGGAATTGATAATGTATTGGCTTTGCGGGGTGATCCAATTCGTTCACAAAAATATTTTACACCCGATGCAAATGGGCATGCTCACGCATCTGAACTCATTGAGCAAATCGGAAAAATGAATAAAGGAATTTTTCTGGATCATGAAGTTGCAAGTAATTCCCCAACTTCTTTCTGCATTGGCGCTGCCTGTTATCCAGAAAAACATTATGAATCACCTAATTTGGATTATGATATTCAATTTATAAAAAAGAAAATTGAAAATGGAGCAGAGTATTTGGTTACCCAAATGTTTTTTGAAAATCAGCATTATTTCGATTTTGTAAATGCATGCCGTGCTCAAGGTATCGAAGTTCCTATTATTCCTGGTCTTAAACCTTTGATGTCTAAAAAAGAAATCAATATACTTGCTCAAACTTTTCACATAGATTTACCGGAAGCTTTGGTGAAAGAAGTGAACAAATGCAAGAACGACGAAGAAGCTTGGCAAGTAGGTGTAGAATGGTCTATTCAGCAGTCAAAAGAGCTCAAGGCAGCAGGAGTTCCTGTTTTACATTATTACACGATAAGCCGTTCAGAAAATATCAGACAGATTGCGCAACAGGTTTTTTAATGAATAATGAGAATTAAAATATATCCAAGCATAAATGTATGGTCTAATGATTGTGAAATTTAAACCATAGTCTATGGTTGCAAATTAAAAGCCCTACCAAAATTGGCAGGGCTTCTTCAAACAAATACTAATATCTGTAATGCTCCGGTTTATAAGGACCATTTTGGTTTACACCAATATAGGCAGCTTGCTCAGGAGTCAATACGGTAAGTTTTACACCAATATGAGCCAAATGCAATCGTGCAACTTCTTCATCCAGATGCTTGGGAAGTCTATAAACATCTATCGCCATTTGATTTTTCCATAACTCAATTTGCGCCAAAGTTTGATTAGTAAATGAATTGCTCATCACAAAAGAAGGATGACCTGTAGCACAACCCAAATTCACCAATCGACCTTCCGCCAACATAAGAATAGAATGACCATCTGGGAAGAAATATTGATCAACCTGAGGTTTAACTGTACTCTTAACGATTCCGGGGTAGTTGTCTAATTTTGAAACCTGAATCTCATTATCAAAATGACCAATATTGCAAACAATGGCTTTATCTTTCATTTTGACCATGTGGTCTATGGTGATGATGTCTTTGTTACCTGTTGTGGTCACATAGATATCGCCAATGGGAAGACAATCTTCAACTGTTGATACCTGAAAACCTTCCATTGCAGCCTGAAGAGCGCAAATTGGATCAATTTCTGTTACGATAACTCTTGAACCATAACCTTTCATGGAGCGAGCACAACCTTTGCCTACGTCACCATATCCGCAAACAACAACAACTTTGCCGGCCAGCATTATATCGGTAGCTCTTTTAATTCCATCGGCCAAGGATTCACGACATCCATATAGATTATCGAATTTTGATTTGGTTACAGAATCATTGACGTTGATTGCAGGAAATAATAGTTTTCCTTCGCTCATCATTTGATACAAACGATGAACACCAGTTGTGGTTTCTTCGGAAACCCCTTTGATGCTTTTGGCAAATTTATGCCATCTTCCATGATCTTCTTTTAGAACTCTTTTCAAGAGTTTGATCAATTGCGCTTCGTCTTCACCCACATTGGTTTTCTCTAAAACAGCGGGATTGTTTTCTGCTTCAAAGCCCCAATGAACCATCATCGTTGCATCGCCACCATCATCTACAATTAGGTTGGGCGCTTCGCCACCTGGGAAAACAATCGCTTGTTCTGTACACCACCAGTATTCTTCGAGTGTTTCACCTTTCCAGGCAAAAACGGGAATTCCTTTCGCTGCAATAGCTGCGGCAGCATGATCTTGTGTAGAAAAAATATTACAACTTGCCCATCGAACCTCTGCACCTAATTCAACAAGGGTTTCGATCAATACGGCGGTTTGGATTGTCATGTGCAATGAACCCATGATTCTTGCACCTTTCAATGGTTTTTCAGCAGAATATTTATTTCTGATTGCCATTAATCCCGGCATTTCATGTTCTGCCAGTTGTATTTCTTTTCTACCCCATTCGGCCAGTGATAAATCTTTCACTTTGTAAGGAAGCGTTTCTTTCATTTTTTCTGCCATTTTATTTAAAAAATTAGATATATGTAAAATGATTGATTAAGTTTTAAAACAAATTAAAAAAATATTTAAGTACAAAATTAAAAAAAATCTAAAATATTGGAAGGTGCAAAAGCAACAATTGAAAATTTCATTCTAAATTATTGCTTCATCTCTATTGAAAAATATTCTTTATAAAACTTTTTTTGCAATTGTGATGGAAATTTGTTTGAAATTGATTAGTTTTACGTAACATAATCCGTTTCAATCCATGAGCATTATTTCAAACAACACTGAGTTCATAGACTCTCCCGGCGATGTTTTGAGAAAAATATTGAAGGAGAAAGACGTGAAACAGAAAGACTTTGCAAAAAAAATTCATACCAGTTATACGGTATTGAATAAGTATATCAATGGGAATCGCCCTATGAATGCTTCATTTGCTTTGATTTTAGAAAAGTCATTAGACATCAAGGCAGAATACTGGCTTCAGCTCCAGGCACAATATGATATTCACTTGGCTCGTCAAAAAACAAGTCTTATTAAGAAACTCTATTTGGTGGAAATTGTATGATTGCTTCAATTAAACAGATTAGCTGTTTTAAAGATTCTGCGTACATCTAAAAAGCGTATCTTTCTACCATTCAATTCTATGAGTTTGTCTGCTTTGAATTCTGAAAGCAAACGAATTACTGATTCTGTAGCAGTACCAACGATGTTGGCCAATTCTTCTCGGGTAAGAGAAATTTGAAGTATCCCATAATTATCCAACCCAAAAGTATCCTTGAGAATAACTAAAACTTCTGCAAGCCTTTCTCTTACTGTTTTTTGTGCTATGTCAATGATAAATTTATTTGCATCGCCCAACTCTTTGCAGGTGAGTTCCATCAAATCTAAAGCAAATTGAGTATTGCTTTTAAGCAGAGCCAAAAGGATAGAAGCTGGAATAAAGCAAGCTGTTGCATCATCAATGATTTTGGCTGTAAGACCTGCCTTTTCGTGACTTAAAACAGCCCGATACCCAATAATATCGCCTTCCTTGGCAAAACGAATAATTTGTTCTCGCCCCTCCATGCCTGTTTTATAAAGTTTTACCACACCACTAAAGATGCAATAAAAACCATTGATATGGTGTCCTTCATGGAAAAGTATGCTGCCTTTTTTGTAAATCTGACAGGTTCTTTCGAACAAAAGTGACTCCATCTCATCGGGTGTCAAAGACCTGAATATTGTGGCTATGTTAGGGATGCAATCATTGCAAACAGGTATTTTTTTGGTCTTTTTCATGTCCTGTTTTCAAATTCTATTTTATCCAAAATCGTTTTAACTTTATAATTTGACAAAATTAATAAATCCTGATGATCTATGAAAAACACAAGAACAATTTTGAATAATTTAAACAGAAATTTAAGCATTTTGTTTGCTATTAATAAGTCTTTTCCTTTTACCTATATTGCTTTCTCAAAACACAAATTCTTTTTTGTTGTGAAGTATGTTTTATAGGTTTCGGAAGAAGGTTAATTTTTTTTAAAATTTACAATTTTGCTTTGAAAACATCGTTTTGAAAATGCAACGAAAATAAAATCAACTTCACATGAAAACAACAATGTCTTTAAAGCATACTCAAGGTATGGCTTTTGAAACAGAACTGAATGGTCATAAGCTTATTGTGGATGCTGATGAGAGCGTTGGCGGACAAAACTTAGGTCCCCGCCCCAAGGTTTTGCTTCTTGTTTCGCTGGCTGGATGTACTGGCATGGATGTGGTGTCTATCTTAAAAAAAATGCGTATCGAATTTTCAAATTTCGAGGTGTTGGTTGAAGCAGAAATAGCAGAGGAGCATCCCAAGAAATATTTAAATCTAAAAGTCATTTATCAAATTCAGGGAAATCAATTACCTTTAGACAAAATTCAGCAAGCTGTGAAGCTTTCTGAAGAAAAGTATTGTGGTGTAAGAGCCAGTTTGGAAGGAGGAATTCCCATTGAATCTGAAATACGCATCCTATAAATCGAGCTATTGTTAAATCTTAAAATTGAATGTATGAAAAAGAATTACTTATTTATGGCCATAATGGCAATTTTGGGACTATTTATGTTTTCTTGCGATCCGGATCGTCCCAAATTGAAGGTTTTGAAAGACACGTATCATATTGTGGTTGAATACCATGATGAATGGATAGAGGGAGAAAAAAGACCCGTAGGCGAAGAATTTCTCTATATGAAAATACTTATTGAGAATTACGGAAAGACAACTGCTTGGGATGTAACGGCAGATGTATCTTTTTACAACATAAACGAGTTGGTAGTTACAAAAAGTGATATGCAATTCAGGGATTTGCCCCCTGGAGCTATCGATTCTATTGATTTTAAAACGGGTCTGAAAGATTTTGAATTTACAGATAGTAAAATTTCTCTGGATTATAAAAAGTGATTTATTTTCCTTCCAGTTAGCTGATGAAATAAAAAGCGTTTCTGAAAACTTTTCGTTTTTTGAAACGCTTTTTATTTCTGTGAAAAATGGTTAATCAATCGTATAGGAATCTGAATTGGGTGTCCAGTTCGTCCAACCTGTTGTCCAATCCGTAGTACCAAAAGCGCCGATGAATTCCTCCTGAATAAAGCCTGTCGATACGAGGGCATCTGTCCAATTTGCTGCTGATAATAAAGGCGACTCTGGATCAGGTAGAAAATTCATATTGGCATTCTCTTTATCAGAAAATTTTCCGGTAATGGTATCTTTGGTTTTAATATTGGCAAAAGAATTTCGGATAAATACTTCATCCGCTGAACTATAGAACCTTGTATTACTAATCTCCATTAATCCTTCTATTTCATAATCATTATGAGTGTCGAGAGAATCAACTTCTACTCTTTTTTTGCAAGCGACAAAAGCACAATACTTCACATTTAATTTTCCTTCGAGCGCATTGGCCCAAGCTTTTGAAGTGCCGCTAATATTGAGCCCTACAGGCCATCCGGCAATAACTGAATTATAGACAGACAATTCTGTGTTTCTACGAAGGTGAAATCCTCTTTTGTAATCCCCGGAAACTGTTTTGTTGATGGTATCTGCCGGACCTATTAAAGACACATTGGCAAAAATGCAAGAAGTTTTGGGTGTTTGAGAAGAAGCTTCTGCATCATTGTCGGATTCAAATCCATTGGAACCCGAGATGTCAGAATCTCGATAATCCTTAACCCCAAGGGCATATTGGACTTTACCGGAGTAACCCATATCTGTATCAAAATCATCATCGAGGCCTTTGAAGGCAATTAAGTGCCGGCAATTTACGGAGCCTCCGAACCACTCATAAGAATCGTCCCGAGCAAAAGAAACCTGAATATAATCGATGATAGTTCCAGAACCCACGCCGCAAAGCGTTAGACCATTAATTTCTTTATCAGGCTGAATTGGAAAACCGGGATATTCAATTCGAACATATTTTAGGATACCGGAATTGTCGGCATCATCTGTTCCACCATAGAGCGATTTGGGGCCGCCTTCAACTTGGGGTTCTATAGCATTTACCTTGGCTTTTCCACAAATGATGATACCACCCCAATCACCGGATGAGCGAGCGTTTTTGGGAAGATAGGAGGTGAAAATAATCGGTTCTTCGGCACTACCTTCAGCCATAATTTTCGCTCCTCTTTCTATGATCAGGGTGCCCATGGAAGCTTTATCGCCTTTGATGATTGTTCCGGCCGGGATGTTTAAAATGCCGCCATCAACAACGTAAACAAAACCTTCTAATGTATAGATTGTATCTTTTGAAAGTGTTCTTGTTCCGCCAATTTCTCCCTTCAGAATGGCTGCTCTGGGTTTGGGTTCTATGGGCTCATTGCTATCATTGTTGCCATTTTTGTTATCACAAGCTGTGATGAAGGTTGCCATGAAAAAAACAAGGCAGATACCATAGCGGGTATTGGAAAACATACGTTTCATAAGCTTTCAATTGAAAATTGGAAAACACTTTAAATAGATTCTGGCAAATATGAGCTAAAGCTAAAAGTTAAAAGTTAAAAGTTAAAAGTCAAAAGATCAATACACACTTAATTATTCCTATAATTATTTAAATAACTGAAACTAATATTTGATCATTATTTTTGAATAAAATAATTATTTTATTTACTTAGATATTAGCAAAGTTATGACTTATTTTGGAAATTTTATAGGCTTGCAATATTATTTTGAAATGCATAAGCAGAAATTTAAAACTCCTTAATTTCAGAACTCCTCCTCCGAAGTTTATATAATGTTATGTGGCATCGAAAAATCCAATAAACGTGAAAAATTTGTAACTTTGTAGCAAATTTAATAATGAGCAAATGAGAAAATTCAATACATCAGGACCCAATATTACAGATAAACATTATACAATTGAACGTACTGATTTAATTGATAAAGGTTTTGATTTGGTTAAAGATGAAAGATATTTTACTATTTGGGCGCCAAGACAAACTGGTAAAAGTACATATTTTAGGCAACTTGCTGAGAAATTATCATTAAACGGATATAAAGTTGCAAATGTTAATTTTGAAAGTTTTAAAGAAACACCGATAACGACCTTTATTAGAGTATTAACCATTGAATTAAACAAGTTTTGGCAATTTGATTTACCTGAATCAGATATTTCAGATATTTTTTTTAAAATTGAACAAAAGAATGATTCTAAATGCATCCTAATCATTGACGAAGTTGAAGGCATCAATTCTAATTATTTTGGAACATTTTTGCATGCTATCCGAAAAGCTTATCACTCAAGACAAAATCATTGTTTAAAAAGTGTAATTCTTGTAGGAGTTTCCAATATTGTGGGCGTTGTAAGTGATAATGGTAGAGACGGGGCATGCCCCGTCTTTACTATTGCAGATAATTTAAACGTACCATACTTTACAGATAAAGAAGTTTATGAACTTTTAGGGCAACATGAAAATGAAACGGGACAATTATTTGAAGAAAAAGTAAAGCAAAAAATTTGTCAAATAACAGCCAATCAACCCGGATTAGTAAATGGATTTGCTCAAAAATTAGTAGAAGATTTTTCGGAAAGCAAAATTCTAACTTATGAGAACTATTTGGAAATAGAAGATTGGTACTTAAGAATAGCAATTGACAAAAATTTCTCGAATATATTGAATAAGGCTAAAGAACAGCGAAGTTTTGTTGAAAGACTTTTATTTACCGAAGATAAAATCCCTTTTGAAATAGACAGGGAGAGTATAAAACTTTTGCATACAAACGGTTTAATTAAAGATGACGGAAATGGTTTTGTTACTTTTTGGGTTCCATTTTACAAAAAACGATTATATAAAGCATTTTATCCATATACAAATGGGGAGCAAAGTTTAATAAGCAGGACAATTTATGCCCCTGAATATTTTAATGAAAATGGAGAATTGAATCTTGAAAAACTAATTGAAACTTACAAAGCTTATGTAAAAAGACGCGGTTTTAATGTTTACAGAGAAAAAGATGACAAGGGAAATTATCAATCAATAAAAGAAGCGGCACTTATTTATAGTTTTGAAACATATATTCATGCTTTTATAAACGAAACCGGTGGTAAAATTTATAGAGAAGCAAACACCGGTTTAGGAAAAAGTGATATGATTTTAAACATTCATAATTGTGAATATTTGATTGAAACTAAAATATTTTATAGTATGTCTAAATTTACTGAGGGGAAAAATCAATTGGCTTACTATTGCCAAAGTCTAGGATTAAACAAAGGTGTATATCTCGTTTTTTGTCCTAATGATATTCAATATCAAACGAGTGTAAAAGAAGGTACCGAAAATATTGATAATGTAAATATATCAACATATTTAATTCAGTATGATGAAACAAAATGGTGATAAAGCAATGAAAAAAGCTCTTGAGCATTCATTGCATTTTTTTGTGGCTTTTGTCTATAATCGAACATTTGTGAAATTTCACCTCCTGAACCTTGCAGAGCCTACCTATAACTTTGAGATTTCATCTCCTGAACCTTGCAGAGCCTACCTAACTCAAGACAATAAAAAAAGGCTGCCTATTAAGGCAGCCTCTTGTATTTCGCCAATAGAATATAAAATTATTCTTTTGTATAATCAGTTGAATTAGGTGACCAGTTAGCCCATCCTTCAGTCCAGTCAGTAGCACCAAAAGCACCAATGAAGGTTTCTTTTGTAAACCAGGTACTAACTTTTGAATCACTCCAGTTTGCTCCTGATAATAAAGCAGAACCTGCTTCAGGTTTTAAAGTGATAGTAGCGTTTTCTTTTTCAGAAAATTTTCCATCAGTACCTTTAGTTCTAATATTGGCAAAAGATTTTCTGATTTTGATATCATCAGTAGTTGCATAAAAAGTATTGTCGTTGTCTGTTAAAAATGTTTCAAGACCAGCAGCAGTATAGTTTACATCTGTAGGAGTTCCTGAAGCAACTGCAGTTTTTGTTTTGCAACCAGCAATTGCGCAATACTTTATGTTCAAATCACCACTTTTTGCATTTGCCCATGCTTTTGTTTCTCCATCAATATTAACACCAATAGACCATCCTGCAATAACAGAATTATAAATTGATAGTTTTGTATTTTTTTTCATATGAAGACCATGTTTGTAGTCACCAGAAATTGATTTTGCTAAGGTATCCAAAGGACCAATCAAAGAAACATTTGCAAAAACGCAAGTAGTCATAGGAGTATTTGAAGAAGCATCACCGTCATTATCAGATTCGAAACCGTTTGAACCTGAAATGTCAGCTTCGCGATAATCTCTGATACCTAAAGCATATTGAACTTTTCCAGAATATCCATAGTCTGTATCAAATTCATCATCAATTCCTTTGTAAGCAATAAGGTTTTTGCAGTTTACAGTACCACCAAAGAATTCATAAGAATCGTCATTGCTATAAGATACTTGTATGTTTTCGATAACAGTACCTGAACCTACAGCGCAAAGAGTTAAACCGTTGATTTCTTTGTCAGGTTGAAATGGAAAACCTGGAAATTCAATACGAACGTATTTCAAAATTCCTGAGTTATCTGCATCATCAGTTCCACCGTATTCAGAACGTGGTCCGCCTTCTACTTTTGGAGTAGTTGTAGGATTTGCTTTAGCTTTTCCGCAAATAACAACTCCACCCCAGTCACCAGACTCACGACCATTTTTAGCAACTGCTGAAGTGAAAACAATGGGTTGTTCTTTTGTTCCTTCTGCCATAATTTTTGCGCCTCTTTCAACAATCAATGTTCCCATTGAAGCTTTATCTCCTTTGATAATAGTTCCAGCAGGAATTGTTAAAGTTGCACCATTTTCAACATAAACGAAGCCGCTCAAAATGTAGATTGTATCTTTTGATAATGTTCTGGAAGAAGATACGATTGTTAAAGTATCCATTTTAGCTTTAACAACGGGTGTTGGTTCGGGATCATCATCATCCTTATCCTTACATGATGACACAGTTACTGCTAAAGCCAACGCTAAAGCAATATACTTAATAGGGTTTAAAAATAAACTTTTCATGAATTTTTTATTAAAGTTAGACAAATTTCATTGTACAAATGAATAAATGTAGCTTAACTTATACATTAATTCAGGTTTATTAAATTCTTAAAATTAAAAATTTTTATTGAACTAAAATTAACATATAAGAGGGAGTCAATTCATTAATAATTGAATTCTATATAATTAAACTCGTAAGATTTAGTTAACATTGGAGGAATTAATTTTTGGTAAGAGATTGGTCTGTATCTAATCGTTTGTTGCTTGGAAATTAAAACAAATAAGGCTTTTTAATCAGAGTTAAAAAGCCTTATAGATATGATATATTCGTAATGGTATCTAATTAAAATCTGTAAGATACACCTAAAGTTACTATTCTTCCGGGATTGTATTCTTTTAGAGTTTTTTCCATAGAAATTTTGGGACCAGATGATGGTGTATATTTGAATGTCTGTGTGTATTTAACAGGAGCATCCAAAATATCTTTAATACCACCTTTTAGTTCAAAATTTCCGAATCTTTTGGAGAATGAAAAATCCAGTAATCCTCGGGGTAACTCATAAATGTCTGGATATGATTCATGTTCCAATTCTTTTTGTTGACCAACAACCACAATTCTTTTACCAACTATATTATAGAGCATGCTAATCATCAAACCTGCTTTATTGTTTTGGTAAAAAATCCCTGTGTTTATAATATAGGGTGATTGTCCCCAAAGAGGTCTGTCATTTTCTGCAGAGCCAGTTTCAAATTTCACCTCACTTTGAATATATGAAGCATTTAAGACCATAGAAAAATCAGAAAGTGATATAAAAGCTAATGATTTACGAAGTTCAATTTCTGCTCCCATATTTGTTGCTTTTTTTGCATTTCTAAAAGTATAGTCAAGTCCGGATCCTGTTTCATTATAAACTAATTCTATTGGGTTTTGAAAAGTTTTATAAAATATTGCAGCAGAGAATGTTTCTCCAGCACTTGGATAATATTCATATCGAAAATCTGCATTCATTACTTTAGCATTTTTAAGATCTGGATTTCCGCTATAGCCTGCGCTTTCATTAAAGTCATAGAATGAATATGGAGCTATTTCTCTGAATTCAGGACGATTAATTGATAAGCCATAACCCAAACGAATTACATTTTTTTCGTTGACATTTATGTAAACATTCATAGAAGGCAAAACGGCAAGACTTGTATCTCCTGCATGTACTTCGTCAGTTGTACTTCCTTTCACAAAACTACTTAATTCCATCACATTTTCTTCTAAACGAATTCCTCCAAAAAATCCTATATATTTGTTGATTGGAATATTAATTGAAAAATATCCTGCCATAAGAAAATTTGTTGCTGTATAGGAGTCTGATTTATCTGTTGTTTCACCAAGTCTTACATTTGTATAAGTTAAATTCTCATCGGTAAAAAATTCTTTGGGCGACAAACTTAGTAAACTCACATTCAATGGGTCATAATTACTTCCACCTTCATAACCAATATTTCTTGCATCAAATTGACGAGATTTATATTCGTTATATAATCCAAGCTTCAGACTTGGGACAATTCCCATAAATGAAAATTTATTGTCCACATTTACACTGCCTGAAAATATATTTTCATGGTTATCTAAATAAATTCGTCCGGCAACTTCGGGGTTAACCAAATTTGGAATATTAAACAAATAATTACCTGCATTCAAATCTTCTTTTTTTAACAATACTTTTCTGTCTGGTTCTTTTCTTGACGCATAGGAATATCCTGCATGCCAGGTTAAGGTAGATTTTCTTTCTCTAAATAAA
>Ga0316607_1000035_pt1 | contig 49579 bp, 55 predicted proteins | sample MIS2016062E_MG_FD_207674 | JGI IMG/M metagenome (GOLD analysis project Ga0316607, IMG submission 207674) | Microbial mat bacterial communities from Middle Island sinkhole, Lake Huron, Michigan, United States - MIS.2016.062E | ecosystem: Environmental > Aquatic > Freshwater > Lake > Sediment...
TTCTGTTAATCTTGCCAGAACCGCAACTAAACGTCTACTTGTCTGGACGCAACATCGAATTGATGAACGTCATCTTGGCAACTTCCCTGAATGTTTATGACGTTCTTGCGGCTGACAAAATTATCGTCACATCGACAGCCATAGCAAAAATTCAGGAGATTTACGGTGAGTAAAATCGATAAGCGCGACTACGCAGATTTGATCCAGCGTCCTATTCTCACCGAGAAAGCTACCCGGATGATGGAATTAAATCAATTCACATTCGACGTAGCCCCAAAAGCGACAAAACCTCAAATTAAAGCTGCAATCGAAGAACTGTTTAAGGTTAAAGTCACCGCAGTCAACACCCAAAACCCGCCGCGCAAAAAGCGTCGAGTTGGCAAATTCGTCGGTTTTAAACCTTGTTACAAGCGAGCCACCGTAACTCTGAGCGACGGAGACTCAATCCGCAAACTCCTATTCCCAGAAGTTTAAAATTTAGGAATAGGTAATAGGTAATGGGTAATCGGTCATCGGTAATGGGTAATAAACAAGGATGAAGGATGAATTCGGACTTCACAAATTCTAATTACTAATTACCAATTACCAATTACCAACTACCAATTACCAATTACCAATTACCAATTACCGATTATCAAATTATGGGCATCCGTTCTTACCGACCTTATACCTCCAGTACCCGCGAACACACCGTCTCGGACTTCGCTGAAGTTACTCGCTCAGAACCCGAAAAGTCTCTAACCAGTAATAAGCACACTAAACAAGGCCGCAACAACCGTGGCGTCATCACCTGTCGTCACCGGGGAGGCGGTCACAAACGCCTTTATAGAGATATCGACTTCCGCCGCGACAAACATAGCATTCCCGCTACCGTCAATGCGATCGAATATGACCCCAACCGCAACGCCCGCATCGCCCTCCTGTTCTATAAAGACGGCGAAAAACGGTACATCCTTCATCCACTGAACTTAGCCGTAGGTACTGTGATTGTCTCAGGCCCAGACGCGCCGATCGAAATCGGCAACGCCCTACCCCTGAGCAACATCCCCCTCGGTACTGCTATCCATAACGTCGAGCTAGTACCAGGTAAAGGCGGACAAATCGTCCGTTCCGCCGGCTCCAGCGCTCAGCTAATGGCAAAAGAAGGTAGCTACGTTACCCTCAAACTGCCCTCCGGCGAACAGCGCAAAGTCCGCGCCGACTGCTACGCCACCATCGGTCAAGTCGGTAACATAGACGCCAGAAACATCAGCCTCGGTAAAGCCGGCCGCACCCGCTGGAAAGGCCGCCGCCCAACCGTCCGTGGCTCGGTTATGAACCCGGTAGACCACCCGCACGGCGGTGGCGAAGGCAGAGCTCCCATCGGGCGTTCAGGGCCTGTCACACCTTGGGGTAAACCAGCATTGGGTGCAAAAACCCGACGCAAGAACAAGCGCAGCGACTCTTTGATTGTCCGCCGTCGCCGCAAATCTTCCAAGCGCGGTAAGGGCGGCAGACAAAGTTAATGTTAATAGGCAATTGGTAATAGGTAATGGGTAATAGGTAATGGGTTATTGGAACTAACAAATAACAAATTACCAAGGCCCAATGACTTAGCCAAATGACTTAGCCAAATTACTAATTCCCAAAACCATGTCTCGTTCATTAAAAAAAGGCCCGTTTGTCGCAGACCACCTGATGACAAAAATCGAAAAACTCAACGCCGCTGGCCAAAAGCAACTAATTAAAACTTGGTCGCGAGCATCCACAATCCTTCCCCAAATGGTAGGACACACGATCGCAGTTCACAACGGCAGACAGCACGTTCCCGTTTACCTCACCGACCAAATGGTAGGTCACAAACTAGGAGAATTTTCTCCGACTCGCACCTTTAGAGGTCACGCTAAAAGTGGTGATAAAAAGGCAAAAAGATAGCCTAATTAGGTGACAGGTAATAGGTAATCGGAAAAACAATTACCAATTACCAATTACCAATTACCAATTACCAATTACCAATTACTCAAATCGAAATGGCTATAGATACCACATCCGAAATTAAGGCGATCGCCCGTTACATACGGACATCCCCCTTCAAAGTGCGCCGAGTTCTCGACCAAATTCGCGGCAAAAGCTATCAAGAAGCGCTGATTTTACTCGAATTCATGCCCTACCGCGCCTGCGAGCCGATCGTCAAAGTTTTGCGCTCCGCAGTAGCCAACGCCGAACACAACGCAGGATTGGACAAATCCAAGCTAGTAGTGTCTCAAGCTTACGCAGACCAAGGCCCAGTCCTCAAACGCTTTAGACCCCGCGCTCAGGGTCGCGCCTATCAAATTCGCAAGCCCACCTGTCACATCACTGTGGTAGTAGCTCCGATCGCCGAAAAGTAAACAAGAGCACAGGTAATAGGTAACAAACTGCTAACAGTTGATTACACAGGTAAATCCAATTACCTATTACCAACTACCAACTACCAAAGAGCAACTTTTATGGGACAAAAAATACATCCAATTGGTTTTCGCCTCGGCATCACCCAAGAGCACCGCTCCCGCTGGTTTGCCGACGCGAGAAACTATCCCGAACTCTTGCAAGAAGACTATAAAATTCGCAAGTACGTCCGCAAAACCCTCAGCAATGCAGGCATCTCCTCGGTCAAAATTGAGCGGAAAGCCGATCAAATCGACCTAGAAGTGTTAACCGCTAGACCGGGCGTTGTCGTAGGCCGCGGCGGAGCAGGCATCGAAACCTTGCGAGTTGGCTTGCAACAGCAACTCGGTAGCAACCGCCAAATCCGCATCAACGTCGTCGAAGTTCAGCGAGTAGATGCCGATGCCACCCTGATCGCGGAATACATCGCTCAGCAACTAGAACGGCGCGTATCCTTCCGCCGAGTAGTCCGCCAAGCCATCACCCGCGCCCAAAAAGTAGGCGTCCAAGGCATCAAAATTCAAGTCAGCGGACGCCTCAACGGTGCTGAAATCGCCCGTACCGAATGGACACGCGAAGGCAGAGTCCCCTTGCATACATTGCGGGCAGACATTGACTACTCCTACTGCACCGCTCAAACCATCTACGGCATCCTGGGGATTAAAGTTTGGGTTTTCAAAGGCGAAATTATTCCCGGACAGGAACAGGAGGCTGCACCAAATGCAGCAGTGCCTCGCACCAAACAAAAGCGCCGCCGCCAGCAATTTGAAGATCGATCGAACGAAGGCTAACAGTTAATTGTTAGTTGTTAGCTGTTAATTGTCAATTGCGATGCCCTGAGCGAAGCGTCGCACGCTCGCGTAGTCGAAGTGTCGAAGGGTTCAAAACCAATTACCAATTACCAATTACCAATTACCAATTACCAATTACCAATTACCAACTTCCCCAGTCATGTTAAGCCCTAAAAGAACCAAATTTCGCAAACAACAGCGCGGGCGAATGAGCGGTATTGCCACCCGCGGCAACACAGTTAGCTTTGGTGACTTCGCCCTCCAAGCCATCGAACCCGCCTGGATTACTTCTCGCCAAATAGAAGCCGGACGGCGCGCCATGACCCGCTATATCCGCCGGGGCGGCAAAATCTGGATTCGGATTTTTCCCGACAAACCTGTCACCCAGCGCGCAGCAGAAACCCGGATGGGTTCCGGTAAAGGCTCACCTGAGTTTTGGGTGGCTGTCGTCAAACCGGGCCGGGTAATGTTTGAAATTGGCGGCGTTACCGAAGAAACCGCTCGCGAAGCAATGCGTTTGGCCTCCTTTAAATTGCCAATTAAAACCAAGTTCATCTCCCGCGAACAAGACCAATCATAAGGACACAATTATGTCTTTGCCCAAGATTAAAGAAGCTAGAGATTTAAGCGATGCGGAAATAGCAGAGCAAATTTTAGCCGTCAAGCGCCAACTAATGAACTTGCGTCTCCAGCAAGCTACTGGCCGCATGGAAAAGCCCCACTTGTTCAAGCACGCCAGACACCGACTAGCTCAATTGATGACTGTTGAACGGGAACGGCAAATCCTTGCTGATTTGGCTTTGGCACAAGAATTAGCCACAGCCAAATCGGAACAAGCAGCATCTGCGACGGGTGGCTGAAAACGGTGGCTGAGCCCTTCGACTACGCTCAGGATAAACTCCGTCGAAGCCCAACGGCGGCCCCAACCGCAGCAGTCAGCGATGAGTTAGAAGTAGCCACACCCGCACAATAATCAGTTGCACAACAAAAATAGGTAGCTATGGCAGTTAAAGAACGAGTTGGCGTAGTAGTCAGCGACAAAATGGACAAAACCGTCGTGGTAGCAGTAGAAAACCGCTCCTCCCACACCAAATACGGCAAAATCGTAGTCCGCACCAAACGGTACAAAGCTCACGACGAAGAAAATCAGTGCAAATCCGGCGATCGTGTCCGCATCACTGAAACCCGCCCCTTGAGCAAAACTAAACACTGGATGGTTGCTGAAGTTTTCGGGACAAAAAACGGCTAACAGTTAATTGGCTAATCGCGCTCACATCGCGATCGCTCCCAGATTAACCATCAATTAGCAGTCAACAGTCAAGAGTCAACAGTTAACAGTCAACAGTTAACAGTCAACAGTTAACAGTCAACAATCCACCATGATTCAACCCCAGACATACCTCAATGTCGCCGACAATAGCGGAGCACGCAAAATAATGTGCATCCGCGTCTTGGGAGGCGGCAACCGCCACTACGGCGGAGTCGGCGATGTGATCATTGCCGTCGTCAAAGATGCCATCCCCAACATGGCAGTCAAAAAATCAGATGTCGTCCGGGCAGTCATTGTCAGAACCCGCAAAGGCCTGCGTCGCGACAGCGGCATGAGCATTCGTTTTGACGACAACGCCGCCGTCATTATCAACCAAGACGGCAACCCCAAAGGCACCCGCGTTTTCGGCCCGGTTGCTCGCGAACTGCGCGACAAAAACTTCACTAAAATCGTTTCCTTAGCCCCGGAGGTACTTTAAAATGTACGGAAAAAAGGGTAAACCAACTAGCGAACCGCAGCGCCATAGAATGCACGTCAAAGCTGGCGACACCGTTCAAATAATTACTGGCAAAGAGAAAGGTAAAGTCGGAGAAATCTTAAAGACATATCCTAAAGTCAGCAAAGTAACTGTTAAAGGTGTCAACGTCAGAACCAAACACGTTAAGCCCCAGCAAGAAGGAGAATCGGGAAAAATCCTCACATTTGAGGCTCCTATTCACAGCTCAAATGTCATGCACTACTCCGAAGAAAAGAAAGTAGCTAGTCGTGTTTGCTACATAATTAGCAAGGAAGATGGTCGCAAACAGCGACAGCTCAAAAAAACCGGAGAAATCCTCGATAATTAGTCAGGAGTTATTGGTTATTGGTTATTGGTTATTGTCAACAAATAACAAATAACAACTAACAACTAACAAGTGACAACTAACAATTCCCTGACCAAGCCCAGGGACAGTTAAAGAAACCCAAAAACAATGCCAGACAAACTCAAAGTTCTTTACCTAGAAAAGATTGTACCGAAACTGATGGATCAGTTTAAATATACTAATATCCATCAGGTACCCAAACTCGTCAAAGTCACCGTCAACCGTGGTTTGGGAGAAGCATCTCAAAATGCTAAGGCCCTAGATTCATCTATCAACGAAATCGGTATCATCACAGGTCAAAAACCAGTGGTGACGCGGGCGAAAAAGGCGATCGCAGGCTTCAAAATCCGCAAAGGAGTACCCGTTGGTGTCATGGTGACCCTACGAGCCGATCGGATGTATGATTTTCTCGATCGACTGATCAACCTCGCACTTCCCCGGATCAGAGACTTTCGCGGCATCAGTCCCAAAAGCTTCGACGGACGTGGCAACTACAGCTTGGGCGTGAGAGAACAACTAATCTTTCCCGAAATAGAATATGACAGCATCGATCAAATTCGAGGCATGGACATTTCAATTATCACCACAGCAAACACCGACGAAGAAGGACGCGCCTTGCTCAAAGAAATGGGAATGCCCTTCCGGGACAACTAAGCAGTAAAGTAAGTAAGCAAGTACATGGCAGCTAACGATACCATAGCAGATATGTTGACGCGCATTCGCAATTCATGCATGGCGCGCCATCAAACAACACAAATTCCAGCTACAAAAATGACCCGTAGCATCGCTAAAGTTCTCAAAAGTGAAGGCTTTATCAGCGAATTTGAAGAAGCAGAACCAGAAGGGATAGAGCGATTTTTAGTGCTTTCTCTAAAGTACAAAGGCAAAACTCGCAAGCCCATCATCACGGCACTTAAGCGAGTCAGCAAACCAGGACTGCGCGTCTACTCGAACCGTAAAGAATTGCCCAGAGTTTTAGGCGGAATTGGCATTGCCATTATCTCCACCTCAAGCGGCATTATGACCGATCGAGAAGCTCGACGCCAAGGTTTGGGCGGTGAAGTGCTTTGTTATGTTTGGTAGTCCGTAATCGGTAATCGGTAATCGACCTGAAGAATTTAAAACTGTAAATTCATAATTGTCTCAATTCTTCTGACTGCTGAATTTTGCAAAACCAATTACCAATTACCAATTACCAATTACCAATTACCAATTACCAACTGACCAAAATTTAAAAACTATGTCGCGAATTGGCAAGCGTCCGATTAGCATTCCCACGAAAGTCACCATCACCCTAGACGGTCAAAAAGTAGCCGTCAAAGGCCCTAAAGGTCAACTTTCCCGAGTCATACCAGCAGAAATCCTGATGGGACTCGAAGGCGAGACTTTACTCGTCACGCGCCGAGACGAATCTCGCGTCGCCCGCCAACTGCACGGCTTGTGTCGCACCCTAGTCGCCAACATGGTCGAAGGTGTATCCCAAGGTTTTCAGCGCCGCCTGGAAATTATCGGTACAGGTTATCGGGCTCAGGTTCAAGGACGGAACCTGATTTTAAACGTCGGTTACAGCAAGCCCGTTGAAATGCCCCCTCCAGAAGGCATCACAGTGGCTGTAGAAGGCAACACCAACGTCATTGTCTCCGGCATTGACAAAGAACTCGTCGGCAATACAGCAGCCCGCATCCGCGCGGTGCGTCCGCCTGAAGTCTACAAGGGCAAAGGCATTCGCTACAGCGGCGAAGTTGTCCGGCGCAAAGCTGGTAAAACAGGCAAAACAGGTAAGAAGTAGACATGAAGCTTACTCGCAAAGAATCAGTCCACCGCAGACACCGCCGCGTGCGGCGCAAGGTGTTCGGTACCTCCGAACGTCCCAGATTAGCGGTATTTCGATCGCAACAGCACATTTACGCCCAAGTCATCGACGACTCCACCCAGCACACTTTAGCCGCCGCGTCAACCCTAGACCCGGAATTCAAGTCTGCTCTCAGTTCGGGAGCCAACTGCGAAGCCAGTGTGCAAGTAGGTCAGTTGATAGCCAAACGCTGTTCCAGCGCTGGCATAGCCAAAGTCGTCTTCGATCGCGGAGGCAACCTCTATCATGGTAGAGTCAAAGCCCTCGCAGAAGCAGCTCGCGAAGCCGGGTTAGACTTTTAGGAAGAAGGAAGTTCGGCAACGGATTATGTAACGGATGTAACGGATATCAGGAAGAAGGAAAAAAGAATCTACAACAAAACTCTTAATTCCTAATTGTTAATTACCGAGTGCTGGCTGCGAGTTACTAATCTTCAATTCCCCAAAGGACAAAACTATGGCAGAACAAAAAGAACAGCGCAACAAGAAAAAAAGTAGCAACAAAACCCGCGAAAAAGAATCCGAATGGCAAGAACGAGTCGTTCAGATTCGCCGCGTTACCAAAGTAGTCAAAGGCGGTAAAAAACTCAGCTTCCGCGCCATAGTCATTATCGGCAACGAACGCGGTCAAGTTGGAGTTGGAGTAGGCAAAGCTAGCGACGTCATCGGTGCCGTTAAAAAAGGCGTCGCTGACGGCAAAAAGCACCTGATTGAAGTGCCCCTCACCAAAGCTAACTCCATCCCTCACCCCATCAACGGTGCTGGCGGCGGAGCCAAAGTCATGATGCGGCCGGCATCTCCCGGAACAGGCGTAATTGCAGGGGGAGCAGTGCGAACTGTTCTCGAACTAGCAGGAGTCCGCAACATCTTAGCCAAACAGCTAGGTTCAGGCAATCCTTTAAACAACGCTAGAGCAGCAGTCAACGCCCTCTCCACTCTTCGCACCTTATCCGAAGTTGCTCAAGAGCGCGGAATTCCAGTAGAAAACCTCTACGGTTAAGGGCCTTAGAACGGGACAGTGTAAGTTTTGAGTATTCAGTATTGAGTTTTGAATAAAGAATTTTTTAACTCAAAACTCAAAACTCAAAACTACTACGAACCTGTTCACCAATTACCAATTACCAGTTGCCAATTACCAATTACCAACACTATGAGATTGCAAGACGCCCGACCAAAAGCGGGCTCCACAAAACGCCCCCGCCGCTTGGGCAGAGGTATTGCGGCCGGTCAAGGCGCGAGCTCTGGTAAAGGGATGCGCGGTCAAAAATCTAGAGCCGGTAGCGGCACTAGACCCGGTTTTGAAGGAGGTCAAAATCCTCTTTACCGCCGCCTCCCCAAGCTGAAAAGCTTCCCTTTAGTCAACCGCAAAGAGTACACTACGATTAATGTCAGTAAATTAGCATCCCTGCCAGCAAACACAGAAGTCACTCTCACCTCTTTGATTCAAGCAAAAATCGTCACTACTGACGACGGCCCGCTGAAAATCTTAGGAGATGGCGAACTAAATGTGCCTCTGCAAGTGCGCGCCTCCGCTTTTACCGCAGGTGCTCGCACCAAAATTGAAGCCGCTGGCGGAAGTTGCGAATTAGTTGCCTAAAGATTTGAGGTTTGAGAATCAGTCCAAATCTCAAATCCTCAAGCTTGCTATCAGAAAATGATTTAGTCCAAAAACAAAAATCTAAAATCCCAAATCGTAACTATGGACGTTAGTAGAGAAAAAGCGCCAACTGCACAAGAGACGTTCATGCAGATGGCCCAAGCTGCGGGTTTGCGGGGCCGCATCCTCGTTACCATCGGCTTATTGATTTTAGTGCGCTTGGGCGTCCACTTACCAGTCCCCGGCATCGATCGCCTCGCCTTTTCCCAAAATGTTCAAAATAGCCCTTTAATTGGCTTTTTGGATCTATTTTCAGGCGGCGGGCTGTCAGCTTTGGGGATTTTTGCTCTGGGGATTTTGCCCTACATTAATGCTTCAATTATCGTGCAGCTTCTGACTGCGGCTCTCCCCAGTTTAGAAGACTTGCAGAAAAATGAAGGGGAAGCAGGGCGGCGGAAAATTTCTCAGATTACTCGCTACGTTTCTTTGGGCTGGGCAATTCTGCAAAGCGTGGGTATTGCGATTTGGGTCAGCCCTTTTGCTCAAATTCCAGGACCTTTATTCATCGCACAAACTGCTTTGGCTCTGACGGCTGGGTCAATGTTTGTGATGTGGATATCGGAAGTGGTGACGGAGCGAGGCATCGGTAATGGAGCTTCGCTGCTGATCTTCATCAACATTGTGTCCGTTTTGCCACGTTCTTTGGGACAAACTTTTGAATTGGCACAAAGTGGCGATAACGCAATTGTCGGCCGCGTAATTGTTCTGCTGCTGGTCTTTTTGGTGACGATTGTTGGGATTGTTTTTGTTCAGGAAGGTACTCGCCGGATTCCGATTATTTCGGCCCGCCGCCAAGTCGGCCGCAAAGTTTATCGGGAGAGTCGCAGCTACCTACCGCTGCGGTTGAATCAAGGCGGGGTGATGCCGATTATTTTTGCATCTTCGGTGCTGATAGTACCCTCTTTCCTCGCTCAATCTCTCAATAACCCGTTTTTGGTTCAAGTGGCTAATGTTTTGAGTCCGAACGGCTCGGCACCTTGGGCTTACGCGCTATTTTATCTCACTTTGATTCTGTTCTTTAGCTATTTCTACGCTTCGTTGATTGTCAACCCCGTAGATATGTCTCAAAACTTGAAGAAAATGGGTGCCAGTATTCCTGGGATTCGTCCTGGTCAGAAAACAAGCGATTATGTGGAGAAGGTTTTGAACCGTTTGACTTTCTTGGGAGCGGTATTTCTCGGTCTGGTGGCGATTGTGCCGACGGCTGTGGAAAGTGCGATCGGAGTGCAAACTTTTAGAGGCTTTGGTGCAACTTCCCTACTGATTCTAGTAGGTGTGGCGATCGAAACTGCTAAGCAAATTCAAACTTACGTCATCTCCCAACGATATGAAGGAATGGTGAAGTAATCGCAATGCAATTGATTTTTATGGGGCCTCCAGGGGCGGGAAAGGGAACCCAGGCTCAGCTCTTAGCCTCTCTCTGGAACATACCCCACATTTCTACAGGCGACATCCTGCGCGCCTCCGTAGTTGCCAAAACTGCCTTGGGCCAAAAGGCACAATCTTACATGGATGCTGGTGATTTGGTTCCTGACCAGTTATTGATGGATATCGTACAAGAACGCATGAATCAACCAGATGCTAGTGCTGGCTGGATTCTCGACGGCTTTCCCCGCACAGTCCCACAGGCAGCGTTTTTTGACAAACTGCTCTGCGATGTTGCTGGTGCGGGCCCAAAGTCTGGAAAGGACTGCGCTCTGAGAGCTGTCAATTTGGATGTCCCTGACAATGTTTTGGTCGCTCGCCTGTTGTCGCGGGGCCGCCAAGATGACAATGAGCAGACGATTCGCCACCGCTTGCAAGTTTATCGCGAGCAAACTGAACCTTTGATTGAGTTTTACAGAGACCGCCAACAGTTGGTTGCGGTTGATGGCGATCGATCGATGGCAGAAGTTACGGCAGAACTTCAACAGGCTCTTTCGGGAGACCAGATCTGCCACTGAGTCTCAGACAATAGGACTGTCTCGCTGGTTGTATGTCAATAGACCGCGATTTAAACGCCAGTATTAATATTTTAAACTGGGAACCCTTGGCGATCGGGGGATAGCCTACTGATCTTGGGATAGCCGACTACCCAACAGCGTTGTCAGTAAACACTAATTATCTCAAGATCACTTTGGATAAGTTTAGATAGGTTTTATAAAGTAGACTCTTGAACCTTCTCAATCGCTCCTGTTACCCCCCCCAACAACTTTTGCTAAGATGTGTTAACTAGGAGCTTTTTGTGCTAAAGAGTTGTCTGAGGGTTAATCTACAGTGAGATTTTTGACTCGTCCGTTTTGCAGCTTTGGGTTCGACAAGGCAGCCCGGACACTCCTAGTTAATCAAATGTAGAGTTGAGGTAAATACCAAATTGTCTAAGCAAGATTTAATTGAAATGGAAGGGACAGTGACGGAATCCCTGCCCAATGCGATGTTTCGCGTTGACCTAGATAATGGGTTTAACGTGCTCGCTCACATTTCCGGCAAGATTCGTCGCAACTACATCAAAATTCTGCCTGGCGATCGCGTCAAAGTCGAATTAACCCCCTACGACTTGACCAAGGGCAGGATCACTTATCGCCTTCGTAAAAAATAGGCTTAGATAAAACTTTCTCAAAACTAATTATAAGTTTAATTAGAGAGAATTTGGTAAAATCCGTCAAATTTATGCTATAATCCTAGGTTTGTAGCGTTGCCGAGAAGGGCGTCAACAACCCACCGGTGTACAGGGTTAAGTCATTGCTACGCCGTGAAAGTATCGATCGCTAACACTGTGAAAGCAAGCGAACTTTACTCCAGTAATGGGAGTGGGAGCAAGCGGGTTCCTTCATGAAATAACCCGCACTTTATACAATTTAATCGAGGAGAGGCCTACACCTTGCCCAGCCTCTCCTCCCACCGCTGTACGGGCAGCGCCGGCTTGCCTGCTCTCCGGTATAGCGGGGTTCTCCAGGCAGGAAGAAAGATGAAAGTTCGAGCATCTGTCAAAAAAATTTGCGAGAAATGTCGCGTCATCCGCCGTCGTGGCAGAGTGATGGTGATATGCACTAACCCAAAACACAAACAACGCCAGGGTTAGAAAATCGGAAAATTGGGCACTGCAAATAGTTGCCGCCTAATTGAACATTGTAGCCAAACAGGAAAACTAGGGAGACAAAAAGTGTGGCACGGATTGCCGGGGTAGACCTTCCACGCGACAAGCGCGTCGAAATAGGTCTGACATACATTTACGGAATAGGGCTCTCGCGGGCCCAAGCAATTATCGCTGCAACAGGCGTAAATCCTGACATTCGTGTCAAGGATTTAACAGAGGAAGATGTGACCGCCCTGCGGATTCATGTAGAAGCAAACTACCAGATCGAAGGAGACCTCCGGCGCTGGGAGTCAATGAACATCAAGCGCCTGGTGGACATCGGGACTTATCGCGGTCGTCGTCACCGTTTGGGTTTGCCGGTCCGGGGCCAGAGAACCCGCACCAATGCCAGAACCCGCCGGGGCGTCCGCCGAACTGTTGCGGGCAAGAAAAAGGCACCTTCCAAGAAGTAATATCTTTTTGGGAAAATTACGCTGGGGGCTGCTGGCTCCTAGCGCTTCGGGAAATTAGTTGAGAGAAAAGTTAAAGAGACTCATATGGCGCGACAACAAACAGGCAAGAAAACTGGTGCGAAAAAGCAGAAACGGAATGTACCGAATGGGGTAGGCTACATCCAGTCTACCTTTAACAACACGATCGTGACTATTACTGACCTCAATGGCGAAGTCATATCCTGGGCATCAGCAGGTTCGAGCGGTTTTAAAGGAGCTAAGAAGGGAACTCCTTTCGCAGCTCAAACAGCAGCAGAAAGTGCCGCCCGCCGAGCCAACGACCAGGGAATGCGCCAAATAGAAGTAATGGTCAGCGGGCCAGGAGCAGGTCGAGAAACTGCTATTCGGGCGCTGCAAGGGGCAGGACTGGAAATTACTCTAATTCGAGATGTCACTCCAATTCCTCACAACGGCTGTCGCCCTCCCAAGCGGCGTAGAGTCTAATCCGATTTGAGATTTTAGATTTTAGATTTTGGATAATGGCTAATTGCTGAATGCCAATAACTAATGCTTTCAACTGTTGCCCCGTCCATCCAAAATCCGAAATCCGTTCAGGGGTATGCTCTGTAATCTAAAATCCAAAATCCAAAATCAAACGTGGAAAAGGGAGGTCACTCCGTGGCGCAGTTTCAAATTGAATGCATAGATTCTAAGACTGACAAAGACCGGAGTCAGTACGGAAAATTCGTCCTCGAACCGCTAGATCGCGGTCAGGGAACAACAGTTGGGAATGCGCTGAGGCGAGTTATGCTGTCCAACTTGGAAGGGACCGCAGTAACTTCAGTCCGCATCGCCGGTGTCAATCACGAGTTTGCCACCATCGAAGGAGTACGGGAGGACGTTCTCGAAATCCTGCTGAACATGAAAGAGGTCGTCCTCAAAAGCCATTCTCCGCAGCCGCAAATAGGTAGGTTGCGGATCGAAGGCCCAGTCACAGTTACGGCCGATCGATTCGATGTACCTTCTGAGGTAGAAATCATCGATAAATCTCAGTACATTGCCACTCTCTCCCCAGGCTCAATTCTGGAGATGGAATTCAGAATTGAAAAAGGGGTCGGATACCGAGCTGTAGACCGCAGTCGCGATGATGGAGCGGCTTTGGATTTTCTCTCGATAGATGCCATTTTTATGCCGATTCGTAGGGTCAACTACAGCGTTGAAGACGCTCGGGTAGGCGGCACAGTCCAGAAAGACCGACTGATTATGGAAATCTGGACTGATGGTAGCATGGCTCCTCAAGAAGCTCTGAGCCAAGCTGCCCACATCCTGGTAGACCTATTTGCACCTCTTAAAGACATCACCCAAGATTTGCTCAAACCCGAGTATCCAGGTGAAGCCGATCCTACCAGCCAGATTCCGATCGAAGAATTGCAGTTGTCAGTGCGGGCTTACAACTGTCTCAAACGAGCTCAGATCAACTCCGTGGCAGACTTATTGGATTATACCCAAGAAGACTTGCTAGAGATCAAGAACTTCGGGCAGAAATCCGCTGAAGAAGTGATTGAAGCTTTGCAAAAGCGCTTGGGCATTACCTTGCCGCAAGAAAAGTCCTCTAAAAGTTAATCGAACGGTAATGGCTAACGGGTAATCGGCAGCAGGCTCAAAGATGAAAAAAAAAATCACGGGCAGCCAATTACCGATTACCAATTGCCAATTACCAATTACCAGTTACCTATTACCAATTACCAACTGCTATGCGTCACCGCTGTCGCGTTCCCCAACTCAGCAAACCGGCTGACCAGCGCCGCGCCCTACTGCGCTCGCTGACCACCGAATTAATCCGCCACGGTAAAATCACTACCACTCTCGCCCGCGCCAAAGCGCTGCGTTCAGAGGCGGACAGGATGATTACCCTGGCCAAAGATGGCTCCTTGGCCGCTCGTCGGCAAGCTATGGGCTATATCTACGACAAACAGTTAGTACACGCACTGTTTGAAGCAGCAACAGAACGGTACGGCTCGCGCAACGGGGGCTACACTCGCGTGGTGCGAACAGTCCCCCGTCAGGGAGATCATTCCGAAATGGCGATCGTTGAATTGGTTTAATGTAATCAGTCATTAGTCATCAGTTATCAGTCATTAGTCAGTGAATTGGGAAAACTAACAAATCACAAGTAATAACTAAAAAAATAACTAATGACTGTTGACAAAGGACTAATAACTAATCACAAACAGCGCGTTGCTCTTGTGATTCAATATCTCGGCACAGACTTTCATGGTTGGCAGCGACAGCCGAATCAGCGTACAGTACAAGAAGAGATTGAAACAGCAATCTCGACTGTTCTAGAGCGTCCGGTAACGCTGCACGCGGCTGGGAGAACTGATGCGGGAGTTCACGCCGCTGCTCAAGTAGCCCATTTTGATGCCCAGGGCCCAATTCCGGCTCACCGCTGGGCAAGCGTTCTCAACTCTCGACTGGCAAAAGATATTTTAATTCGAGCTTCGGCAAAGGTGGAACCTACCTGGCACGCTCGGTTCTCAGCCAGTTGGCGGCGCTATCGCTACACCCTTTATACAGACCCGATTCCTAATTTGTTTGTCCGTCCTTTTGCTTGGCATTATTATCACGCCCCTGTGGATGAATCAAAGATTCAGGCAGCAATGGCACCCCTAATCGGGCGGCACCATCTAGCTGCTTTTCATCGCGCGGGGTCTGCCCGGCCCCATTCTTGGGTGGACGTGCAAGCGGCAGAGTGTCAGCGTTCTGGGCCTCTGATCTATATCGAGGTTCAGGCGAGCGGGTTTCTGTACGGGATGATGCGGCTGCTGGTGGGGTTGCTGGTGCAGGTGGGTCGCGGGGAAAGGGCGATCGACAATTTCACAGATATCTGGGTCAACGAACGCCGAGAAATGGTAAAATATGCCGCCCCTGCTCAAGGTTTGTGCCTGCTGCGGGTTGGCTATCAAGACTTTCCCTTTGCTCCAGAAGTCTGGTACGACACTCAGCCAAAATTAGTCATTAGTCAGTAGTCAGTAGTCAGTAGTCAGTAGTCAGTAGTCAGTAGTCATTAGTCATTAGGTAACTACTAATATAAACTAAGGACAACTGACAACTAACAATTAAAAGCTGACAATTAAAAACTGACAACTGACAATTAAAAACTGACAACTAACAATTAAGAACTGACAACTGACAACAGTTAACAGACAACTCACAACAAACAATGAACAAAACTTACGTCCCTACTCAAGACTCCCTAGAGCACAAGTGGTACGTGGTCGATGCCGCCGACCAACGACTCGGCCGTCTGGCAACTGAAGTTGCCACCCACCTCCGGGGAAAACACAAACCGACTTACACTCCTTCTATGGATACCGGCGATTTCGTAATTGTCATCAATGCCGAAAAGATCGCTGTTACTGGCAAAAAACGCAGCCAGAAAATCTATCGCCGCCACTCTGGAAGACCGGGCGGCATGAAAACAGAAACTTTTGCCAAATTGCAAGCACGTTTGCCCGAAAGAATTGTCGAAGAAGCTATTCGGGGAATGCTGCCTCACACTTCTCTGGGTAGACAACTGTTTACTAAGCTGAAGGTGTACGCTGGCCCTAACCACCCACACGCAGCTCAAAAACCAGAAGAGTTAATTGTTCACACGATTCCGGGAGGAAATGAGTAATGCAAGCAACAGATACCGGCCGCGTTGTGTACTGGGGTACCGGCCGCCGCAAGTGTTCGGTAGCACGGGTACGTTTGGTTCCCGGCACTGGCATACTGACTGTCAATGGTAAAGAGGGGGATTTGTACCTGCAATTCAACCCAACTTATTTGGCTCTCGCTAAGGCCCCTTTGGAAACTTTGGGTCTGGAAAATGAGTATGACATCTTGGTGAAAGTTGAAGGCGGCGGTTTGACAGGCCAAGCTGACTCAATTCGCTTGGGTGTCGCTAGAGCACTTTGCCAATTAGACCCGGACAACCGCAAACCTCTCAAGATAGAGGGGTATTTGACTCGTGACCCACGGGCGAAAGAGCGGAAAAAGTACGGTTTGCGGAAGGCTCGGAAGGCTCCTCAATACTCGAAGCGGTAAGAGAAGGCAGCGGGCCCTTCGGCTTCGCTCAGGGTACAAAGAAGGAAGAGGGAAGAAGGCAAAATTATCCAGATTCTATCTTCCTTTTTTTTCAAGTCTATTTGCTATGGACGATCGCTGGTTCCAGAAGATATTAGGCAAAAATCGCTGCTGTTGTTGCTACGCAAGTCCTAGCACAGCTAAAATGGTTGTAAAGTCAAAAATTAGAGAGGAAAAAACAATGGCAAAAGCTGGCATTCACCCTCAGTGGTATCCCGAATCTCAGGTTTATTGCAACGGGGAACACGTAATGACTGTTGGTTCTACTAGACCAAAACTGCAAGTTGATGTTTGGTCTGGGAATCATCCTTTTTATACTGGCACTCAGAAGATTATTGATACTGAAGGTCGTGTGGAACGCTTTATGCGGAAGTATGGCATGACGGATGTGGAAATGCCGAAGGCAGATGCTTCTTCTGGGCCGATCAAAATGGAAGACACGAAAGCAGATGCTGCTAAGGCTGCTGCTAAAGGCAAAAAGAAGAAGTAGCCGGATTGTCATTTGTCCGCAGTTTGTTGAGAGTAGTTTTTTCTACTGACAACTTACCGCCCTCGAATTTGAGATTTTAGATTGAAGAGTTGCTATGCAGGCAGTTGAGTGCGATCGAGTTGAGTTCGATCGAGATTCGAGCCAGACTTCTCTTCAATTCTAAAATCTAAAATCTAAAATCTAAAATCTAAAATCGATTGACGGAGGACATTTGACAATGGCTGAATCTTATTTGCTGGATAAATTGAAGTCGGTTGAGCAAACTTTTCATGAGTTGACTCGCCGCATGGCTGACCCGGATGTGGCTAGGGATAATTATGAGTTTCAGCGGGTAGCGAAAGCTCGATCGTCCTTGGAGGATGTGGTCGATACTTTTGAGGTTTGGAAGGAGACTCAGGACGATTTAGTAGGTGTTAAACAGGTTCTCAAGGAAGCAGCGAGCGATCGAGAAATGCAGCAAATGGCTGCGCTGGAAGTTGAGGAACTTGAGTCAAAATTAGAACATTTGGAAAGTCGTTTGAAGGTTTTGCTGCTGCCCCGCGACCCGAATGATGATAAGAATATTATGCTGGAAATTCGGGCCGGTACTGGCGGAGATGAGGCTAGTATTTGGGCTGGAGATTTATTGCGGCTGTATTCCCGTTACGCTCAAACTCAAGGCTGGGTGGTGAAGTTGGTGAGTGAGTCGCTGGCGGATCTGGGCGGCTTTAAAGAGGTGATTCTGGAAGTTCAGGGCGACAGCGTTTATAGCAAGCTGAAGTTTGAGGCTGGGGTACACCGGGTGCAGCGGGTGCCGATGACTGAGGCTGGCGGCCGGATTCACACTTCGACGGCGACGGTGGCTGTGATGCCGGAGGTTGATGATGTGGAGATTCACATCGATCCGAAGGATATTGAGATGAGTACGGCGCGATCAGGCGGTGCTGGCGGCCAAAATGTGAACAAGGTGGAAACTGCTGCGGATTTGTTTCACAAGCCGACTGGGATTCGGATTTTCTGTACTGAGGAGCGCAGTCAGTTGCAGAATAAGGAGCGGGCGATGCAGATTTTGCGGGCTAAGCTCTATGACATGAAGTTGCGGGAGCAGCAGGATGAGGTGAAGTCGCGGCGTTTGGCTCAGGTTGGTACTGGTTCGCGATCGGAAAAAATTCGCACTTACAACTATAAGGATAATCGGGCTACCGACCACCGTTTGGGGGAGAATTTTTCGCTCAATACTGTTTTGGAAGGGGATATTGAGGGGATTATTCAGACTTGTATTTCTCAGGATCAGCAGGAACGTTTGGCTGAGTTGGCTGCTTCTACTTCTAATTGATTGGTTGATGGGGAACTTAGGCGCATTTTTGGGTGTGCCTTTGTTCTGTGATGACTTGACGGATGTGGTTTAGTAGGGCTTCCCAAATGGCATCGGCGATCGCCACTGGATACTTGAAATGTTCGAGGTCGTACTGTACGATGATTTCTAGGGGTGCGAGAGTTTGCTGGTTTCGACAACTGGCAATTGTGGCGATCGTCTCTTGTTGCCAACGCGCAAATAATATGTAGCTAAGTTATCAGAAAATTGGGTTGAAAACCCCGTCCTTCTAGGACGGCTTTATATTAAAATAGTAAAGTCAAGGTTAAACTCGCAATGCCCTCGTGAAACGGTTAAGACACACTTTCAGGCATCAAGCATTGGGCACAGAGCGGCGAAAACTCTTAAAACAGCTAGAGAATCAACGCATTCTCTCTACCAGCAAATAAATAATTTGGTTTAACCGATTAAGTAGGGCGGGGCACGCCCAAACTCTAGGTTCATATCCTAGTACGCTTTTGGAGATAGACCCTCTGGGGTAACTATGAGTTAAACTTTGCAATTGGTACTATTGTACGGTTGAGAGGTTTAAGAACTGCCGCAAGGACATGGTGCTTAAAGGTCAGTCGCTGAATTAAGAATCCTCGTCTCTTTAGGGCGAGGAGTGTCAAATTAGATATATTCTCACTCAGATTCATTTGGCTGTTTACCTTATGAAGCACATTATGAAGCAAAAACTTCCCCGGATCAACCCGACTACGCTGATTAAGAGTTTGGGGCGACTTACCCTGATCGCGACCTTTTCTTTTGGTCTGGGGACTTGGAAAAACTGGGAAAATTATAACAGCTATTGGCATGGCACAATCTTTCGTGTGCAAACAGTTGATTTCAATATGTTATCTCATACTCTGCCAGGAAAACTATCCTATACCTTATTACAAGGAAACATAGGAGAATTGCAGCGAACTTTAGACAGCAACTATGGATTCTTTGGGCTGATTGTCACTGATTGCAAAATAGCTGCCAAAGATTGCCCATCCGAGCAAATTCTTGATCAATCAAAATCTTCTCAGAAGTGGACAAAGGAAATTTCATTAGCAACTTTATCAAATCATCCATACGACTTACTACAAAGTCCACCTCCGCTGCAAGTAGAGCGGCAATATGCTAAACCTGGTGATAGTAAACCCATCCCTACTGGGAGAGTTAACTCAGGAGAAATAATCGGTCGTGTGTACTATGTCCGGGGAGTCCCGCCGACATTTCTTGAAGATTATAATGATTGGATTAAAGAGCCATTTAAAGTAACAGGTTCCCGGACTCTTTACACATCGACAGTCGCTTTATTTTTCCTTGGTGGTTTGAGCGCGTGGATAATTATTGAGGTGGTTTTATCTGCCAAACGGAATGAGCAGCATTTTGCACAGCAACAACGGGAACAATTACAGCGGGAAGCAGAATATGAGCAGCGCCTTGCACGGCAACAAGGGGAACAATTACAGCGGGAAATTCAACAGATTAAGCTGCAATTAGAAGAGAAAAACCAGCAAACTATCGAATTAATTGACCAGCGAGAGAGAGGTCTTGCTGAACTGGAATCTTATCGGCAAGGACAGGAGCAAAATAAGAGAGAACTGGAAAATCAAATTGCATCTTATGAAAGCGAACTTGCTTTTAAAGAACAGCAACAGCAAGAAACGGCTCAAACTTTAGAAGACTTGCAATCACTACGGCAAGAGTTGCAAGAAACATCTCAGCGAGAATCTGAAGCAAAGCAGCAGATTCAGCTGCAATTAGAAGAGAAAAACCAGCAAACTATCGAATTAGCTGACCAGCGAGATAGAGTTCTTGCTGAACTGGAATCTTATCGGCAAGGACAGGAGCAAAATAAGAGAGAACTGGAAAATAAAATTGCATCTTATCAAAGCGAACTGGCTCTTAAAGAACAGCAACAGCAAGAAACTGCTCAAACTTTAGAAGAATTGCAATTACTACGGCAAAAGTTGCAAGAAACGTCTCAGCGAGAATCTGAAGCAAAGCAGCGGAGTAAAGCGCTCAATCAGAAAATAGCTGATTTGAAGCGCGATCGAGATTTAATACAACAGCAATCTCGTCAGCTAGAGCAACAGCTAGAAACAATACCTAATATTAATAATGAACTCAATGCTGCTCTAGATATTAATAATGAACTGACCGCCGCACTAGAAGGAGCTAGGACAGAATTAGATCGGACTAAGGAACAGTCAAGAGATTGGGAAAATTGTTATGTGGAAGAAATTGATCGGTTAGAAAAAGAAAAAGTTCAGTTAAACACCGAATTATGTTCATATAAAAAAGGCAAAACTCTCTTCTTAGAAGAACGAAATAAGCAGTTAGAAAGTGCTCTCAGTACAGCCCAGGAGAACACTCAAACATTAGAAAATACTATTGAAGCTCTAAACGTTCTGCTTGAAAATCAGTCGCAAAATTCCCATTCATATATACCTTGGTCTCAATTGCCAAGAATTTCAGGTAGAGAAGCTATCGGGTCTTTAGAGCGTTTGGGATTCAGGATAGATAGGCAAAATGGCAGTCACGTTTTTCTCGAACGGGTTCGGGCTGTAGATCAAATAGATCGTTGTAGTGTGCCACGCCATGATGAATTAGCTCTTGGGACACTAGCTGCTGGAATTCTTCGCCCAGCAAATGTCACCCTAGAGGAGTTTAAAGATAATTTATGATCGTGTTGAATCGAAAAAAACAATTTTAATGGAGTTTAATAGGAAGTGAAATTTAGGGTACTCGAAACACTAATTGCTAGTTCTATTATTCTATCAATTTCATCCTTGTCATCTGCTCAAAGTAATCAACAAGATTCTACAATTCTACCCACAGGAACTTACTACTCTCAAGGAACCATGTTCAATAATTCCCGGAGAGAAATTGCACATGAAAACAATAGAATCTGTATTAAGATTGTCAAGGGCCCTGCAAATCCTTACAAGGGAGTGGAAGATATCACAATTAGCAGCGTGTCTTTTCAAAAGGGGAAATTCTATATTGATGCTACCGGAGAAGAGTTAATCTTAGAAAAAAATGGAAAAGTAATAAATAGTGGTCGTGGTGGTGTATGGGACTATAGAGGCACCTCACCAGATCCCAGGAGTCAACCTATACAGGCTCAAAAAATGGCAGAGTGTGTAGCGGCTCAAGGACGATATGTACAGAAGATGCAAGGAATATCCATCTCAGGAATTGATTTTCCTAAGCATTAACCATGATCAACATAGGTGGGGGTTAATGGGGGACTAGGCGCAAGCTAGGCTGAGCCTTTGTTCTCTGATGACTTGACGGATGTGGTTGAGTAGGGCTTCCCAAATTGCATCGGCGATCGCCACTGGATACTTGAAATGTTCCAGGTCATACTGTACAATGATTTCTAGAGGTGCTAGGCTTTGCTGGTTTCGACAACTGGCAATTGTGGCGATCGCCTCCTGCTGCCATCTGGCAAATAGTCTGTAGCTGAAAAAGGAACTGCATTTTTGTCCTTTCTGGTTCAGATAGACGACTATTACTTGATGTTGTTTGGGGTAGACTTTGACTATGCGGTTTACGGGCATTCTTAGGGCTTCGGCTGCTTCTATTTTGGAGATTTGCCAGCACTGGGGTTTTAGCCAACCGGAGGCTGTAAGGCTTTGACGGGTTTTGCGTGTCTTGCGAGTCATTTTTACTCCCCCGGATTTGCTAAAAATAGAATTATGATTTCAAAACTATTTACATTTTAACTGGTAAACTTTTTGCTGTCAAGCAAGAAAGACAAATTTGTTGGTAGATAAGTAAACTAGGAGTTGTGTTGATCTGGTGACTAATACTGTGGATGCAGAAGCTAGGAAGAAACTGAGCGAAGTTGTTAAATTAGCGCGGGGCTCGATGAGTCTGACCGCTTTTGGCAAGCTGTTGGGAGTTTCCGCTGCTTCTGTCTTGTATTGGGAAAAGGGGCAGGTACTTCCAGATACGAAAAATTTGGCTCAGATTGCGACAAGAGCAGGCTTTACGATGGAAGAGCTCATGGCTCATCTCGAAGGCAAGCCGGTGCAGGAACCTCTGGATACCAACGAGCTGCTTAAGAAAATTCAATGTATGCCACTGAGTGACTTAGCGGTGATTGTTCGAGCTGGTATGGAGCGACTGGCTGCTGCTGCTGTAGCTTCTGGGAAGTATGGTTGATGTAGATAGACCAGTTTACTTGTAGGTACGATCGCATAGCTTTTAAGTCGTGAACATCCAAAATAGACAAAAACTTAGTGAAATCATCAAAACTGCTCGTGGCTCTATGAGTCAACGAGCGTTTGGCAAGCTTTTGGGCGTTTCGGCTACGGCTGTTCAGCTTTGGGAAAGGGGCGATACGGTTCCCGATACTGAAAACTTGGGTAAGCTCGCAGCGAGAGCCGGCTATACTCTGGAAGAGTTTCTCAGCTTTTTGGACGGCAATCCAGTTTCACAACCACCAGAAATTAACGATATTGTCAAAAAAATTCAGTTTTTGCCTCTGAGTCAGGTGGCGCTAATTGGCAAAGCTGTAGCGGATAGATTCGCTGCGTCGGCTGAGGCTGCTGGAGAATGAGTATTAAGCAGATTTATCTGTAAACTGGGAGTTGTGTTTATCTGGTGACTAATACTGTGGATGCAGAAGCTAGGAAGAAACTGAGCGAAGTTGTTAAGCTAGCCCGTGGCGACCTGAGTTTTAGCGCTTTTGGTAGGCTATTGGGAGTCTCTGGGTCTGCTGTTCAGTATTGGGAAAAAGGTCGGGTACTCCCGGATACGAAAAATTTGACTCAGATTGCGGCAAGAGCGGGTTTTACTATGGAAGAGTTGATGGCTCATCTCGAAGGTAAGCCAATGCCGGAACCTGTTAATACCAACGAGCTGCTCAAGAAAATTCAATGTATGCCAATTAGTGAATTAGCCGTGATTGGTAGAGCCGTGATGGATAGACTCGCGGCGGCGGCTGAGTCTTCTGGGAAATATAGTTGATTTATGAGTTCGTAAGTAGACTTGTAGGTGCGATCGCATAGCTTTTAAGTCGTGAACATCCAAAATAGACAAAAACTTAGTGAAATCATCAAAACTGCTCGTGGAACAATGAGTCAACGAGCGTTGTATGCCACACCTGAGTTTTTATGCGATCGCGATATGCTGTGGATGCAAAGTGTGACGATGGGATATCGTGATTATTTTAAAAGGGTTTTAAAAGGTGTTTATGGAAATCTGAAGCCCGGTTAATGTATAAGTCTGTGTCGCTGAAGGCAAAATTTCTCAGAGTAACCGGGTTTATGCTTTTGAGTCTGAGCTAATTCCAATATCCTAGCCTAAAATATCTTTGAGGAAGCTGATGAAGCTTTGTCCGCTCAAAATTTCCGTTGCGATCAAAGAAACGAATCCAATCATTGCAAAACGTCCGTTAACTTTCTCGGCGTACTTGGTGAAACCGGTGCTGACGTTGGCGTCTACATACATCGTGGGTTCGATCGCGAAGTTGTTCATCAGGCCTTGGTCATCTACCATCAGGTTACGTGAAGTCATGTGCTTTTCCTTGTTTTGTTGCTTTATGTAAACTAATGTAACAGAGTGTTAACTTATATTACAGTGACTTGACGCATGAAAGTTTGTGATGCTAATCACAAGAGTTGGTAAGTAGGGCTTGGGCGGGCCCGAAGCCCACCCCACAAGAGCTTGAAACTCTCGCTACGCGGGCATCGAACCCGATCGCCCAATTAAATCCAAATATCTAAGAGCTCACTTTACACTGAGAACGATTATCATTAAATTTATGAGTCAACCTACAATCACCGCCGTAGCGGGCCCGCCCGGAAGTGGCAAAACAACCTGGATTCGACAGCAGCTAGCCGCCGAAACATCCCCAGCACTATATTTCAGTCCCGGAACCGGCAATGTGCCGATCGACCAAACCTGCATCGCCGCCGAATTCCCCCAAATCAAAACCCTGACAGACGGCGAAGAGTCCCTACTCGCGAAACACCTGCAAAACGGCGTTTCAGCCTACATCGAACTGGGATTTCACCTGAAACTGACAACACTAGAAAACCTGCTCCAAAGCTTCCCCAGTCGTCGGATCGCCGTTGTGCCCACAGACATCAAAGACACCGAATGGCATCAGTGGGGTGATGTGATTGTCGAAGGAATAGCCGTTAGTGGCGAACCAGAAAAACTATCAATTTGGCGCAGCCCCACCAGCCGACAAGTCCTCGATCCAGCCAGCCTCGATATGTTCTGGTACCAAGAAATGACTCAGGGAGCCTACGGCAAAATCCACCGAGCCAAAGGCATTTTTGACATAGCCGACGGGCGATCTTTTTACTTCGATTTCGCCGCGAAATTCCCAGAAACCGCCCACGAAGAATTGCCACTTCCCCGCTGGCTCGAAGGCCGCCCCCAAAGATTTAGCGGCATAGAAATAGTCGGCGAAAATCTCGACGAAACAGCATTAGGACAAACCCTAGAAGATTGCTGTCTCTCCGAAACAATCATGTTGAATTACCAACAACAAGTCAAACAATCACTTTCATTAGGAGAAGAAACAAAATGAAAATAGCAGTTATGTCCTGCATTCACGGCAACTACGAAGCCTTAAATGCAGTTTTATCAGATATTGACGAACAACAAGCCGACAAAATCTTTTGTCTCGGAGATTTAGTCGGATACGGCCCCAATCCCCACGCCGTTGTAGAAATGATTCGTTCCCTCGACATTCCCACTTGCGTCGGCTGTTGGGATGAAGATATCGTCGAAGGTTTGAACTCCTGCGAATGCAGCTATCCCTCAGTTTTAGCCGAAAAAAGAGGCAAATTAGCTCACGAATGGACTAACAATCAAATCTTCCCAGAAACGCGAGAATATTTAGCCACTTTGCCGCACAGTTTGCGGGAAGACAATATGTGTTTTGTTCACGGTAGTCCTCACAGCAATCATGAATATTTACTGCCAACAATGGATGCTTTTTCTGCCTTAGAACGAGTATTTTCGGCGGGTGCTGACGTGCTGTTTTGCGGTCACACTCATGTACCCTACGTCCGCACTTTAGATGCTGGAAATATGCAGGTTCGAGTCAGCGGGCCGAGCATTGAAGGAGACAAAGATTTAAGTTTTACTGCTCCTTTAAAGCGGATTGTGAATGTTGGTTCTGTAGGAGAACCGCGCCACGGTAGACCGAATGCTACCTACGTTATTTACGATGTTGATGCTCAACAGGTGACATTGCGAGAAGTGGAATATGACTATCAAGCTACTTGCGCTGCAATTATTGAAAAAGGTTTGCCGCCGATTTTTGCATGGCGTTTAGCTAGAGGTTTGGAATATGCCGAAAGAGCGGATGACCCGACTCATGTTTGTGAGAGATAGCTATTAGTCATTAGTCGGTATGTCATTGCGAGGAACGAAGCAATCGCCAAAACTTGAGATTAGTTCATTAAAGAGGTAGATTGTGATTTACCGTTGGGTGGGGGCGGGTTTATGAGATTGTTAGTTTTTGGCGATTATGGTTGGTAAAACCCGCCCCTACAAATTTTTGACATTGGTGTAAGATATCCGTTCAAAACAAACTCCGAAAAAAACCTTGAGAAATAGCAACAATTAAAATACATGAAAAACTGGGCAATATTAAGTGGGATTGAAGGAAATTTGATAGCTTATGAAGCTGTGATAGCTGACATCAAGCGCCAGAGAATTCGCGTTGAGGAATTGTATATCTTAGGCGATTTAGTTGGGCCGAATCCTGAGTGCGAAAAATTAGTTCAGCGAGTTCGATCGCCCAAACGAGGAGAAATCGAACCTCAAATCTGTATCGGTTGGTGGGAAGAACAGTGTTTTAACTTACACGGAATAGGAGCTAGCCCAGATGTGGCAGAATTCCGGCAAAAATATGGTGCTGATACCATTAAGTTGCTCTGGGATTCTGTCAGTCGGAAAACTGTAGAGTGGCTGCGCTCTTTGAATTTTGGTTTTCATGAATTGGATTGTTTGTTGATTCACGGGAGTACGGTTAGCGCGTCTGATGAGCTCACCCCGGATACTCCGCCGCCTGTGATGCTCGATCGCGTGATTCGCGCTGATGCGAATACTTTGTTTTGCGGGCGATCGGGCTTAGCATTTGAGTATCAATTACAGCCAAGTATTATCAATAACTGGGTGCAGACTCTGGACTCTCAGGAGCCACCTGGAACCGTATCTGCAACTGCGCGAAGGGCGATCGGAGTGGGGAATGTCGGGCGCAAAGTTGGAGTAGCAACCTATACTCTCTATAATCCTGACAGCGATCGCATCCAATTTAAAACAGTGCATTATGGAGCAAAAAAGGGATTTCAATCATAATTCCTGTAAGTATTTCCTTGTCGTGTTAAACTGATAATGATTATCGTAGCTAGAATTTATGGTCACATCTCAAGCCCAGTCACAACCAGCTCAAAATCAGATCCAGAAAGACTCCCAAACCTTGCAGCGCCTGCGCCACACCTGCGCCCATATCTTAGCAATGGCAGTGCAAACTCTGTTTCCAGAGACAAAAGTGACGATCGGGCCGACTACAGACAATGGCTTTTACTACGACTTTGATAGAAAACAACCATTTACCCCCGAAGATTTGAGCAAAATTGAGGCAGAAATGCGACGGATTATTCAAGCTAATCTGCCCGTAATTTGCGAAGTTGTAGAGCGGGAACAAATTCGGGATGAAATCATCGAATTAGGGGAACCTTACAAACTAGAAATTCTCGACAATATCCCACTAAATGCGACAATTACTCGTTACTTTATTGGCAATCCCGATGCTGGCAAATTGTCAGATTTAAGTATCAATTCAGAACCTTCTTTACTTGAACCAATTACACTTCCTCCCAGCGAATATTGGTGGGATTTGTGTGCGGGGCCACACCTTAACTTCACAGGCGAAATCAATCCCGATGCTTTGGCTTTAGAAAGTGTTGCTGGGGCTTATTGGCGCGGCGACGAAAAGAAACAAATGCTGCAACGCATCTACGGTACTGCTTGGGAAACACCGGAACAATTGGAAGCTTATTTGCAGCAAAAAGCAGCAGCTAAATTGCGCGATCACCGTAAAATAGGTCAAGAATTAAAGCTATTTAGCATTCAAGAAGATGCTGGGGGCGGTTTAGTATTTTGGCATCCTCGCGGAGCAGCAATTCGCTATATCATTGAGGATTATTGGAGAAAAGCTCACCTAGACTCTGGCTATGAACTGCTTTACACTCCTCACGTAGCAAATCTCGATCTCTGGAAAACATCGGGACATTTTGACTTCTACAAAGAGAATATGTTCGACTCGATGGATGTGGAAGAACAGGCTTACCAAATCAAGCCGATGAATTGTCCTTTTCACGTTTTAACCTACAAACACGAACCGCATTCTTATCGAGAATTGCCCTTGAGATGGGCAGAATTAGGGACTGTTTATCGTTATGAGCGATCGGGAGTTTTGCACGGTTTGATGCGGGTTCGCGGATTTACTCAAGATGATGCTCACATTTTCTGTTTACCCGACCAAATTGCGGATGAGATTCTGGGAGTTTTGCATCTGACAGAACAGATTTTATCAGACTTTGGCTTTAAGAATTATGAGGTGAATTTGTCCACTCGTCCCGCTAAGTCTGTGGGAACTGATGAGGTTTGGGATTTGGCGACAGCAGCTTTGATTGCAGCTTTGGATGCTAAAGGTTGGGATTATGTTACAGATGAGGGCGGCGGCGCTTTCTATGGGCCGAAGATTGATATTAAGATTCAAGATGCGATCGGCAGATTGTGGCAATGTTCTACTATTCAGGTAGATTTTAATTTGCCTGAAAGGTTTGATATGCAATATGTCGCCACTGACGGAACCAAACAGCGACCAATTATGATTCACCGGGCGATATTTGGTTCCTTAGAACGTTTCTTTGGAATTTTGATCGAAAACTATGCCGGAGATTTTCCCCTGTGGTTAGCACCTATGCAAGTGCGACTTTTGCCTGTTAGCAATGACCAAAAAGAATACGCTAAGTCTGTTGCCGATTTATTGAAAAAAGCAGGATTTAGAGTTGAAATTGACCGCAGCGCCGAACGTTTGGGTAAACAAATTCGGAATGCTGAATTAGAGAAAATTCCGGTTGTGATTGTGGTAGGCAAAAAAGAAGTAGCAGAACAAACTTTGAGCGTGCGGACAAGGAAACAGGGAGATATCGGTATGTTAACTATGCCAGATTTGCAAAGTCGGCTACAGTTGGCTGTTGAAGAAAAAGGGACAATTTAGGGTAATTGGATTAGCCTTTTACTTAAAATTAAATGATTTTTAATTGAAGGCTAATTCATAAGCCGATCGCCCAAATTAATTTTAGGGGTTGCAAATTTTCATCAAATGTGCTATTCTCAAAAGTAATCGGTTCTGGTGGAGATCACCCACTAGAGGAAACGGGGAAAGTCCGGTGCAAACCTGGCGCTGTCCCGCAACTGTGATGAAGCGTATAATTGTTTCTTAGTCAGAATGCCCGCCGATTGTATTGTTCACTATTAACCCATCTGCGAGGTACGGATGTATTCAGCATTTTGTTTTCAATTCGATTCTTTTTTAGCTCCGCTGCACGAAGAGCGATTATACTCGTTAACCCATGAGAAACCTGTGGTGGAATTGGTTTCCAGGGGGATATCGTGAGGAAAGAAAAGTTTAGCCCCAACAGTATTATTTAGTTTCAGATGCCAGAAATATTGCTGGGCTTTTGGCTGCTGTAATTTTTAACAGCTTTGTTATATAGCAGTCCTAAATGAGTCGTAAAGTTTTTTACCCCACTCCAACCCTCCCCTTACTAAGGGGAGGGAGTAAGAAATTCACAAATGATTTAGGATTGCTATAGCTCTTAGGAATTACATAAAAAACCCGGTTTCTTCCAAAAATCGTCGGTTTTTTGATAAATATTGAGGCAGAAACCGGGTTTTTGACCCCGTGGTTTCAGGACTGGCTTTGTTAGAAATTTAGATGGTTGTGCCTTTGGCTTACCTTCCAATTTGACAGCTTTTGCGTAGGAAACTTGGCAGCGGATACCACTTGGTTTCCGAGGGAGTTTCTATGGACTGATTAATCTATTGATATCGTTTACGGTTCGGAATGATTTAACCTTACTAGGGCACAGAGGGCACAGAGGAAGAGAAGAGAGAGATGAATAATAATGAATTAACAGAAATACTAATGAATCCAAAATTGCCTGATTTTCAAACTATCCTCACCCGTGTCTCTGTAAATTCATTAGGCAAAGAAGGCGATCGCTTTTCAATTAAACCCTCAATTTCTGCCGATGGCCGCTTCATCGCCTTTGAATCCACTGCTACTAATTTAGTCCCCGGAGATACTAACAATAATTCCGATGTTTTTGTCCGCGATAGATTGACTGAAATTACTACCCGCATCTCAGTTAACTCAACAGAAAATCAAGGGAAATTTGATGCTTTTAACCCTGCTATTTCTGCTGACGGTCGCTTTGTCGCATTTGAATCTAATTCAACGAAATTAGTAGCAGCAGATACTAACAATACATCAGATATTTTCCTGCACGATCGACTTAATGGTAGCACAACCCGCGTCTCCGTAGATGCGACAGGCCAAGAGGGCGATCGCCCTTCACTTAACCCCTCAATTTCCGCCGATGGCCGCTTTGTGGCATTTGAATCTAATTCAACTAACTTAGTCCCAGGAGATACTAACAACAACTCAGACATTTTTATCCGTAACATTGAAACAAATACTACCACTCGCGTCTCGGTAAATTCCACAGGAAATCAGGGAAATATTGGCTCTTTCAACCCCTCAATTTCCGCCAACGGACGCTGGGTTGTTTTTGACTCTTTAGCAGACAACTTAGTAGCGGGAGATACTAACAGCACTAGAGATATTTTTCTACATGAAATCCCGACCAATACTACCACTCGCGTATCGGTAAATTCATCGGGAAATCAGGGAAATTCAGGGTCTATTTCTGCTGCTATTTCTGCTGACGGTCGCTTTGTCGCCTTTGAGTCAAATGCTAGTAATTTAGTCACCGGAGATATTAACGGCACTTCCGATATTTTCGTCCATGACAGGCTGACGAATACTACTAGCATGGCCTCAATTAATTCTACAGGCGATCGCGCTAATAGAAGCTCCTTTAAACCATCGATCTCTGCTGACGCTAGATTCGTGGCTTTTGACTCTTTAGCTGACAACCTAGCGCCCGCAGATACCAACGGCACTAATGATATCTTTGTGCGCGACAGAGACACAGCCACAACAACTCGCATCTCAGTCAATTCCGAGGGTCAAGGTGCCGATATAACATCCTTCAATCCGGCTATTTCTGCGACGGGAAATGTTGTTGCTTTTGATTCTTTTGCTACTAATTTAGTCCCTCAAGATACTAACAGTAGCAGAGATGTTTTCATCTCTCACCCTGTTGCTGTCAGCAGCGGCACTTCCGAGAATGATACGCTGATTGGGAATGCAGACGACGACGGGATTTCTGGCGGCAAAGGCGACGATTTTTGGGACGGCAAATCAGGTGGCGATACCCTATTCGGCGGTAGGGGAAATGATACCCTCAATGGCGGAGATGGGGATGACATCTTACTCGGAGGAAAGGGGCGCGACAAATTTATTTTGCAATTACAACAGGGAAGTGATGTGATTAGCGATTTTAAAAATGGCGAAGATTTGTTCTTGTTAACAGGTGGCTTGACTTACGACCAAATTCGTGTATTTCAGACAAAGGATGGTGCTGCGATCGCCTTAGTTACCAACGGTGAAATCCTAGCCCTCCTCCCAGATTTACCTGCCAACTTACTCGGATTTGAGGCTTTTACCTCAGTTTAGCAAGCATTCTGGGTCGGTTAACCAAAAATTTCCAACACAATGAGAATGATTCTCACAACTATGATAAGATGATAAAACAAGACTTAAACTCCTACGCTGTCTGTAGAGGGCCTCCTTGTGCGATCGCCCCTACAGATACACATTTCCCTCACTTTTACCACAGATAGTCAAAAGTTTGGGAAACAGCCCAAATCACAATCAAGGTGTTTAGGAACAAGTAAAATGGCAAATATAACAGGCACAAACAGTAACGATTCACTGAATGGAACTCCACAAACAGATGCAATTTTCGGCTTAAATGGAGATGACACAATTAGCGGCTTGCAAGGTCAAGATACGCTGTACGGAAATAGTGGCAACGATGTCATCAACGGCGGTGAAAGCGGTGACATTTTGCGCGGGGGGAAAGGCAACGATAGTCTCGATGGTGGTGCTGGTAGCGACAATCTTTATGGCGATGGTGGCCGCGATACATTGACAGGTGGCGATGGTTTTGATAACTTTGTTTTGGCCCGTCGGAGCACTGGTACACCGCGAACAACAGGCGGTTTAAGCATCGCTGATGCTGACATTATTACAGACTACAATGCAGAACAAGATTCCATTGGCTTGTTGAGATTAAGCTTTGAAAATCTCAATATTTCAAATGGCACGGGCGAGTTAGCAAATAGTGCGATAATTCAAGATCGAGTTACTGGTGAATTTTTGGCGATCGTCCAAGGAATTGACAGCAGCAAACTTGTCAAAGATGAATTCAAAACTTTTGTACAACCCAGTGGTCCCTACTTAAATTCTACCGCCGATCCGGGCAAGATAGACTCTGGAATTCCCGGATTTGTCGGTCCAGATGGAGATGGCAAAATCTCGGCAAATAATCGGGGAAATCCGCGTTTTGTTGCTTGGGCTACAGGATTTGAAAACTATCAACCAGCCCCCGGAGTTGATGCCCGATTTCAAACTCCTGAAAAAACTTTGGGCCCGGTTGCTAGCAAAGATAATTTCATTGACATCGCTTCCCTGGGCGATCTCGATCGCAATCAGATTGATAGCGGAGTTAAACCAGGTCAAATTACCTTAACTTTTAGTTCAGGAATTCGCAATGGTTCCGGTCAAGATTTTGCCGTGTTTGAAAATGGCTTTGATAATTTAGGAGGTGTTTTCGGAGAGTTGGCTTATGTAGAAGTTTCTAGCGATGGTATAAACTTTGCCAGATTTAAAGGCGATTCCTTGACAGGCGAACCTGTAAGTAAAGAAGGAGTTTTCGATCCAACTAATGTTTATAATTTAGCTGGGAAGCACGTCAATAATGCTTTTACCACTGACGCCGGAGAATTGTTAGGCGGTTCTTGGGGAACTCCTTTTGATTTAGAAACGCTGGCTACTGATGCGCTAGTAACTTCGGGTCAAGTTAATCTCAATGCGATTCGTTTTGTGCGAATTGTGGACATTCCTGGCAATGGTAGTTTCACAGATGGCGCTAATAGAGCAATTTACGATCCTTGGGCGACTACGCCACCTGTGACATCTGGAGGTTTTGATTTGGAAGCTGTGGGGGTATTTAATATTATCTAGCTTGATGTAACAGTCAAAACTTTTGTGGGAGTCGGGTTAGGGTGTGTTTTCTAACCCGGAGATCCCCCCTAGCCCCCCTTAAGAAGGGGGGGACAAGAGCATTCAAAGTCCCCCTTCTTAAGGGGGATTTAGGGGGATCTCCGGGTTTCTGCAAAGTTTGAAAATACGCCCTAGTCATCCTGCCGGCCCTTGACTTTATTTCACTCAATTATCTATTGACTATTATGCAATCAGCCACTCATAGAAGGTCTTTTAATGTGCATTGGCAAGATAATCTATCAGATTATGTCACTGCAATTTCTTGGTCAAAACAGGGAAATTTATTGGCCGCTTGTTCTGCCGCCGGAGAAGTCTTAATCTGGCAAGATCTAGAGGAACAATCATTCCTTTTGCAGTCAGCGGGAGATACTTCAACAGATTGTTTGAACTTTTCCTATGATGGGCAGTTTTTGGCTGCGGGCGGACAGGATGGAGTTTTGAGAATTTGGAGTATGAATTCGCTGAAGTTAGTTGCCGAGTTGGAGAATCCTCGTCGGTGGATCGACCAACTTGCTTGGCATCCTAGTTGCAATCAAGTTGCTTTTAGTTTGGGTAAAAAAGTCCAAATTTGGGATGCTGAATCCCGAAGTGCGATCGCCGAGTTGAACTTTGAAAATTCTTCTATCTTCGGCATGGCTTGGCATCCCCAGGGCAAGCATTTAGCGGCTAGCGGTTCTAAAGGTGTGAAGATTTGGAATGCCCTACGCTGGGAAGAAGTACCGAGGAAATTAGAAATACCTTCGGCTAGTGGTGCGATCGCCTGGTCTGCTGATGGTCAACGGATTGCTGTTGCTAATCTTGATGATAACATTGCCATTGCTAAATTGAGCGACCTCAAACCAGGTTTTATGGACGGTTTTCCGGGTAAAATTCGGAAATTAGCTTGGTCTGATATTAATACTGAATTAGGAGTGCCGCTATTAGCAGTTGCTAGCGGTAATGTAGTTGGAGTGCTGGAAAAACAATTTGATGAATCGGCTGGATGGGATGGCTGGGTATTAGATTCTGATTTAGAAATTGTGCAAGATATTGCTTTTCAACCGGGGACGTTTCATTTAGCTTCTGCTTCTGATGATGGTCAAGTTTTGTTGTGGTATGAAGCCGAACAACTTACTCAATTGTTGACAGGTGCTAGCGGTGGTTTTTCTTGCTTGGCTTGGCATCCCCAAGGCGATAAACTAGCCGCGGGTGGACAAGGAGGGGAAGTATTAATCTGGAAAAGGGATGACAGTGAAGAATAAGCTAGCTGAGCAATGTTTTTAGGGGCTTGCGCGGAAATCACATCTTAGGGTATGATGAGAATGATTATCAAATTTGGTGGTGCGATCGCCCGTATCGCGCCTGGATTTCGGCTATGAAGTGCGACAAGGCATTTGGCTTGGGATGCTTAGCGGCGTTCCAAATTGACAGCAGGGCCTCTACAATTAATCAACGAGGGACAATGACTAATCTCACTGTACAAACCCCAGATTTAATTTCCGATTTTCCCAAAAAAGGAATGCCAGTAACCATAATTACCGGATTTCTCGGCAGCGGAAAAACCACTTTACTCAATCAAATACTCAAAAATCGCCAAGATTTAAAAGGAGCAGTTTTAGTTAACGAATTTGGCGATATCAACATCGATTCACAGCTTTTAATTTCTACCGAAGACGACATGGTAGAACTGAGCAACGGCTGTATTTGTTGTACAATTAATGAAGGCTTAGTCGATGCCGTCTACCGAGTCTTAGAACGGGAAGACCGCATCGATTGCATGGTAATTGAAACCACCGGGATTGCCGACCCACTGCCGATTATTCTGACATTTCTCGGCACGGAATTGCGAGATTTAACCAGTTTAGATTCTGTACTGACTGTAGTCGATAGCGAAACATTCACTACCGATCATTTTGACAGCGAAGCAGCTTTAAAACAAGTGGCATTTGCAGATATCGTGCTGCTGAACAAAACTGATTTAGCTCCTCCAGAAAAAGTAGAAGAGTTAGAAGCTTACATTCGTACAATCAAGGAAGGAGCGAGAATTTTATACTCTCAACATGGTGAAGTTCCTTTACCCTTAATTTTGGGTGTGGGTTTGACGCAAGCCGATCTTTTTAATAGTTTTGAAACTGAGGAAAAACACGAGCATCACGAACATCATCACGAACATGAGCATCATCACGAACATCATCACGAGGAGCATCACGAACATCATCACAAACATGAGCATCATGGACATCACTCCAATCACTTAGATAATGACGGATTTGTTTCGCTATCATTTCAGAGCGATCGACCTTTTGATGTCCACAAATTCCAAGAATTTCTCACCGAAAAAATGCCATTCAATGTATTTCGTGCCAAAGGCATACTATGGTTTACAGACAGTCCGATGAGACACATTTTTCAACTCAGCGGGCCGCGCTATGAACTAGATGCTTGCGAATGGTTGACCCCACCTAAAAATCAACTCATAGTAATTGGCCGCAACTTAGATACCGCTCAAATTCGAGAACAACTGAACAGTTGCTTAGTTTAAGATTTCATTAATCTAAGCATCAGGTTCAGCGTTCTAGGTGATACATTTTACATTTAATTCAGCCGTTAGTAGTTGCAGTTTTTGACAACAAAAATCATGTATAGCAGTTGCCAAGGTGCTTAGGAAACTTCCGGTAACAGAGCGTAGTCGAAGTGGATATTTCGACCCTTCGACTACGCTCAGGGAACGATGACCAAAGCGTCTTAGCGGTTGCTATAACTACCAAGGGCTAGTTTTACATTGTTAGCCATAAAACTCATCCCAAAAAATCTCAATATTTTAATGTTACATTTTGTAAAATTTGTTATAATCAGGTAGTAACTAAAAGTCCATACCCACTGTCAAACATTTTCACAAACTGCAAGCATGACTTTATCTACTCGTCCAGAACTGACTTCTCCAAATGGTGTAGTGTCATCAATTCCTACCCAATCTCAACCCCCTGTCTCAGATGAAGAAATGAGACAAGCAGTGCGTACATTGCTGCTAGGATTGGGAGAAGACCCAGACCGTGAAGGGTTACGAGATACACCGAAACGAGTTGTCAAAGCCTTGCAGTTCTTAACTGGAGGTTATCGTCAATCCCTCGACGAACTGCTTAACGGAGCGGTGTTCACAGAAAATGCTAACGAAATGGTATTAGTGCGGGACATTGATATTTTCAGTTCCTGCGAACATCATATTCTGCCAATTATTGGCAAAGCACACGTTGCGTACATTCCCAACGGTAAAGTAATTGGCTTGTCAAAAATTGCTCGAATTTGTGAAATGTACGGCCGCAGATTGCAAGTACAAGAACGCTTAACTGCACAAATTGCTGATGCACTTCAAGGATTGCTAAAACCTCAAGGTGTAGCAGTTGTAATTGAAGCAACTCATATGTGTATGGTAATGCGCGGCGTGCAAAAACCAGGTTCTTGGACGGCAACTTCAGCAATGCGGGGAGTGTTTGCTGAAGATTCCAGAACTCGTCAAGAATTCATGAGTTTAATCGCGCACAAGTCAAGCTTCCACTAGCTATAATTATCTGCGGAAACTTCCGTGTTTGCAGGCTGAACAAAGAAAAGAGAGTCCTATTGGATTACCATATTTCTCTCTTTTCCTTTCCTCCCTCTGCGCCCTCTGCGCTCTCTGCGGTAAAAAATCTTATCTAAACTGAATATGGATCAAAAATATTTGTGGATTGAAGCTTTAAAATTTAATAATAAAGGTTTAATTCCAGCGATCGCCCAAGACGATCGAGATGGTACAATTTTAATGATGGCGTGGATGAACAAAGAGTCGATCGAGCAAACTCTAGCTACAGGAGAAGCACACTATTGGAGTCGCTCTCGCTCGGAATTTTGGCACAAAGGCGCAACATCCGGGCACATCCAAAAAGTCAAACAAATATTTTACGATTGCGATGCCGATACTATCCTCCTCAAAATAGAACAGATTGGTGGAATAGCTTGTCACACAGGTGCGAGGAGTTGTTTTTTCAACTCCGTGGCGCTACCACTGCGCGCGAATTGAGCAAAATGATGGATAATAATGATTATCATTCTTTAGCAACTCCAGTTCCTATGTCATCTGCAAATAACGTCGAGTCCGCCATTCCCACAGAGAACGATCGCCATCCCTCCCTCACAACCATCCGCCCCCGCCGCCTGCGACGCACACCGGGCTTACGCCGGATGGTACGAGAAAATCATCTGACAGTTGACGACCTCATCTATCCGATGTTTGTGATGGAAGGAGAAAATCAAAAAGTAGAGATTGCTTCCATGCCTGGTTGTTATCGCTATTCCCTGGATTTATTGCTAATAGAAATAGCTGAATGTTGGAATTTGGGGATATGTGCGATCGCCCTTTTTCCAGTAATCTCAGAAACCCAAAAAGACGACACCGGAACCGAAAGCTATAATCCCGAAGGATTAGTGCAACAAACAGTCAAAGCCATCAAACAAAACATCCCCGAAATAGTTGTAATTACCGACGTAGCCCTCGATCCTTTCACTTCACACGGACACGACGGTTTAGTTGACGAAAGCGGTAAAATTCTCAACGATCCAACTGTTGAAGTGTTAGTAAAAATGGCAGTTTCTCAAGCCGCTGCTGGTGCGGATATGGTAGCACCTTCCGACATGATGGACGGCAGAATTGGTGCAATTCGCAAAGCCTTAGATGCCGCAGGATACATCGATACGGCAATTCTGGCTTATTCAGCAAAATATGCCTCTGCTTATTACGGCCCGTTTCGGGATGCCCTCGATTCTGCCCCAAAATTTGGAGACAAAAAGACTTATCAAATGGATGCAGCTAATGCTAAAGAAGCGCTGAAAGAAGTTGCTTTGGATATCGCAGAAGGTGCAGATATTGTGATGGTAAAACCTGCTTTGGCTTATCTCGATATTATCTGCCAAGTACGCGAAGCAACTAATTTACCTGTTGCTGCTTATAATGTTAGCGGCGAATACGCAATGATCAAAGCTGCTGGAAAGTTGGGTTGGATTGATGAAAATCGGATTATTTTGGAGACTTTGACGAGGATCAAACGGGCTGGTGCCGATTTGATTTTGACTTATTTTGCTAAGGAAGTTGCTTTGATGTTGAAATAAGGGAATTTTTTTTAAGCGCGGATACTTCAGTCTTCGACTCACTCCGACTGAGAAACGGGGTTTTTAACCGAATCTGCGAGTTACAATCAGTATTTAGGTAAAAAAACCCGGTTTCTAAGCCCCCGTGCATCCAGGACTATAATCTTAGCGTCGTTTTAACTTCGCGTTTATGACAATTTTTAGAGGATTTAAACATCTGCGATTAGCCTAATTTTCCTTAAAATAAAGGTTAATACTGTCTCTTCCCCAGAAATAATATCTGCTGTGACTTCCATGCCTGTTTGCAGGGGATACTGTTGTTCTTCTCTCACAAGATAGGGTTTTTTAACTTCAATTTTTACCCGGTAATAACCAGTGGATTTGTCACCATTAGCAGGTGCGATCGCATCGGGAGAAATTTCTCTAACAGCACCTTTGAGGCTGCCAGTCGATCGCCCGTTGTTTGTCGATCGGCACAAGATCTCAAATGGGTTCTATAAGAACGGGGCTTTAAACCCATTTCTTTGATAAGATACGCAGCGCGCACCCTACAAGCGTAAAGTTTGCGCTGCACACCCTACAACTGCGCGCCCTACTGTCAACTGACTAAGGAATCGATACAATGCTGCTTAAATCGTAAGGGAGGTTCTTAGTCGGCAAAACTCCCAATTCAATTTGCAGCGAATCGAAGAAGGGATTTTCAGCAAACACTCTTTGCGTCAAATTATTATTGACAATTTCCCAGAAATCAGTTTCATTTGGGTAATTTTTCAAGAATCCGTCGATGCTATTGTAAACCAGGGCGACATCGGGATATTGATTCGCAGCAATCCCCTGTTTGTACTGATACTTGACATCAACATTGATATTGTTGATACCTTGATGCTCGATCGCATAATTGGTCAAGTTCAAGTTCACCGATTCGCCCAATTTACCATCGGGAGTGCGAGTAGTTATGCCGCTGAGACTGTACGGCGACTCGTTGCTCGGTAAAACATCCAATTTCACCGTCAAAGAAGACAGCAACGGATTTTCTGACAGCACTTTTTGGGTTAAATTTTTATTAACTATTTCCCAAAAATCTGTTTCATTTGGGTAATTGGTCAAAAAGCTGTCAATAGAGTTGTAAATCGGCACAAAATCGGGATACTGCTGAATTCCGTCTCGATACTTGTAGTTGACATCTAACTTCAGGTTGTTTAATCCTTGATGTTCGATCGGGTAACTTGCAACACCAAAATTCCACTTTTCGGCTAATTGACCAGTGTTGCTGGGCTGGCTGCGGCTAACTTTGCTGGTGAGTGAGTAGGGCAATTGGATATTTGGCAGAACGTTTAAATCGATACCTACTGCCGCCACCGCCGGATTTTCATCCAGAATAGTTTTGCTCAAGTTTTTGTTGACAATTTCCCAAAAATCTGTTTCGTTCGGATAGTTGGTTAAAAAATTGTCAATGCGTTGGTAAATTGGCACGAGATTAGGATATTCTCCCGGCGTAATTCCCTGCTTGTATTGCAAATTGACATCGAGATTGAGCTTGTTCAATCCTTGGTGTTTGATCGGGTAAGTTGGCAGCGATAAATTCAAAGATTCTTGAAGTTGGCCGCTGCGACTGCGGAAAACTGTACTCGTTGGATTGGCGGTATCGCGATTGTTTGGCAAAACTTCCAATTCAATTGTCACATCTGATATTGCCGGATTTTCATTAAGCACTTTTTGGGTCAGATTTTTATTGACGATTTCCCAAAAATCTGTTTCGTTCGGGTAGTTAATCAGGAAATTGTCGATGCTTTGAGACAGGGGGATGATATTGGGATATTGCGCGGGGGCAGTTCCCGGTCTCAATCCGTAACCAACTTTGATGTTGAGCGTGTTTAAACCTTGGTGATCGATCGTGTAACTTTTCAAATCCAAATTTACATCTGTATTTGGCACAAGTGAAGATATTTGGGATGCCACTCGCTCGATATTTCCGTCCGCATCTCCAGGCGCGAAATTCATACCTGTGAGTTCATCTCGCTGTACTTTTGCGGAGATATCTGGTTGAGATTTATCGAAGGCAAGATTGTTGCTGCTTGTCTCTAACAAGCCAAAGTCGGAAAAACTATTTGTTAGGTCGATCGAACCGCCATTTGCCCAATTCCCTGCATTTAACAAACTTTTTGTATCGGATGATACCATTGAAGCCATCCGATTGATCCCATCGAATTGGCCGTCCAACTTGCTGTTAAATAAGTCGAGGGTTTCCGGTGAAATACCCGCGATCGATGATGCAAAATCCTGACGATCAAAGTTTGTTGCGAGCGACAACATAAAAAATACAATTTGAGAAAATCTCAAATTGTATTTTTTAGATGGCGTGAAGTCAAGTTATTCTTCATTTAATTTAATATTTGAGAAGGCGCTAAACAAATAGTAGCGTGTAGTAGGGCGATCGACCTTCGATCGATTGCTATACTGTGGCCGATCGCGATCGAACCGGATTACAATGAGAATCATTATCGCAATCAAAAACCAGAATTTTCTATGGAAATCACCAGTGTTACGCGATCGCCAATCGATTTAGCGGTAGTCGGGGCGGGGCCTCACGCTTTAACCCTGGTTACTCATTTGCTGCAAAAATGCCAGAAGAAGCGGGGCAAATTTTGGGTTTTTGACCCCAGTGGTGGCTGGTTAACTCAGTGGCAGAGGCAGTTTGCGGCTTTGGAAATTCCACACTTGCGATCGCCTGCGGTTCATCATCCCGATCCCAATGCTTTTGAGTTGCGACGGTTTGCCGAATCTCGCCCTAACGAGTTGTTTGCGCCCTACGATTTGCCAGGAAGTCGGCTGTTTGAGGAATTTTGTGGCGATGTAGTTGAGAGATGGGAATTAGGCGATCGCGTCATCAAGGCAAAAATAACTCGGATTGAACCGTTAGCAGGGAGTTTCCGGCTTTGGTTTGAGGATGGAGAAAGTACGATTGCGCGTCGTGTGGCGATCGCCACAGGCGGCGGTAAACCCCAACTACCGGAGTGGACAAATCAAATTCAAACGCCCTATCCGCCAGACAAACTTTGTCATTCCCATCAAGTTAATTTGCGGGGATTAAAGTTACAGGGAGAAAGGATTTTAATCGTTGGAGGCGGTTTAACTAGCGGACATTTGGCAGTAGGTGCGATCGCGCGGGGGGCCCAAGTAATATTAATGTCAAGACGACAGTTGCAAGAAAAATTATTTGATGCCGAACCGGGTTGGTTAGGGCCAAAATATCTCAAAAGTTTTGAAAATGAACCCGACTGGGAGAAGCGGTGGGAGATGATTCAACAAGCTCGTAACGGCGGATCTTTGACTCCTGAAATCATGGTACAATTGCGTCGTATATCGCGGGATTCGTCCCTTGAGTTTCGCCCAGAATGTCACATTATTGAGGTGAAATGGGAGGGCAATCAATGGACTGTTTACTGTCAGGATGGAAATCAGCTATTCGTTGATAGAATTTGGTTAGCAACGGGAACAAAATTAGATGTAACAGCCGAACCATTGCTGACAGAAATTTTAGCAACTTATCCCACTAAAATAGTTAAAGGATTGCCTGTTGTGGACAAGTATTTGCGTTGGCCAGGATGCGAGTTATTTATTATGGGTGGTTTAGCCGCTTTACAAGTAGGGCCTGTTGGTCGAAATCTTGCCGGTGCAAGGATGGCAAGTTCGCGAATTGTGCCAGCTTTAATTAAGTCTAGGGCTGCGGTTTCATCTACTTATACCAATTTTTTATGAGGCTGCATAGAATCTGATCCCCCCTAACCCCCCTGGTGGGAGGGGGGGGACAAGATTCCGATCTTTCGTCCCCCTTAAGAAGGGGGATGCGAGGGGGATCGAGATATGTGCAACTTCACATTAAATTGGTATTAAGGAGTCAAAAAGTCTAAATGTCCTCCAGATTTAGAGACTAAATCTGCGACAAATCCAATGTTAATTGATTGACAAAACCAATGACACTGGCAATGAAAGTGAGGAAGTTTCCATTCATGGTACTCAAAGCCAGCAGCCCAATACTCAATTCTTGACTGAAGACTAAATTGCTACCAAACCACAGTTCTGGCGTTGAATTCAATGGTTTTAGCGCCTTGTTTGAGATTGAGTAATGTGGTTCCTAAAGCGCCAGTACCGGAGACTTCGCGGGTTTTACTAAGGGTGAAAATTCGACCGTAATATTTGGCGATCGCTGCTAAACAAGCTGCGCCACAATCTTCTTCACTGTGTTGTAATATAACTGGGTATTTCATTCAAAATACCATCCTTTTTATACTCTTCCTCTTCTCTCTGCGTTCTCTGCGTCTTTGCGGTTCATTCTGTTTCCTCTTAATAAAAACTAAGGGATGTACGAGGGTACTACCCCTACTAGGAAATGGCGGTGCGATCGCGAGTACAGAAGGCACAATATCGGCCGCTGCTAATCTCAGAAATCCGTAACCAATTCCAGCAATTCCTGTCATCAAACCTAAATTTTCTACTCGCTGCGGTACCTCGCAAATCCAACCGTATTGGGCAATACTTTCAATCACATTAAGAGCAATCTGATTGATTTCCGATCGCCCGGAAGTATTCAATATTTGCCGATCGCAATTCAGGAATTCCAGATTGCCGAGATCGCCGTTGCAGAGGGAATGATTGCCACCAAAACCGTGGGCGATCGCAGTTTCCCGCGCCGCATCGATCCAAAGTTTATCGAAAATGCGATCGCGATCGTAAAACCTTCTGCCTCCGCGCGATATTGCTCCGCAACGCTGACGCGATCGCCCATCGTAAAAGCCCGATCTAGTTCCTCCAACCAACTTAGAGGCTTTCCATGTCGCTTAGCCAGTGTTGAGACTGGTTCTCCCAACAGATACCGAAATTCTGCCTCAGTAATTCCCTCCAAAGTCAGTTTATTATCAAAAAAAGTATCTTTTGTCAAGGGGTATTGCGATCGCCACCGCTGTAATCGGCGATCGGCTAATTCCCCATCAAGCTCATCTTTGCAGCCAGGGCCCAAAGACGCAACTCGATCGCTCAGGGCGATCGCCCGATACCAACTCTCCCCTTGAAATGCTTGTCTATCCATCGCCTCCACACCCTGACTCCTTGAAAGCCCAACTGTCCCGCCATTCATGGCAGAGCCTTGATTTCGGGCAAAATTGGCGATCGTGCTTGACTTAGTTTCGTGATTATGATAATCATTATCACTATGGTTGTCAAGGCGATCGGTCAAAATCTCAAGCCTAAAAGCTAACAGATAAGCAGGTAAACATAGTTTTACATCATGTCTTTTGACTAGCTTAACAACCCAGTACAAATATTACACAAACCTTGAATCGATCGGGGGTATGTGAGGAGTTTCCATGTTAAAAATTTTGTCAAATGCTTTGCTATTTAGCCCCGTAACCGTCTGTGCTTTTCTAGCAGTTTGTGGGAGTGCGATCGCCAGCGAATCCGCAGATTTAACCCAAAACGTGCCGATTCAAAACCCAGAAAAAATAGCCGAAACCACCGCAGCAGCAACGCCCGAAAATCCGATCGAAGCAACAAGTATTACCTCTCCAAACTTGTTGTCCAATCCTAGCAGCGAATCGCTGACAAATGTTGGCACAGCAGAAAAAATAGAACCGCCAGCTCAACAAAATAACCCTAGCATCCAGGAAAAAATAGCCGCTACAGAGATCGAACATCAGAAAACTTAACAACAGCAACTCAAGCCTTACCAGCCCAAGAAATAGCAGATTCAACAGCAAAAATTCCCGCAGAAAATCCCTCCGTAATTGCCGATCCACTAGAACAGCCCAGCGCCAGTTCAGAATCAATGGATCAAGTTACATCCGTCTCCCAACTATCCGATGTAAAGCCCACAGATTGGGCATTTCAAGCCTTACAATCATTAGTCGAACGCTACGGCTGCATCGCAGGATATCCCGACGGCACCTATCGCGGAAATCGAGCCATGACTCGTTACGAATTCGCCGCTGGATTAAACGCTTGTCTCGACCAAGTTACCAAATTAATTAGCAGTTCAACAGCTAATTTAGCCACCAAAGAAGACTTAGCAACCATCCAAAAGTTGCAAGAAGAATTCGCCGCCGAACTTGCTACCTTGCGAGGCAGAGTCGATGCTTTAGAAGCTCGAACTAGCGAACTCGAAGCCAACCAATTTTCCACAACTACAAAATTGAGCGGCGAAGTAGTTTTTGCCCTGACAGACGTATTAGCTGGCGATAACGTTAGAACCCGCCTGCCCTGATCACCCCTCAATCCAATTACCGGAGCACGGCGAGAACAATCTAGAGAATTTACTACAGACGAGCAAAATACAGTCTTTGCCAACCGTGTCCGCCTGAATTTCCTGACAAGTTTTACCGGGAAAGATCTGTTAAAAATCCGCCTTACAGCCGGAAATTCAGCGCACCCAGGCCGGCGAGCTCCTGACAATATCCGAGGCTTTGAATATGGCCCAAACCCAGTTACAGCCTATCAATCCGGTGGCAATCAAGCCGAACTAGCCAGAACCTATGAAGGTCAACAAACCTTTCAAGACATCAGCACATTATCTGCTAATAATACCTTTGGATTAACAGCCTTGCATTACGAGTTTCCAATTGGTTCTCGCTTGCAAGCTGTCATCATGGCAAAAGACGGCGAACACATGGATTATGTGCCTACAACATTCAGTCTTTTTGAAGACGGAAATGGCGGTACTCGTTCTCTATCTATACTCGGTCAACGCAACCCAATTTATAGCATTGGTGGATTAGGCGCGGGCGCGGGCTTTAATTACAGATTCAGCGACAAATTAAATCTCAGTGTTGGATATTTAGCCGGAACTGCGGAAAATTCAACTCAAGGAAATGGCTTATTCAATGGTAGATATTCGGCTCTCGCTCAGCTAACATTCAACCCCAGCCGCAATTTATCCTTGGGCTTAATTTACAACAACAACTATCAGGTAGGCTCGCCGTTATTTAATAACGATGTGGGGACAACTCTTGCCAATAGCCCAATCTTCTTGACAGATAAATATGAAACCAATTCTTATGGTTTATCAGCCTTGTGGCGAGTTAATCGCAGATTTGGGATCGGCGGTTGGTTTAGCTATACTGATGTCAAAAGTTTTGGCGGAACATTAGCTCCCGGTACGCCCTTTCAGACTCGTTTCAGCAGCAGCAGTGCTGATATTTTCAGCTCCGGTGTTACCCTAGCTTTTCCTGACCTTGGAAAGCCAGGAAATTTAGGAGGAATTGTAATTGGCGTACCTCCCCATTTGACGAGTGCCAAAACTCCTTCTCCTTTCGATCGACCTCAAAGTGTACCGGAAAATCGAGCGGGTTATGATACGAAGGATTTAGTCAGGCGAATTCCCGATCGCGCTACTCCTTTTCACATTGAAGGTTTCTACGTTTATCGCCTTACGGATAATATCTTGCTCACTCCCGGTTTGATTTGGTTAACGGCTCCCAATCAAACCAATAAAAATCCTGATGTTGTGATTGGAACCGTCAGAGCTACATTCCTCTTTTAAAACGGTTCAGTTAAGCCAGATTCCCCCTAGCCAAGAGGGCCTGCACGGGGGCACGGCCCCTACAAAGGGGGGATAAGAACTTACTCCAAGTCCCCCTTCTTAAGGGGGATTTAGGGGGATATCCGAGGAATAAACAGTTTTAACTGAACCGTATTGCAATTTAAATGCGTAACAGCTTATCTCGTTCAAAATCGAATTTTATCGATAAACCCGGTTCCTTTACCTTTATGCAGTCATTTCTACCCATTGCTGTATTCTTAGGCTCGTCTCTCAAAATAGATGAAGCTAGAAAGATTCTGGATGCAGACTATTACCCTCCCATTTCCAAGGGAGATATTTATCGAATTATGGCATCTGGTGTAGAAACTATTATTTTAATTGATGGAGTTTTGCATCGAGAAAGAGGTGTTTGGCAGCGTGAAATTTGCGCCGCAATTAATGCTGGAATTAAGGTTTATGGCGCATCAGGTGTGGGAGCATTGAGAGCCGCAGAATTGCAAACATTTGGCATGAAGGGTTGCGGTCAAATTTTTGAATGGTATCGAGACGGAATTATTGATGGAGATGACGAAATCTGGCTAACTTATGGTGACGCATCTGATAACTTTTGTCCGATTTCAGAACCGCTAGTTAATATCCGTTATACTTTACTGAATGCTGTCAAAGATGGTTTCCTGACAACAGAACAAGCAGAAGAATTAATTAGCTTTGCTAAAAAGTTATACTATCCCGATCGCTCCTACCAGCAGCTTCTCAAAAGTCCAATTTTACAACAGCTATCTCCCGTAGCTTTGGCAGATCTAACAACTTACTTAATCACAAAGCAAGTAGATTTAAAAAAACTCGATGCTATGTGCTGAATTGGCAAGTTGAGGCTTCCCAAAAACAAGATATTATTTCTACTAAATTCAATAAATTAGAATTACCCGTGCCAGAAATTCTCAGTAAAATAGTTGAAATGACTGGCTTTATTCGCGGCAATGAAATTTGCACGGGCCGAGAACTTTTAAATGTTGATTTGCTAAAAGCGATGCAAATCAATTTATCAAAACACTGTTTTATTCAAGAGTGGGCGCAGCAAAATTGCATTGTTTATCCAGAAGAAAATTTAGAGTCTGACATTGCAGATTGGGAAAAAGTACATGGCATTGTTTGCGTTCTAAAATGGTGGCAATCTAATGGTTTAACTTTTTGTAGCTATAGGGAATTGATGCGCGATCGCCTTGCAATTGATTGGATCACAAACCAAGGTCCAGAATATTTTGGAATTCCGGTAAATTTAGAAAAATCTATTCAGGAAGAATTGCAAATTACTGACAGTGATTTTCTGGCTATTTCTGAGAAAAAATCAACTGCATTGCGGTACAAACTATCACAGCGTTATTTCATTTTAGAATGGGCAACCAAAAATAATATTTTTCCCGATCGACAAGGAAAAATTTACCTAGAAAAGAAAGAGCAAGAAAGTATATCTGCTAATAGCTTGAACCGTGATTTTGACAGATCTATCTTACAAAAGAGAGCATTTGAAGAATGGATTGTCAAGCAAAGCCCAAACTATTTTGGAATTCCTTGGAGTTTTCCTAGCGCCTTGTGCAGAGAATTACAAATTACTGGAAAAGCGGCGGATTTACTGAAAAATAAATAACTAGAAAAATATGGATTCACTTACTAAACGTTACAGTATTGGCACTCACCGTTTAATTTCACCAGAACAGACTTTAGCAAATATCCAGCCTTACTTAGCAGCAGCAGGCATTACTCGTTGTGCGGATATCACTGGTTTAGATCGAATTGGCATTCCTGTTTATTGTTCTATAAAACCCAGTGGGCGCTTGGTACAAATCCATAACGGTAAGGGATTATATCCTAGGGCGGCTAAAGTCTCAGCGTTAATGGAAGCAATAGAAGTTTTCCATGCCGAAAACCCAGACTGCGATTTCCATCGCGACAGTTTTAAGGGGATTTTTCAGAGTAAAATAGCAGTTATTTCACCTGATATTTTACCGCTTTACTTGTCACAAAATTTCTTTAGCAACGACTCGATCGTCAACTGGATTCAAGCCGAAAACTTGCGGACAAATGAAAGTGTTTTGCTGCCGGCAAGTGCTGTTTATCTGTGTTCGCCGTCGCTCTACAGCTTTTCCTCAAATGGTCTTGCTAGTGGCAATCACATTGTGGAAGCAACGCTACATGGACTTTATGAGTTAATTGAAAGAGATGCGATCGCCCGCGTCAGCATTAATGGTAAAATAAATTTAAAAGACTGTGAAATCATCGACCTCAATACAGTAGATGACGAGTCGATCCGCGAACCGATCGATAAAATTGAAGCTGCTAATTTTAAACTAATCTTAATCCGGCTAAAAAGTTGTATTTCTATCCATACTTTTTGGGCAATTATCCTTGACAAAAATCCCTTAACTCCTGCGATTATGGTGAATTTTGGTTACGGAACACATCTAAGTATTTCTGTAGCTGCGACACGGGCAATTACTGAGGCTGCTCAATCTCGCTTGACATTTATCTATGGTGTTAGTGAAGAGTTAGCAGAGCCACTTCCTCCCGATCGCAGCCAGACTTACTATAAAATTTATGCTTATTTCGATCGCTTAGAAGGAACAGTGCCTTGGCAGAATTTTAGCAGTTTAGCTGGCAATAATTTAAGCGAAGATTACGATCGGGTTGTGCGATGTCTTTGGGAAGCTGGATCTGAAAATATATTCCGAGTCGATCTGGCGCGATCGACATTTAATATTCCAGTGGTTAAAGTTATAGTGCCGGAGTTACGATATAACCCTTCAATAACTGGGTAATTCCTAATAAATATAGATTTGGGTGACGGAACTGTGATAATAATGATTATCATTCTTTAGCAACTCCAGTTCCTATGTCATCTGCAAATAACGTCGAGTCCGCCGTTCCCACTCCAAACGATCATCCCTCCCTCACAACCATCCGCCCCCGCCGCCTGCGACGCACACCGGGCTTACGCCGGATGGTACGAGAAAATCATCTGACAGTTGACGACCTCATCTATCCGATGTTTGTGATGGAAGGAGAAAATCAAAAAGTAGAGATTGCTTCCATGCCTGGTTGTTATCGCTATTCCCTGGATTTATTGCTAATAGAAATAGCTGAATGTTGGAATTTGGGGATATGTGCGATCGCCCTTTTTCCAGTAATCTCAGAAACCCAAAAAGACGACACCGGAACCGAAAGCTATAATCCCGAAGGATTAGTGCAACAAACAGTCAAAGCCATCAAACAAAACATCCCCGAAATAGTTGTAATTACCGACGTAGCCCTCGATCCTTTCACTTCACACGGACACGACGGTTTAGTTGACGAAAGCGGTAAAATTCTCAACGATCCAACTGTTGAAGTGTTAGTAAAAATGGCAGTTTCTCAAGCCGCTGCTGGTGCGGATATGGTAGCACCTTCCGACATGATGGACGGCAGAATTGGTGCAATTCGCAAAGCCTTAGATGCCGCAGGATACATCGATACGGCAATTCTGGCTTATTCAGCAAAATATGCCTCTGCTTATTACGGCCCGTTTCGGGATGCCCTCGATTCTGCCCCAAAATTTGGAGACAAAAAGACTTATCAAATGGATGCAGCTAATGCTAAAGAAGCGCTGAAAGAAGTTGCTTTGGATATCGCAGAAGGTGCAGATATTGTGATGGTAAAACCTGCTTTGGCTTATCTCGATATTATCTGCCAAGTACGCGAAGCAACTAATTTACCTGTTGCTGCTTATAATGTTAGCGGCGAATACGCAATGATCAAAGCTGCTGGAAAGTTGGGTTGGATTGATGAAAATCGGATTATTTTGGAGACTTTGACGAGGATCAAACGGGCTGGTGCCGATTTGATTTTGACTTATTTTGCTAAGGAAGTTGCTTTGATGTTGAAATATTTGTAGTCAAACCCGCCACACGGAAACAGTGCGTTAGGGAAGCCCTCAAAGGACGATCGCCCCACCTCACTAAAATAGTCCCGAAACCACGTCGAGGCTAGAAACCGGGTTTATGAGAAAAATCGCAGATTCTCAGCTAGATATCCAGCAAGACACCCGGTTTCTAGGCCCCTATACGATCGCCTTTACGAAACAAAACACTCGCCCTATCCCTGACTTAAGATATCTAAAAACTCTTGAACAATGCGATCGGCATCTTCGCAGCATCTGTTAGC
>Ga0316607_1000036_pt1 | contig 49205 bp, 34 predicted proteins | sample MIS2016062E_MG_FD_207674 | JGI IMG/M metagenome (GOLD analysis project Ga0316607, IMG submission 207674) | Microbial mat bacterial communities from Middle Island sinkhole, Lake Huron, Michigan, United States - MIS.2016.062E | ecosystem: Environmental > Aquatic > Freshwater > Lake > Sediment...
GATCAAGCCCAACTCACAACTTTGGGAATCTCGCTTGGTCAAGTACAAGTGGCGACCTTCTCTAATGACACCAATTCCTGGACTCCGTTGGCGCAGTTTAGTATAGACAGGGCCAACAGTACAGTTAGTGCCTCCCTTGACCGTTCCGCCACTGCGATAGCGCTTATTGCCCCCAAACCCGCAGAAGCAGGCCTAAGTACCATCGCTAATGATGGGCCCGCCGTGGTTATCCCTTTCCTCCTGCATGCCAAAAGCGTGATAACTAGCACCGTGGAAGTTCCCGCAGGCTTGACGATTCGACCTGGGGCAGATTCAGCTCCTACTGATGTTGCACCTGTGGCCGTGGCCGAAGCACGCATAACCGCTCCGTTCGAGCCGACCCAGAAGTTTGTGGCGAGGGAAGGTGAAGCAGCGCTTAGTAGCTTCAAAGTTGATTTGTTTGACGCGCAGGGTAATCTCCTTCAGCCTGGACTTCTCTCAAAGCCTCTTACTTTGACCCTCGCGGTTGAAGAAGCCCTCCTGCCCCAAGGTTTGGCAGTTAAGTCTATGGGAGCTAACCGTTTCAATAAAAAGCTCTCGAAATGGCAACCAACGCAACTTATCGCCCGGCAAGCAAGACTTACTTCAACTGGAAGCAGTATGGTCGTAGTGAGTTCTTCGTTTAGTGGGGAGTTTACGGTGGTGGTAAGCAAGCGGTTACAAGTCTTCCTACCTTTGATAATGCTGCCTAGCGGGGAATAAACCCTAAAATTTGCTGGCCTTAGTTTAAATCTTGACCTCTCCTTTTTTCTACCTTTCTGGTAAAATTAGGGGAGGTCTTTGTTAAATCCAGGATTTGATCCACCTAAAGTCCCTTAAACTTGGTTGATGAAAATCAATGTTATAATGGGGCCTAGCAAAAGGAATCCCTTTCTTGCCCTTTTAAGGAAAATCTAGCAAGCCAAGCTTTATTATGCGAATAGTTACCGTCCGCGATACATTGCGTCTGGCATTGCCGCCAGAAACAAGCGTAGTGGCTGGTTCGGCAGGCATGGCCCATCAAGTAACCTGGGTGGCCACGCTGCGGGCAACTTTGCCCGCTTTTGTAGATTTGCGGGGCAGCGAAATCGCGCTGCTGGCGGTGGAAGCGGCCAAAGCGCTTGATCCGCGCCTCACCTTGGCCAATTTGATTCGGCGGTTGGGGCAAGCTTCGGTGGCAGCAGTGGCAGTGGTTGGGGAGATTGAGGAAGAAGACTGTAAAGTTGCGGAAGCCGCTAATTTGCCGCTCCTGCAATTGCCTGAAGGAAGCGATTTGCGCGAGATCGAGCGTGAAATCTCGCGGTTGATCGCGGATTACGAAGCCCAGTTAGAGCGCCGAGCGGCCCAACTCTACAATCTCTTGACGCAACATTCGTTAGATGGCTCAGGGATGTTGGGATTGCTGAGTATTTTGGCCGAACGGACGGGGCAGAGTGTCGCCTGCTACGCCGCGAATGGCGAACTGCGGGCCCAGCAAGGGCATGGCAGTGGGTTAGTCTTGTTGCAAGCTTTGCAGCCTAACACGCCTGGCGACAATTCGCTGCTGAAGCAACAAGTTTGGGTTGAACCGATTGGGGCAACAACTTATCCCAGTGGCTATTTGGCTTTGGCGGGGACTAAACTTGACGAATGGGATAAGCTGACGGTGAAGCAAGGGGCTGCGGCGCTGGCTTTGGAATTGGCTAAGGAGCGAGCGGTTTACGAGGCCGAAGAGCGGCTGCGCGGCGATTTTCTCTCCAATGTGTTGGCAGGGCCGATTTCTGACCCCCCCATGCTCATCCAGCGCGGCCAAGAATTGGGCTACGACCTGACTTTGCCCTACGTGGCCCTTCTGATTACCCTGGAAGCTGAATCGCCGACCTTACTTGGCCGCATGGCAACGAGCATTCAAACGGAGCTAAACCGTCGCCAACTTGCGGCTCCCTCTTTGCGGCGCGAGAACAGTGTGCTGTGTCTGTTGCCCCTCAAACCGAAAGGTTTGCAACCCCGCGAATTTGCCGAAGCGCTTAGGGAACGGCTGCGGCCCGATTATCAGCGTGTGATTTTGGCTCTGGGAACCCCAACCGCCACGTTGGTCGAATGGACCCGCACCGTCAAGGAGGCCGATCAAGCGCTGATGTTGGGACGGCAGCTTTTTGGCTCTGAGAAGGTCTTGGCTTTTAATGATTTGGGGATTTATCGCCTCTTAGTTTTGCTGCGCGAAGCCCCTGAAATGTGGAGTTTCTACCGCGAAAACTTGGCTACGCTCGTCGCTTATGACCAAAAACAAGGCGGGGAATTGCTTAAAACCCTGGAGGCTTACTTTAATCACTTAGCGAATCTGCGAGCCACCTCCGAAGCGCTCCATATCCACCGCAATACTTTGCTCTATCGCCTGGAACGGATTAAAGAAATTAGCGGGATGGATTTGAATAACGCCGAACAGTATTTTGCCCTTTGGCTGGCGCTGCGGGCCCATCGAGTTTTGCGAACTTTAGAGAGTTAGGCCGTTCCCAAAGCAAGTTGATAAGCGATTTCTAAGCGGTCTAAGACTTTTGCCCACCCAAATTGCTGGGCCCAAACGATTGCTGCTTCGGCCATCGTTGCGCGCCGGGTTGAGTCAGCCAAGAGCGTGGTAATCGCTTTCGCCAGCGCTGCAGGTTCACGAGGGGGAACAAGCAGCCCCGTTTGACCTTCCAAAACAACTTCAGGAAACCCGCCAAAATTTGTGGCAATGACGGGCAAACCAGACGCTTGGGCTTCGACCAGACTAATGCCAAAGGTCTCGCTGGCGAAGCTGGTGGCCAGAAAGAGGTCGACAGAACGGTAGATGGTGGGTAAAGCTTCGCGGGGCAAAGCTCCTAAGAAATGGACGCGCTGGGCCAGGCCCAAGTCGTGCGCCAGACGCTGAAGCGTCTGGCGCACTTCACCTTCCCCCACCACCAAAAGTTGGACCTCTTTAGGCAATTGGGCCAGCGCTTGAATCGCCGTTGCAAACCCCTTCCACGGTTGCAAACGTCCCACCACCAACAGCAAGGGCGCAGTTTCGGGGATGCCCAAGCGGATTCGTAAAGTGGGGTCGGGGGGGCCAGGACAAAAAAGGTTAAGGTCGATCCCATTGAAGATCACGTGGGGCGTGAAAGCGTAGCGGGGCGCAATGGTTTGGGCATTGAAGTGGCTACACGAAACTGCCCCATCCACCTGCTTGGCCAAGAGCCAATCCCCCGCGTAAAAATCTTCCCCGTGACAGCCCAAAATTACGCGCCCGCCCCCTAACCTTCTGGCCAGTAAGGCCGGCCCTAAATCATACGGTTTCTGAATGTGAATCAGGTCGTATTGACCGTGAATCAATGTAGGTAAGGCTGCCACCGCGAAGCTCAAGCGTTCCAGAAGTTTGGCTTCGGCGTAGGCCCGGCGCAGAAGGGGAAAACTTTGCCAAAAAGCTCGACTTACAAAGGGGAAGGTCAGCACCTTGACCGGGTTTGAACTTGCCGAAGCCACCGTTCGGTAGGGCCCTACGCCCCCTATCACCGTTACTTCATGCCCCCGCAAAGCTAATTCTTGACTTACATCCCAGACAAAACTCTCTACTCCACCGAGCTTGAGCGTTGAAGTTAGATTATAGAGCGCGATTCGCATGGTTATGATTATGTTAGTTCTAAGCAGTGCCCAAATTAGTTTGTACTTAGTCAGATTCTAAGTCGTTGAAATTAAACTCAATTTTACTTTGTAACACGATTTCATCAAGCATTTTTCTCAAATATCCTTGCGATTTTGCGATTTGAAAGCGCTCAAGCAATAGGGGAATATTGATTACTTCCTCAATACATTCCATATATTTATCTACAATGGGCTTAATTCCGTACTGCTTCTTTGCCCCATCCCGTAAGCGAGATAGAAGCATTCCTACACTGTCATCTGATTTTATAACAAAAGAAATAGGAAAGCGCTCAATTTTATCGATGTCAAGAAAATATTTCTTAACGTCCAAAGTCTCAGTCACCTGAAAGAATCTACCCAAAGGCCGCATTACGAAATCAATTCCTCCATCATTGGCATTAGTTCTACCTGTTTTGAAGAGCAAAAGATTTTCTGCATGAATGTTATCACGGTCAAAGCCAAAGTAAACCACTTGATCATAGTAATAGTAACGTAAGATCGCGTAGCTGACGATTTCAAAGACTCTTGCATCGGAATTTGGCGCAAGCAAGCTTTCAATAAATTCTAAGACCTTTGTATCATTTTCGGTTGTGATCGCTTGGATTTTCTCACAAGTCTCAATGAAAGTTCTAAATGTGCTTTGTTTTGTCGTAACGTAAAGGTCAATAATTGCTATTACTGTTCTGGCAAGATTAAAAGTTTTACTTCGATCTGTTATTTTGAGTAAATTTTCGTTCACCCAATAACGATTTGTTTGAATGTCTCGGATAATAGGCACGAATTCCGCAAAGGGAAAATATTTCTTAAACTCCTCATTCATCCGACTATTTAAGGCATGATTTTGTAACTTGCTCCCAAAGGGCAATTTCCTCTGTCTTTCCAACAGATCTGTAAATCTTGCGCCCACATATTCGTCATAATTACTTTGTCTGTCGAAATTATTTTTAAGGTAATCCTCGACAAGGACATAAATAGCATATAAGTTAGCAAAACTACCACGAGATTTTGACCCTCTTGCTGCTGAACGGGTTTTTAGATTTAGATATTGCAGTAGAAGACTGCGCTCAAAAATTGCAAGCCCATCCGCCCCAAAGTGGTCGTGTAAAATTTGGAAAATTTGTGGTGTGAATTCATGTTCCATAAGAGTTAGTCAAACAAATTCAGAGTTTGTTGAGAAGCTGCTAGTTTCTCAAAAGTTCGCGGTTCACGCCGTAATTCTTGTCCATTATAAACAGAAAGAATTTGCAGCCGCCTAAGACCAATTTTTACATACTCCTCATCTATCTCGATGCCAATAGACCGTCTACCTAGTTTTTGAGCGACAAAAGATGTTGTAAATGTGCCTGAAAACGGGTCAAGAACTAAATCATCAGGCATAGAACTTGCAAGGATTATGCGTTCCAAGAGAGTTATGGGCTTTTGGGTTGGATGTTTTTCATATTCAGCCATTCTATAACGTACTCTTGGAATTTCCCAAACATTGCCAGGAACTTTCTGGGGATTATAAACAGTTGGGACTGGTTTACGATAATCTATCAATTTTCTTTTAGCCCCCGTTTTTGCTTCTACAAGAATCTCCTGCGCGTTAAAAGTATAGTTGTTTTGATCTTTGACACAAAAAAGAATCGGCTCATACAATGAGCCATAGTAATTTCTGGCCTGAACGCTAGAACTGTCATAATACCAAACGATTCTTGTCAAAATAGTTAATTTAGTGCGAAGATAGAGATCAAAATAAGGCATTGTCTGAGTTGAAGTCATTACATAAAAACTTCCGTTTGGCTTAATCTTTTCTATACACAGGTCAAGCCATGTGTAACACCATTTAATGTAATCCTCGTCAGATTCCCATTTGTCTTGGTGGCTATTAAAATTTTTCCCGATATTATATGGAGGATCTGCAAAAATTAAATCCACTGATTCATCAGGAATAGTGGAAAGCATCACAAGAGCATCACCAAGAATTACTTTAGCAGGGCCTTTTTCAAAAATTTGAAGATTTTGCGCCATAACCCAATTATAATTGCTCAAAAGGTCTTTCACGCCTCGCTATATTCAATCTGCCAGAGCCGCAAAGTCTTATCGAAGCTGCCGCTGGCCAACATCTGACCGTCGAAGCTCCAATCAACGCTCGTGACAGGCCCCGTATGGCCTTGCAGGAGAAAGAGCAAACGCCCATCATTGATGCGCCAAATCCGCACGGTGTTGTCCCAGCCTGCGCTGGCCAACATTTCGCCATCGGGACTCCAGGCGACACAATGTACTTCACCCGCGTGGCCCTGCAAGGTCCGCAGGAGTCGCCCGTCGGCGGAGCGCCACAGCCAAACGGTGCTATCCCAACTCGCACTCGCGAGAAATTCCCCATTGGGGCTCCAGGCGATGCTATTGAAAGCATCGGTATGTTCTTGCAAAATGCTGACCTGCCGCTCTTCGTCAACCATCCAAAGGCGCACTGTATTATCCCAACTGGCACTCGCCAAGATATTACCATCGGGACTCCAGGCGACGCTATGCACTTCCCCCGTATGGCCGCGCAAAGCTTGGAGCGGTTTTCCGTCGCTGACGCGCCAAATCCAGATTGTCCCATCGCCTCCCGCACTGGCCAGCAGTTCCCCATCGGGGCTCCAGGCGACACTCAGCACCTGGTCGGCATGGCGTTGAAAAGAGCGCGGCAAACGACTTTCTTCCATTGTCCAGAGGCGGATGGTGCTGTCCCAACTGGAAGTAGCTAAGGTCTGGCCATCGGGGCTCCAGGCGACGCTGCTGATTGCATCACGGTGGCCACGCAAGGTGTGCAGAAGGCGATCATTGGGAACATGCCAGATGCGAATGGTCTTATCTTCGCTGGCGCTGGCTAAAAATTGGCCCTTTGGGCCCCAGGCGACGCTGGTCACGGCATAAGTATAGCCTTGCAAAAAGGTTCGCAAAGGGCGAAAACCCCGCACGCGCCGGGGGTTATCGGTGGCGGAGGTGAGAAGAATCGTGCGGCCAAGGCGGGTAGTTGTCGGGTCAACAGCAGGGGGATTATGCGTAGGAAAGAGAGGGAAGGTCTGGGGAGTCAGACTGGCGGTAGTTGGCGCTTGGTCGGCCCCCCCAAGCAGTTCCTGTTTCAAGCTAAGAGCATCGGGAGTCCGCTTCTCGGCCACAAGTTCCAAAGTATGCAGGATCGCGTTTGCGAGATGCGATGAAAGGTTAGGGTTGTGGAGGCGGGGCGAAAGAAGAGGATCGGGGCTACTCGCCAAGCGGTCAATGACGGAGATGGGTTTGACGTGGGTCAAAAGTTGATAGAGCATTGCCCCCAAGCTATAGAGATCGCTGCGGGCCTCAAAGGGTTGGTCATTGAAACCCCATTGCTCTGGGGAAGCGTATTCAGGGGAAAGTAAGCGGCGCATCTTGCGGGCCGCTGGAGGTTCAAGGCGAAAAAGCCCAAAGTCAACCAGCTTGAGCATCCCGTTGGGCAAGAGCCGCACGTTTAATGGCTTCAGGTCGAGGTGGAAAAGAGGTGGGTTTTGCTTATGAAGGTAGTCTAAGACATCACAGAGTTGAAGCGCATAACCCAAAACAGTCTGTTCGGGCAGGGGGCCACTCTGCTTCTCCAAGACTTCTTCCAGGCTCAGGCCCGGCACAAATTCGAGGGCCAAATAACTACAACCCCCAGCCTCGAAAAGTTCGCCATAGCGGGGGAGGTTGTCATGTTGCAAGCCCCCAAGCATAGCGAAAGTATCCTGAAATTCGAGCGCTAGATCGGGGTCTAAAATTTCTTTCAGCGCGACGCGAGTAGCGGCCCGATCCATGTCCTCCGCTTCATAGACGGCCCCCAAACCGCCTTGCCCAATGACGCGCAGAATGCGGTAATGGGCGACAAAAACGCCAGGATTATGAAGCTGGATTGCAAAGCGCAAGGTCCTTCCGCATTGCCCGCAGAACCGTGAGCCGTCTCGGTTTTTTGCGCCACAGTTTAGGCAGGCGAGCATATACAACTACCTTTTTGACCCTCCACCAGGGTTAGAGCAAGGCGGCTTCTTGCTTCTGTGCCGCATTCAAGATCGCCATCTTCGCATTGAAGGGCTGTTTCCATTCAGCAAAAGCCATGCTAGAGGTCTGCTTCTAGCTTGCGACCCTGCAAATAGAACGGCTAATTGTAGTTTATTCGGCCCAGACCTGCCCAAAAATCCGTTCCATACGCATAGTATAGCAGATAGTCACTTCTCTATCAAACGCTAACCCTATTCTGAAGCCTCGCTTTTAGGGTTTACAAATTGCGGAAGCGCCTAATTCAAAAGTCACGGCCCGCAGAGAATCGGGAGCCGAATTCACAGGCGCTTCTAGTGCCAGGCGCTGGCCCGTCTTTGGCTCGTAAATCCCCACCACCACTTCATAGGTTCCTGGCGACGCGGTGGCGGGAAGCGGGAGCGCAAATGGATAGTTGACCGTTTGCCCTGGAGCCCATTTTTCTGCTGGCCATAACGCCTCAAGCGGCAAATCTAATTGGCTTACCATCTGGCCAGTCGGGCCATTCAGATGTAAAAATAAAAAATTAGTTCCAACGGGGCGCGTAAGGGACTTCAAATTCAGCGTTAGGGTTATGACCTTTGGTCGACAGCTACACGGATCAGGCGGGACAAATTCACGGGGCTTGAGCGCTAAGGTTTGCCCAAACCGCACTTCAAGCTCAGATTTAGCAAATTTGGGAACGCGGTAAATCCAAGCATACTCAATCTCGTGAATTTTGATAATCTTTACTGGATTACAGCGCAAATAAAACGGTTGAAAGAGATGCGTTTCTTTTTGATTTTGAATTTGATTCAGATAGACAACGAGATATTGCACTTTACCGCTTAAAATCCCACTTTGCCAAGTCGTTTTAGCTTGAAGATAAGATTGCAAAGTCGGGGGCGACCAAGTGGCAACTTCGCCTTCGGCGAGATCGGGCTGGGCATTCAGCCAAGCCGCTGCTTGGTCAAGCCCTTCGCCCCAGCCGACGGGCACTACTTTGGCTGCTTGGGCCCCTCCGCCCAGCAGCGGATTATAATAAGCCAGGTAATAGGGATGATACCACATTAAAACCGCCACCGCCGCACCGCTGCTTGCCAAAGTGGCCGTTCTTTGGGCCCGAGCGGGGATTTTCGCGTGCAACCAAAGGAGCCCCGTCGCTGCAAGAATCTGCAAAAGTGGTACAGCAGGTAACGCATAACGGTCAAATTTCTTAGGGACAAGCGTTAGAGCTAAAATAATTAGTAAGCTGCTGGCGCTAATCAAAAAAAACACGTTTTTTTGGTGCTTGATTCTTTCCCAGCGAGCGAAAATGGCCCAAATGAAAGCGCTTAAACCGACGACAACCCAAGGAGTAGCACGAGCAAACAGCGTTACAGGATAGAAAAGTGCGCCTGGCTCAGTGGAAATATAACTTTGGCCCAGCAGAAAATTGCCTTTTTGCGGCTCACCACCATTGCCCAAAACTTCGTTGACCACTTTGCCAATTGCAGCAGCAGGCGCGACCCAGAGCGCTGGCCAGGCCCCAAAAGTGGTCACCAGCGCCATACCGCCCCAAACCCCAACGGCCAAAATGAGTTGGCGCAGCGCTTTAGGCTGCTGGCGTTTGGGCCAATACCATGTAAAAAGAATCAGAAACCCGCTTGGAATGAGCAAAGCGGCAGAGGCTTTAGAAACTTGGGCCAGCCCCGTCGCCGCGCCCGCCAGCAGGAGCAAAGAAAATTTGGGCACGGTTGCTTTGCTTTTAGCAGGGAAACAGGCTGCAATTAAGGCTAACTGCGCTAAAAGCATTAGCATCGTCAACAGTGCATCAACGTGGAGCAAACGACTGTGGGCCACGAGAAAAGGGTCTGTGGCCCACAAAAACGCACTGCTAAAAGCCAGTTTTAGGCCCCCGCTTTGCTGGAGCAGCCAAAAGCCCAGCACGATAGCAAGGGAAGTCGCGCAAGCAACAGGCAAGCGCATTAAAGTAAGATGCAACTCAAACGGCAGATTCGGGTTTTGAAGCATTCGTTCGCCAAGCAGCCCTAGACTGCCCAACCACATCGTCGTGACACCTGGATGCCCCGTGATCAAGGTTGCCGCGAAGTCGCCTTTGCTGACTGCCGCTAAAAACCGCGCACTTCGATCTTGCCATTGATAGGCCTCATCGGTGGTTAGCCCGCGCCCCAGCCCAAAGATGCGGGGCCCCAAGGCGATGCCAAACAGCAAAAGCGCAAGCGCCGCAGTGGAAGAGAGCTTTTTCGTGAACAAAGTGGTTAAAAAGGGGACTAAGCGGGAGGTAACTACTCCACCACAGGAGGAGTCGACTGCAAAACAACTTCAAACGTCACTGCAATCTCAGGATGCAATGAAGCTCGGACTGAACAATATTGATTGAGGGCTAAATCTACATTTCGCTCCAGTTTCGCTTGATTTGTTCCCTCAGCCGTGATTTGATAAGTCAGATGAATCTTCTGATACCGCCAGGGAGCTTCTTTGGCTTGCTCACTAGTTACGAAAACCTTGAGCGCCTGAAGCTTGGCCCGTTGTTTCTGCGTGATTTCAACCACATCATACGCCGAACAAGCTGCAAGAGCCACCAATAGACCTTCAGAAGGCTTGATCCCAATATCGTTTGGGGGCGAAAGCAACACAGTATGGCCCTTGCTGTCGATTGCCAAATAGCGCTGTGCGCCTAGCCAATTGAGTTCAATTTGTGCCATATTTGTTTTTAAACTAAAGCTTAAAGCATGCGGGTTGAGTTTGGTTTACAAAAGGTCAGACAGGCTGCGCTTGCGAGAAAAGGCCTTCGCGCAGCCTGTCCCCAATTCTGTTGAAACTTTAGCTCCAGTTGCTAAAATTTATGATTCTTGGCCTTCTCGATGAAGCTTTTCCACTTTTCGGGTAGATCATCTTCGGGGAAAATGGCATTAGTGGGACATAATGAGGCACATGAACCACAGTCTATGCACTCATCAGGGTTGATTAGGTATTGATCGCCGGCATCATAGATGCAATCCACGGGACAATCCTCCAGACAAGCCTTGTCTTTGACACCAATACAGGGTTCTGCAATAACGTGCGCCACTGAAAGACTCCTTTTTGTAAGCTATTGTTTTCTACCAATTTCTCGATCCCCTCTAAAAAACTCGTTTGAATCAGCCTTTAAGAGCGATTAAGGCTTAGGACTTGAGCAAAAATCGCCTTCCCAACCCTCAAGCTGGTTGGGGAGAGTCTGTAGGACAAACATTGAAGCATGCACCACAGTCAATACAGCGTTCAGGATCAATCACGTATGTATCTTCTCCTGCGCTAATTGCCTCGGTTGGGCATTCGTTCTCACAAGCTCCACAACTGATACAGGTCGCATTAATCGTATAGGCCATCAGAGAACTCCTTTCTATAAGTTACTTTCTTACCAGAGACCGTTACTGAATATGAACTTCCAATTCATCTTCATCGCTCGGCACAGGCGGGTTCAACGCGAAATTTTGCGAATCTACTGCTTCAACACAAAACGGTTGGCCAAGCTTGAGCATTCGCGCTAAGAGCCAAGCCAACGTAAAGGTTGGAATGGGCTGCGTAAAGGGAATTAGGGCTTCGATGGTGGCCCGATTGCGAAGGCTCTGGAGGCCCATGCGATCTAGGATGAGCCAGGCAACAGGAGCCGCAAAGATGTCAAAGCCTAAATCAAGAAGATCAAGTAAAACGACTAATAAGAGCGGGACATAGTGCATGGTCGCAAAGAAACCAGGGTCAGGAGGGATTTCTAAGTCCTTAATCTGCTTGATTATCTGCACAAGCGCGACCAAACAGCTTATACCGATGCCTAGACAGATGCAAATCAGGATCAGGAAACCACTAAGCAAGTTTTGAAGAAGGTCAAGCATCTGAGATTTGCTGCTTTGGTTGCAAAAACCACCAAGTAAGATAGCTTATCAAGAGTAAACCACTAAGGAGCGCAAGAGTTGATAGCTCTAAGACTGCGCCAAAGCGAGGCTGATGAGCATCCAGGCGCTGAAAGGGTTTTATCAAGGGCGTTGTCAAAGTGTAAAGCAACTGAATCGCTAGATTGTCGGGGCGGGCGGCCCAAAGTCGCGCTATCAGACGGGCCCCTAACAGAGCATTGAGCAAACCCCCACTCCAGGCGACGCTTAACTGCCGCTTTCGGGGCCTTTGAGCGGTCACTCTCATAACGTTAAGATGATAGGGTCGCCCGTCGTGATGGCAATGGCGTGTTCAAACTGCGCCGATAAAGAGCCATCCGCCGTGCTGACAGTCCAGCCGTTGCTCTCTACTTTGGTGGCAGCTTTGCCCAAATTGATCATTGGTTCAATCGTGAAGACCATGCCAGGGACTAAGCGGCGACCAGTCTTAGGCTTCCCATGATGAAAAACGGTTGGCTCTTCGTGGAGGTTGCGCCCCACGCCATGCCCCGTATATTCGCGCACCACCGAAAAGCCTTGCGCTTCGGCGTGGCTCTGAATCGCTGCGCCGATATCGCCTAATGTGTTGCCCACCCGCGCCTGGGCAATCCCCAAAGTGAGACACTGTTTCGTGGCTTCCAAAAGCCTTTGGGTCGGCTCGGCTACCGCGCCAACCGCAAAGGTAACACAGGAATCGCCAACCCAGCCGCGATAGCGCACCCCGATGTCAATTCCAATTATGTCGCCTTGGCGCAAGCGGTCTTTGGGGTTGGGAATTCCATGGCAAATTGTGGCGTTCACCGAGGCACAAATCGTGGCGGGAAAGGCTTTGCGGCCTGGTTTCCCCCATTGGGATGGGATACCGCCATAACCTTTGAAGATCGGCTCCGCGCCCTGCCGGCGGATATATTCCTCGGCAATTGCATCTAGCTCGGCAGTTGAGATGCCTGGAAGAATGTGAGGCCGTAAAACCTCAAACGTCTCGGCTACAATATGCCCTGCTTGCCGTAAGAACTCGATTTGCGGGGCAGTTTTCAGAATAAGTGCCATAGCTCTCTGTGAGATTTCTAATTTCAAGTTTGCCTAGTATAGCATATTTTGCCCCCTTGGTAAATTTGGGGGCAGGGCGCAAGAGGAGCTTATGCTATAATAGGCAATCGTATCCCAAAAGGCTCCACAAGAGGCAAGCTGTATGACCAGACCACCACAGGCAAGCTGCCTGTTCTACGAAGGAAATTGGCATGGAACGCTTTGTGATTGAGGGCGGCCAGCGGCTGGCAGGGCGCATCAAGCCTGCGGGCAACAAAAACGCCGCGCTTCCCTTATTGGCGGCTGCTTTGCTGACTAGCGAACGGCTAGTTTTACAGAATATGCCCAACATCGGTGATGTAACGATTAAGCTCAAGCTGCTGGAGCAGTTGGGCGTGCAGGTCGAAAAACTCGATTCGCATACTTGGGCCCTTCAGGCCACGACTATCCTGCCCGTTGACCCAGATACTGCTTTATGCCGCAAGATTCGCACTTCAACGCTCTTGGCCGGGCCCTTACTGGCTCGCCGAGGCTGTCTCAAATTGCCGCGCCCTGGCGGCGATATGATTGGCCGCCGTCGCTTGGACACCCATTTCATCGCGCTCCAGGCTCTGGGCGCTTCTGTCGAAGTCACGCCAACCAGCTATATTTTGCGAACCAACGGCCTTCGCGGAGCCGATCTTTTCCTCGATGAGATGAGCGTCACGGGGACGGAACAAGCGGTTTTGGCAGCGGTGCTGGCGGAAGGCCATACCACCATTGGCAATGCTGCTTCGGAGCCGCATGTGCAGGATTTGTGCTACTGCCTCCAGGCGATGGGCGCACGCATCCAGGGGATTGGGACGAACTTATTGGAGATTGAGGGGGTCGCTCGGCTAGGTGGAGCAACGTACACAATAGGGCCTGACTTTATGGAAGTCGGCTCCCTTATCGGCTTGGCCGCCGTGACAGGAAGTGCCATCCGCATCGAAGGCGCTCGCCCCCGCGACCACCGCATGACGGCCATTGCCTTTGGGAAGCTGGGCGTTTCTTGGCAGGTCGAGGGCCAAGACTTGCTGATTCCTGGCGACCAAGAGTTGGCCGTTCGCACGGACTTGCATGGCGCGATTCCTAAGATCGACTCTGCGCCTTGGCCGGGCTTTAGTCCCGACTTGATTAGCACCGCCCTGGTCGTGGCCACACAGGCCAAAGGCACGATTTTGATTCACGAGAAGATGTTTGAGAGTCGCTTGTTCTTTGTGGATCGCCTTATCGGAATGGGCGCACGGATTGTGCTTTGCGACCCGCATCGGGCCGTAGTCGTGGGGCCCGCACAGCTTTATGGCGAGCCAGAGGGTTTGCCCAGCCCAGATATTCGGGCGGGGATGGCCCTGCTGCTTGCAGCTTTATGCGCTAAGGGGCGGAGCGTCATTTACAACATCGGGCAGATTGATCGCGGCTACGAACGGATTGATGAACGATTGCGGGCGTTGGGGGCCAACATCGAGCGGCAGGGGGATCCCAAATAGTCCAATGATCATGCTGATGAAGTGGGCCGCGCCCCGCCTACGGCGGGGCGCGGCCCACCTGCTCCACCCCAGACCTTAGGGTAAAGCAGCGACCTCATTGCTGGCCAGTTTTTCAAGTTTAGCCACCGCTTCGCGGGACATTACGCGCCAGAAAAGGGGCCGATAAGCCTCCCATTTGGTCAAAACTTCAGCGGCAAACGGGCTTTTAGTCAAGCTCAAATGCCGCTCAATCAGCGCTTTGACCTGATCCTCATCCTGGGTGGTAAGCTGGTCTAACTGCACCAATTCGCGGTTGTACCGGATAGCGAGGCTATTCGCCTCATCCAACACGTAAGCCACCCCACCCGTCATGCCGGCCCCAAAGTTGTAGCCGACGGGCCCCAGTACGACCACGCAACCGTTAGTCATATATTCGCAACCGTGGTCGCCCAAGCCCTCGACGACGGCGGTAGCACCGCTGTTGCGGACAGCAAACCGCTCGCCTGCTCGCCCTGCCGCAAAAAGCTCGCCCCCCGTCGCACCGTATAGCACGGTATTCCCGATAATGACATTTTCATGCCAGGTGAAAAGGGCCTCATCGCTGGGGCGAATAACAATCTCGCCGCCGGCCATCCCCTTCCCGACGTAGTCATTGGCTTCCCCAATCAAGCGCAAGTGCATCCCAGGAACGTTGAATGCGCCAAAGCTTTGGCCGGCGCTCCCCCACAGATTGACTAGCACCGTCGCGGGCGGGAGGCCCTGCGAACCGTGGGCCTTGCTAATCGCCCCCGCCAAACTAGCGCCCACAGTACGGTCACTGTTTTGGATGCTGTAAGTCAGTTCAAGCGGTTGCCCATTCGCCAAGGTTTCACGGGCATGGTAGAGCAAACGGTCATTAAGGGTTTCCTCCTGGGGCTGGGCATTCCGAACCCCAGCGTGATGGATTTCCAAAAGCTGACCTTCACAAGCCGAGCGAGCCTGCTCCACAAAGACGGGAGCCGCCAGGACGGGGGAAAGGTCTAAAGCATCGGCGTGAGGCAGACCCGTCAAGCGCTGCTTGAGCAGATCGGTCCGGCCCACGGCCTCTTCCAACGAGCGAAGCCCCAGCGCGGCCAGAAGCTCCCGTACTTCTTGCGCCAGATAGCGGAAGAAGGCGATCACCATTTCGGGCTTGCCGATATACTTAGCGCGGAGGTCGGGCCGTTGGGTCGCAATCCCTGCGGGACACGAGTTGGCATGACAGACCCGTGCCATACGGCAACCTTCTGCGATCATGGCGACTGTGCCGAAGGAGAACTCGTCTGCGCCCAGCAAAGCCCCAATTACCACATCGCGGCCCGTCTGGAAGCCTCCATCAGCACGGATGCGGACCCGGCCTCGCAAGTTGTTTAGCACGAGGGTCTGCTGAGTCTCGGCCAGCCCCAATTCCCACGCGACCCCGGCATACTTAATGCTGCTGAGGGGCGAAGCACCCGTCCCCCCCGAAGCCCCGCTTATCAGGATCAGGTCAGCATAACCTTTAGCTACGCCTGCGGCCACCGTCCCGACTCCCGCCGTCGCAACCAGCTTAACGGAGATCAACGCTGTCGGGTTGATCTGCTTGAGGTCGTAGATTAGTTGCGCTAAGTCCTCTATGCTATAGATGTCGTGGTGGGGCGGCGGGCTGATCAGGGCAACCCCTGGGGTCGTATGGCGGATGGCCGCGATCTCAACACTGACCTTGTGGCTAGGCAGATGCCCTCCTTCGCCAGGCTTACTCCCCTGGGCCATCTTGATCTGCAACTCATTAGCATTGACCAGATAGATCGGCGTAACGCCGAAACGGCCCGAAGCAATCTGCTTAATCTGGCTGTTGCGCTCGTCCGTATAACGGGCTGGATTTTCCCCTCCCTCGCCGCTATTGCTCAGACCTCCCAACCGATTCATCGCAATTGCTAAGGTCTCATGAGCCTCCGTACTCAGCGCCCCATGGCTAATCGCTGCCGTACTAAAGCGCTTGACAATCGCCTCTAGCGGCTCGACCTCCTCCAGGGGAATGGGAGAAGTAACGGGCGTGAAGGCTAAGAGATCACGAGGTTCACTTGCGACCCGCTCATTGACCAGATCAGCATAAACGCGATACCGTGTATAGCCAGCTTGGAACGTAGCAGGATCAATGCTAGGGCCACCATTGCCCTCCGTGATTGAACCTTCTGAAGGCCCATCTGGGAAGACCGCTGCGTGCAAGGCCCGCACTACCGCTGGGCTATAGAGATGGGCTTCCCCTTCCCGGCGGAAGCGGTAAAGGCCAGGGTCAGCGAGGGAAGCTCCTGGCGTGGCGAAGGCTTGCTGATGCCGCAGCATCACTTCTTTGGCCAGCCGTTCAAAGCTGTCCCCCCCCGTCAGCCGCAACGGTGTACCCGTAAAGCAAAGGTCAACCGTTTCCTGGTCGAGTCCTACCGCCTCGAAGATTTGGGCCCCGCAATAGCTTTCAATTGGCGAGATCCCCATCTTCGACATGATCTTGAGCAGCCCCTTCTCCAGGGCTTTAAGGTAGTTCTGCTCCGCCTTAGCCTGCTGTGTCGGTTCTACTTCACAGGCACTTGCCAACGCCAGATAGGGGTTGATCACCCGTGCCCCGTAGCTACTTAGACAAGCCAAGTGGTGAACTTCACGCGGTTCCCCACTTTCACAAATCAGGCTCATCCGCCCCCGCCAGCCCGCCCTTATCAGATGATGGTGAATCGCCCCTACCGCCAGCAACGCAGGAATTGGCACGTGATGGGCATCCACCCCCCGATCACTGATAATCAGAATCGTTGCCCCATCCTTCGCGGCCTGCTCCGCCTCAGCACATACTTCTGTAAGACGCTTCCGCAAGACCGCTCCGTTAATGGTCTCCGCACTCCCAGCCTGGAGCGGGATTAAGGTTGTGATGGTCGCAGTACGGAAGAGAGGATCCGTATTGGCCCTGATGGCCGCCAGTTGAGCATCCGTGATGAGGGGCGAGTCAATGTAGAGGAGATGCGCGTGTTCGGGGGTTTCGTCGAGGATGTCTCGCCGTTTACCAACCTTCACACCCAGCGACATTACCAACTCCTCCCGTATAGGGTCTATTGGGGGATTGGTTACTTCAGCGAAACGCTGCTTGAAGTAGGCAAAGAGAGGCCGCCCCTGCGCGACTTGCGAAAGGACGGCTAACGGTGTATCATCGCCCATCGAGCCAACTGGCTCCATCCCTGTCTGGGCCATCGGCTTGAGGATCATGGTCAGTTCTTCACTGGTGTAGCCAAAGGCCAGTTGAAGGGTTTTGAGTTCCTGTGGAGTTTGAGTAGGCGCTAAAGTTCCTTGACCTTGACCATCCTTCTGCGCCTTCTGGGCCTCCATAAGGTCAGGAAGCGTGACAAGATGCTCCTTAATCCATTGAGCATACGGGCGACGCGCAGCTAATTCAGCCTTGATCTCCTCATTCGCATAGAACTTCCCTGTTACCGTATCCACGGCAATCATCTGCCCAGGCCCTAGCCGCCCCTTATAGATCACGTGGTGATCTTCCACTGGAACAACCCCTGCTTCGCTCCCGCTAATCACCAGCCCATCATCTGTAATGCGGTAGCGGGTGGGCCGCAAACCATTGCGGTCTAGCGCCGTGCCCACGATCCGCCCATCAGAGAAGGTTAAGGCCGCAGGCCCATCCCAAGGTTCACTCATACAAGCGTGGTAGCGATAGAAGGCCCGCAAGTCGGGGTCTAGATCAGGGGTCTTCTCCCAGGCCTCTGGGACAAGCATGGCCATGGCGTGCCGAATATCCCGCCCTGCGACAACTAACAGTTCAAGGGCGTTGTCTAACATCCCTGAATCGCTCCCTTGCTCGTCGATCACGGGGACAATCGAGGGCGAAGGGCCATCCGCGGTAAGGCTTGGAAAACAGAGCTTACTCTCCCTGGCCCGCATCCAATTGACGTTGCCTTGAAGCGTGTTAATCTCTCCATTATGTGAGAGCATCCGAAAGGGCTGGGCCCGCTCCCAGGTGGGGAAGGTATTGGTCGAGTAGCGCTGATGATAAACCGCGATGGCCGTTGTATAGGCCGGGTCGCGGAGGTCGGGGTAGAAACAGGCTAAGTGCGTCCCGACCAGCAGCCCTTTATAAACAATGGTCCGGGAAGATAGGGAAGGAATATAGGCTTGCTGATGCAAGGCCTTCAGGGCCACTTCGATGGTCTTGCGGGCTAAGAAGAGCGTCCGTTCATAGATGTGCCCGCTCTCAAAGGGGCTTTGCGGCGCGATCAGGGCTTGCCGAATGTGCGGCTTATTCTCTAAGGCCCGCTGCCCAAGCACCCGATCATTGGTAGGCACATTGCGCCAAGTCAGCACCTTTAAGCCATACGCGGTGAGCGTCCGCTCGATGAGTTGACAACACTCCTCCTCCGCTGCCGTCTCTTGCGGGAGAAAGAACATCCCCACCGCCAGGTCATTAGCTTGAGTCTGAATGCCCAACCGCCGCAACTCGCGCAGCAAGAGCGCCTTGGGCAACTGGGTCAAGATTCCCGCTCCATCCCCCGTATTGGCATCTGCTGCCACTGCTCCCCGATGCGCTTGGTTGCCCAAGGCCATCAGGGCCATCGTTAGAATGTCGTAACTCGCCTGACCATTGATCCGCGCCACGAAGCCAATCCCACAACCATCATGCTCATACCGCGCATCGTAAAGCCCATGCGGGGCAGAGCTTAGGGAGGGTCTGTACATAAATCTACCACCTTCCAATGCTGTAGTAGCGTAAAGAGGAAGTCAAAGGACTCGCCCTGAAATGATCCAACTAGCTGAGTTTAGGCGAGCAATGCTGTAGCTTTCGCGCCCAGAAGAGTCGATGTGGGCCCTACAAAAAAGCCCCGCTGTGCTCAGAGCGAGGAACACCACAGGGCTGGCGTGGGATTCAGACACCCTATGATGAAGACTAAAGAGGAAGCATCTCACCGTGGTTAAATGTTAGCCTTAAAAGGCTAATTAGTCAAATGCGCCGCTTGAAGAGGGCAGCAAGAGGGTCAGGCGGAGCGTGGGCTGGCGGCCAGCGAAGTCGAAGCTGGCTCCCAGCGAAGTCAAAACTGCCTGCCTGCGAAGTCGAATCTGGCTTCTGGCGTAGCGCGGGCTTCCAGCCTGCGCGGGACAGGCAAGATGCCTATCCTACGCCTTCTGGCTCCTGGCGTAGCGCGGGCTTCCAGCCTGCGCGGGACAGGCAAGATGCCTATCCTACGCCTTCTGGCTTCTGGCGGAGCATGGGCTTCTAGCCTATAGAATCCCAAAAAATAGCCACCTGTTTTTTACAGGCTTGACAAATGACTCAAAAGGTGCTATTCTTAGGGTCGTGCAGAAAGCACTGGTTTAACAGCTTGTCGGGGCGTGGCGCAGACTGGTAGCGCACCGCGTTTGGGACGCGGGGGTCGTGGGTTCAAATCCCTCCGCCCCGACCATTTCTTCTTCAGCTTTCCCCAAGTCTTCAAGTGCCAAAGCGAATCCACCAGCCTTTATGCCCAAAATCTTGTTGATAGAGGACGATCCCACCTTAGCCGAAACGTTGCGCTACAACTTAGAGCGCGAGGGCTATGGTGTTTTTTGTGCTGCGGATGGCATTCAAGGCTTAGAATTGGCTCGCAGTAAAACCCCCGATCTCTTGCTTTTAGACGTTATGTTGCCCCGCTTAGACGGCTTTTCGGTCTGTCGCATCCTGCGGCAAGAGAGTAGTGTGCCCATTATCATGCTGACTGCTCGCCAGGACGAGGTTGACCGCATCGCGGGCTTAGAGTTGGGGGCAGATGACTATGTCAGCAAACCCTTCAGCTTGGGCGAACTGCTGGCGCGAGTAAGGGCGATCTTACGGCGCACTGACCGGCAGCCGACGGGCGGCCACCGCGATCTGCTTCAAGCGGGCCCGTTGCGTGTTGATACCCGGAGTCGCCGCGCTTGGTGCGGGGAAATTGAACTGAACTTGCCCCAAAAAGAGTTTGATCTGCTGACTTGCCTGATGCGAAATGCAGGCATGGCCCTCACTCGTGACCTTCTGCTGGAGCGCGTGTGGGGCTTTGATTTTCTCGGCGATAGCCGCACGGTGGATGTTCACATCCGCTGGCTGCGGGAGAAGATCGAGCCTAGCCCTGGCCAACCTCGCTATATCCAGACGGTGCGAGGCATCGGCTACCGCTTTGAAATGCCTTCTGAGCCTAAAGCTCTACCCCCCAAGGTTTGAGTCATGTTGCAGATAGCTTTGGGCTTGCTTGCCGTAAGTTTGGGCCTTAGCATCTGGCTTTGGTTTCAGTTGTACCATCTTCGCAACCTTCAACCAGCCTCTTCGCATCCCCTTGAAACCTCGACCTCTTCCCCTTTCATGGCGGTTACGATGGCTCTCGACGCAGGGCTGATTGTCGTAGATGCCCAGCGTAACATCAATTTCCTCAACTTGCAAGCGCAAGAACTGCTGGGTGTGCAGGGGGAAACGGTGCAAGGGCACGGTCTAATCCTCCTCTTGCGTGATCATCAAGCCGATGCCTTAGTGCAAGACGTTCTCAGCGATGGTGAGCCGCGTGAAATGACGATTCAGGCAGGGCTAAGTGGGCGAACATTGCGCTTACGGGCGACCTTTATCCCGCATGGCCCTGTTCCTAGCTTCGGGGCGGCGCTTATTTTTGTCCGCGACATCACCCAGATGAGTATGCTGGAGCGGGCAAGACGGGACTTAGTAGCCAATGTCTCGCACGAGTTGAGGACTCCCTTAGCTTCGCTCAAGCTCCTGGTCGAGACGTTGCAATCCGAGCCACCGCCTGAAGTAGCCCAGCGGATGCTGGGGCAAGTAGCCCAAGAGATTGACACGGTCACGCAATTGGCCGACGAGCTTCATGAGCTTTCGCAGATTGAGTCGGGACGGGTCGCATTGCAACTCTCACGGGGCGAGCTTACGCAGGTCATAGCGAAGGCCCTTACTCGCATCCAGACGTTGGCCGCTCGGAAAGGGCTTGAAGTAGTAGCTCATACGGAAGGGCAGACCTTTCTGCCCGTTCTAATGGACGCAGATAGGATCGGGCAAGTCCTGATCAACCTGCTTTATAACGCGGTGAAGTTCACTTCAAACGCGGGAAAGATCGGGGTAGGGGCGTGTGAAATCACGCTGAATGAGGCGCATGAGCCAGTACCTTTAGGGTTTACGGCGGCCCATAGCTTGTTGCTTGAGCTTGTTGAAGGGAAAGTAGTCAAGCCTAGTTTTCCCTTTGATCACCCGTCTGGGCAATGGATGTTGGTCTCTGTCCAGGACACAGGCATCGGCATCCCGGACCAAGAGCTACCACGGATCTTTGAAAGGTTCTATAAGGTTGACCGCTCGCGGACGCGCAACACGGGCGGGACGGGGTTAGGCCTAGCGATAGCGAAGCATTTAGTAGAGGGGCATGGGGGACGTTTATGGGCGGATAGTAAAGAGGGAGCGGGAAGCACCTTCTACTTCACCTTGCCGATAGCATAGGGTGATGCGAAGCTTACTTCAACCCCTTAAATCCCGCCTAATCTTCCTCCTTCCTCTGGCCCTCGTGCCTGCGGTTTGGGCTTACCTTCTTGTCTTTATCATCCATGCCTGTTTGATCCTCCGTTATCCCTTCCCGCTCGACTACGGAGAAGGGCCATTATTAGCCCAAACTGAGCTATTGCGGGGGGGAAAATGGCTTTGGGAGCTATACGGTGATCCTGCTGGGCCACCCTACGTCATCGTGAATTATCCTCCAGTCTACCTGCTTTGCACGACCTTTCTAAGCCACCTTATAGGGAATGCGCTCCTAGCGGGGCGCGTGATTTCGCTCTTCGCAACCCTTGGTGTGCTTCTAGCGCTTTGCCACCTTGCCAAGGTTGTACCTCAGCGCAAGGTCTTTCATTCGCCAACCTCAGCTTTTAGTCTTTTCTTCCTGACCATTCCAATTGTTCGGGAATGGGCTGTCGTTTTGCGCGTTGATCTGCTTGGGCTGGGCTTAGGTTTGTGGGGAATTGTAGCCTTCCAAAGGGCTGTGAAGAGCGAGAAATGGCATTGGGCGCTTCTTACCAGCCTGCTTTTATTCCTTTCCTTAGCCACGAAACCCTCCTTAGTAGCTGCGCCCCTTGCGATCTTTGGCTCCCTCCTGAGTCAAAAAAAGCCGTTTTCGCAGAAGCTTCTGTTGCGCTTAGTAGTTTCACTTGGGCTAAGTGGTAGTCTTTTCCTACTCCTTGGGCAGTGGGCGACGGGGGGTTGGTTTCTGCAACATGTAGTAGCAGCCAATGCGAATCGGTGGGAAGGGGCGTTAGGGGGAACCTTTTGGGCAAAGGAGTTGCGGCAGCACTGGAGCCTCTTTCTGGCGGCGAGCTTCGCGCTAATCCTTCTTCTTCGCCTACCTTCTGCCAGCCCTTTGCTCAAAAAGCAAACTAAACTTGCGGGATTGTATACGCTTGGGGGATTGCTAACAGCGCTAGGGGTGGGTAAAGTTGGGGCCTACACAAACTATTTCCTAGAGCTTTACGCAGGATTAGTTTGGCTAATAGCTTTGGCGGTAGGGGCGTTAGTCGAGCGAAGCAAAAAGCCCAACTCTGCCGAAGCAAGCGTAAATATTAGCTATTTGAGCATCATTGTCTTCCTTCTGTTTAATAATCTCTTCTACTATTTCCCCACCTGGAGCCAGACCAGCCTCCACCGAGCGGGGCAACTAGAGCCGAATCCTTTGCGGCTGGCCTTTGGCAAATATGGGCTTTGGGCTGACCTTCAGCGCGAAAAGGTGATCTTGGCCGCGCAGCAGCGCATAGATGAGAAGCTTCATTCGCTTTTCGAGGGAACGCCGATTTTCACTGATATGCCCGGAATCGTTGCGGCAACTAAAGCAACTTCGCGGCTGCAAGTCTTTGAACAGCGGCAACTTTTCGATCAGAAACTGTGGAAGCAGCAATCTTTTTTGCTTGAATTAGCGAATGGTGAAATTCCTCTGGCCGCAATTGATTATTTAGGCAATTGGCTAACGCCAGAAACGGTTGTTTTGTTGCAAAAGCGTTATGCCCGTGACGGTTCGCTAGGAAATTATAAACTTTTTCGCCCAATTGACCCTGGCCCGCTCATCCAGACCAAATTGGTTTTCAGTGATAGCTTGCAGCTAAAAGGCTATCATTTAGCTGCGCCAGCAAATCCTTCTTTCAGCGCTAAAATTGCCCCTTTACGCTCTTTTCAAGCGGGCGAAACGCTTATTCTTACTTTAGAATGGCAAAGATTAGCACCTGTAACTTTCAAAAAGATTGAGGTTGGTCTGAGACTTACAAATGCAGCGGGGCAAATTGTACAAGAAACGAAGCGACCTCTGCTCTACGATCTTTTGCCCCCAAACGATTGGCCCACAGCTAAATGGGTGCAACATCTTCAGCCCCTTGCGCTTCCCATAGCTTTACCTTCGCAGGTCTATACTTTAAGCGTCTTTCTGCAAACAGATCTTGCTCAAAAGACAATGCCTCAAACGCTGACACAGATTTTGGTCGAGCCAAAAGGTGGTTATTTCTTTCAAGAAACAAAGTATTTCACACCTGAGCCATTTGCTAAAGCCTGGAATGAGTTAGGTGGTTTGCGTTTAATCGGTTATCCGCTCATGCCCGCTGTGCCCTTTGCTTGGGGAACTTTGCAATGTTTTGAATATACTTGCCTTGAATTGCAAGGAAATAAGATTCGCCAAAGACCTCTTGGTGAGCTACTTTATCTTGCTGAAACGCAGCGCAGCACCATTTGCCTCGATAAAATAGCTACTTTTCCTGCGAAACTTTGCCCAAATTTTCAAGCGGCTGAAGAAAAATATGGTGGAATCGCAAATTTAGGTTTGCCAATCAGTGGGGAAATCCGTCTAAATGCTAAACTTGTGCAATGGACACGCTTCGCTCGCGTAGAAAAGTCGTTTACGGGCGGCGAAATTAGCTTAGGGCGCTTAGGCGATGAAACTTTGCAATTATTGCCAGGAGAGCGCTATCCTTGGCCAAGCGAGTAATCTCAAAACTGTGTTATAATAAGTCTAGCTATTCGTGCCGTGAGTTTGGAGTCTATTTGTGATTGCTGCGACTCTATCTATTGTTCTCCCTATTTGGCGTTCTGATGCCTTACTTGCCGAGTTGGTGGAAGAGTATTTGGCACTTGTCCCACACTTTTTCACTGATTTTGAGCTTGTCTTAGTGGACAATGGGAATTCAGAAGCAACATCTGCGCTTCTGAATGATCTTGTAGCAACTCACGCACCTGTGATGGTCGTGCGCTGTGGCCAGAATGAAGGTTATGGCCAGGCTTTGGCGACGGGCATGCGAAATGCACGAGGCGATTACGTGTTGGCTACGGCGCAGGAAAGCAGTGTTCACATCGGGGAATTGGCTCGTTTTTTGCCCTATCATGCCCAATATCCTGTGATTTTGGGCTATCGGCTGGCGCAAACAAATCAACCTTTTCCTGGCGAGAAATTAGCGACTAAGTTGGTTAATCAGCTTTTAGGCTTAGATTTACACGATTTAACTACTCAATTCGCGCTCTTTCACGGTGATGCTGTTCGGAACTTAACAATTCAAACCTCTGGGATTTTAGCATATCCTGAAATATATCATTTTGCTCGCAAACAAAGTCTTCCTACAATTCAGGTCGGTCTTCAAAAATCTTCTGGTTCAAAAAAGCCTGCGCTAAGGTGGCCAGGTTATCTAGAGCTTGCTTTTCTCCGCGATTTGGGCAATTTGTCCATTTCTCCTTCCCTTCGGCCAGCCTGGCTGCCAAAAGTAATTGTTGGGGTGGGATTGCTGGCTCTGGTACGGAACACTTGGCGCAAGCCAAATTATCGGTGATAAGTTGCAACCTGTCGCCCAAATTGAACGTCTCAAGAAGTGTTGCGCGACAGAAATTTGCTAAAGGAAAGAACACGATGAGCGAAGAAACAAAAAAACCCCAAGAAGCCTCGGAAGCGGAAAAACCCCATGTAGCGGCTCCCGTCCACGATCTAGCTGAGGAATTACGCAAGCTAGGCGGCCAACTTGAAGTAGCGATGCGGGAAGCTTTCAAGAGCGAAGAAGCACAGAAGATTCAGCGCGAATTGCTCACGGGGATGCAAGAAGTTGGGAAACAAGTCGACCATGCGATGCAAACGGTGCAAAAAGACCCCCAAGTCCAGAAGTTAGCAGAACGGGGGGAACAAGCTTTGCAGCAGGTGCAGGAAAGCCCTGCCGCCAAAGATTTTCAGGAAGTGATGAATCGGGGTTTAGCCTATCTGAATGCTCAAATCAGCGAGTTTACGACGCGGATTAAGCAACAGAGCGAGACGGCCAGTGCTGAGAAACCAGCCGAAGCGGCCCAAACTCCGCCGTCTGCTTCTCCCAAAGAATAACGTTTTTAGGCAAGATCCATAAGCTCCTCTCCTTTTAGACCTTTGTAGTTTTTCAAGACTGCAAAGGTCTTTTGTTATCTGAGGTATAATAAAGCGGTGTTCTAAAGCTTCTTTTCATAAAGGAAAAAATAAGATGGTGCAAAAGGTGAAGCGGGTAAAACGGTGGGGACAATTGGCGTGGGGTGTGGGGGCCTTGATTTTGCTCAATGCAAAGGTTGCTTGGGCGCAGCCCCTTCAGATGCACATCATGGAGGGCTACTTACCACCCCTTTGGTCTCTCTTTTGGTTTGGCGTGGCGTTACCCTTCTGGATCATTGGCTTTCGCCAGCTTCAGAAGGTTGTGAAGCAGAAGCCCGAAACCCGCCTCCTGCTGGGCTTTGCAGGAGCGTTCTGCTTTGTTTTGAGTGCGCTTAAAATCCCCAGTATCACGGGAGCCAGCAGTCATCCAACGGGGACGGGGTTGGGGGCGTTACTCTTTGGGCCCTTCGCCATGAGCATTTTGGGCACGATTGTCTTGCTCTTCCAGGCATTATTGATTGCTCACGGAGGCTTAACGACCCTCGGCGCAAATACTTTTAGTATGGCAATTGTGGGGCCTTTCGTGGCGGTGGGGGTCTGGCGACTGCTCAAAGACAAGTTGCCGCTCAACGTTGTAGTCTTTTTAGCCGCATCCCTTGCTGATTTACTCGGTTACGTCTCGACTTCTATGCAGCTTGCGTTGGCTTACCCCGATGCTACAGGCGGTTTTATTGCTTCGTTTACCAAGTTTGGGATGATTTTTGCTGTTACTCAAATCCCTTTAGCGATTAGCGAAGGGGTCCTGACGGTGTTGATCTTCAATGCCCTGCGCGATACGGCTGCGGAGGATTTGCGGAATCTGGGGATTCAAGTTACGACTTGAGTTTTCCAAAGTTTCTCTAAGGCTAAAGCTTTGGTAATTGATCTATAGACCGTTCTTCTAGGCTTGGCCCTAATAAAAAATCCCAGAGCCAGGTTTTTGGCAAGGAGATAGGGGCGTACCCTTTACGATTTAAGGTCTCAATGCAAAGCTAAGTTCAGACCGACCTGCTAGATGCAAAGGGGCGCGTTCACTTTGTGAACGCGCCCCGCCCCTTCCCCATTTAGTAACTGAAGGGCCTTTCGTTACCGCTTGACAAAGGGTAGGAAGACCTCCTTACCTTTACCTGCCACCGACGGTGTACCCGTAGGAGTGGCTGAAGGGGTCAAAGTTGGGCCGCCCGCAGTAGCCGTCAACTCAGGAGCATTAGGCGTGTTGGTGGCTGAAGGGGTCAAGGTTGGGCCGCCCGCAGTAGCCGTCAACTCAGGAACATTAGGCGTGTTGGTGGGAGAGGGGGTTAAGGTTTTGCCGCTTACCGTCGCGGTTTGTTCAGGAGCGTTAGGTACATTGGTAGAAACGGGGGTCAAAGTTGCGCCCCCTGCCGTTGCGGTTAGCTCTGGGATATTGGGCGTATTAGCGAGCGAAGGAGTCAAAGTTGCGCCCCCCGCCGTCGCGGTTATCTCTGGGACATTGGGCGTATTTGTAAGGGCCGGAGAAGGAACCGAAGTTGGCACAGGAGTGAAGGTCTCGCCCCCAGCTGTGGCGGTTAGTTCAGGGACGCTCGGCGTGACATTCCCAATTTCAGGAGTAAGGGTCGCACCTCCTGCCGTTGCTGTGAGTTCGGGGGCAATCGGTGTTCGGGTAGGAGTATTGGTCGGTAGCTTGGGGGCCGCGCTGGGCATACTGCTGGTCGTGCCCAAAGTGAAGGTTCCAAGTTGATAAGTTTGCGCTTGCGCGTGCCCCGTCTTGGCATCGTAGGTCGTGTACAAAGGTTGCCAGCTTCCCTTAGTTTCATCCCACCGTTGAATGGCCCACGTGCTACCTGCGGCCTGAAGGGAACCTTGCAGTGCCGCAAATTGACCTTCTCCCCGCTTATAAGAGGCCAGCTTCTGCACCGCAGGGTTAGCTGCTTGACTTGCGGGAACCGTTACATCTAGCGTCACCAAGCCATTGAGTTGCTTCACCAGCTGATCCCACGCGCCATAGCCTTGAAGGGAGAAGGAAAGCTTCGTCTCCTCACCTGGCACAGAAGCAGGCATTGGATTTTCTACTAATTCCAAGCGTAAGGGCCGATTACTGTAGACGGTGCTGGGCGCACTTACTAGAATGCGCTTTGAGGTTGAAGTAATGACTGTCGTCCCCGTAGTTTCTAAGATGGCTACTGCTTCGGCAGGAGTGACCCATAAAGGTTTGCGCTTCGTGATAAAGCTTTGGGCTAACTCGAAAGGTTGGGAAGGATCAGGTATATTCTGCCAGACTGAGTCAGCAGAAGGTTGCCAGCCAAAGGGATCAAGTGCGAGGCCCTTTGCACTCCGGATTACGAAATGGAAGATCGGTTCTTTGGTGCAATTCGTCGGGCCCGCATAGCCCAAGATGGTATCTGTCAAAACCTTTGTCCCAATGGGCAAACTATCTTTGATTTTCCCTAAGTTCTGATATTCAAGGGTCGAACCACTGGCATGTTGGACTTTGACAAAGTTCGTGAAGGTATAGTGCTTGGTCAAGGTACAATAAGTAGAGATTTGGCCCGTGGCCGTGATTACGCCCTCAACCCCCGCGACTATCGAATCGCCAGTTTTCAGCAAGAAGTCGGTCCCGTCATTCCCATTAGCGGTGAGGGCATAAGGGGAACTGGAATCGGTCAGATCACCGTAGGTAGAACCCGAAGCCTTTGGTTTACTCTGATGCCCTAGATAGTTGAGCGTAGAAGTATAGACCCCAAGCGTGCTGGTGTAGACCGTTCCCGTCTGCATGTAGAGCTTGGAATGATCAAAGTAGCCCACGATCTGAGGAGAGGTTGACGCAGCTTGTTTCATGGGGGCCGGCGAAGGAGCGCGGGGGCGGAATAGCTCCTTAACAAGATTGAACAAATCCATTAGGAAGGAACGGGAACTTGGTTTGGGGGTTTGGGCCACAACCGTCGGCTGGGCTTGGACAAAACCTGACCCGGCGACGGGTGAGCTAACAATTGGGCCACCTAGAGGGGTGAAATCCACTCTTGCTACAAGGTCATTGTAGTCCCTATCCGCCTTCGCGTAGGGCATATCTTCCCACCAAATTTTCCATGTATATTTACTAGGGTGCGTAATTATCGCCTGCTTAGGGTTGGTGGAGAGGTGGGTCGGCCCCGTGCAGAAATCGAGTGGCTGAAGGTAGAAGATGGCCGGTTCTCCTGCCAAAAAGAGAAGGGGTAAATAATAAGTTCCACCCTTCTTATACTTGTAGTTCTTGAAGATTACTTGGTTTATAGGCGAATAGAAGCCGAAGTTTCCGGTACAGCCAGAGTTGACGCTATTAAAGAGGATCTTAAAAGTGCCAGTTTCAGGAGCGATAATTTTATTAAGCGAACCTGAATCCTGCACGTCAAGCTCGACCCAGAAGGGTTCCCCAAAGGTTTGCCCGCTTGGATTCCGGAGGTAGTAGGTCGCTCGACTCAACCCAAGGGTGCTGGGAGCCGTAAAGGATGCGCCAATATCAGCAAGTTTTCCTGGCGCAGTCGCAGGGATCTTAAAGGATGCGGGGCCATAGCTCCCGCTAGTGCGGACTGCTGTGTAACCTTCGCCCCATGTTGTTTCCCCATTGTTATAGAGTTGCCAACCTTTTAAGAAAGTATGCCCAGTTTCGACAGGTGTCCCGTCAAAATAGTTGAGATCGTTGATAAATTTGGAATTATCGAAGCCAGAGTTGCCAGGTTGGGAAGGACTACTTCCAGACCCAGAATCTCCAGGTTGAGAAGGTTGAGAAGGATTACTCCCAGACCCAGAATCTCCAGGCTTGGTAGAGTGGACGCTACAAGGTTGACTTGCAAGGAAAGTAACGGGATTTCGGTATCCTAACGAATCAGGGTGAATAGAGAGACTTGGGGTGTAACCATTTAATCCATTGGGATGAGCTTGACCTGGGAAGTTTCGGACTTCAAAATGTAAGTGTGAATTGGGTTTACCGTCATATTCTTGATAAATAACCGTAGCTATGGAATCATTGACATTAACAGGTTGTCCCTTTTCAAGACCACTGTTACTAGTGACGTGCCCGTAAAATGAGTAAAAAATCGAATTATCGGGCATTGTGTGGCGGATAACGATGACAGCACCCGGCCAATTAGCTCCGTTGTAGACAGCGTCAACTTCTCCTGCTGCAATAGCCCTGACGGTGGATCCTTCGGCCACGCACGAGTCTATGCCAGCATGAAGCTTTCCTAGAAAAAGCCCGCGATTTTCTTCGCCATAACCAGAACCACAGTTTCCTGGATTAAAAGAATCTAAGGGAGTAGCGAACTCACAGGCAATACGCGCCGCTTTCATTTCAGCAGTACAACAGCCGGCCTGTTGCTTCAAACTACTAGCAATACAAGTACCTGCGCCAAGATTACTTTGAAGTGTCGTATTTCCTGGAGCAACCAAGATAAGAGCAGCCAACCCAACCACGATCAACCAAACCATCAAGCCCCGACCAATTCGTTGACGAACCATTTGAAACCTCCTAGAAACTCGATCCGCTGCAAGCGAAATTGCCTGCTATTTTATTAGTAGCGAAAACCCCTGTGAAAATTCTCTCTTTGCCCGAAGATTTTGAGTCCAGTTTCGCCTGAGCAAAAAAGCGAAATTGCCTGCTACTTTATTAGTAGCGAAAACCCCTGTGAAAATTCTCTCTTTGCCCAAAGATTTTGAGGCCAGTTTCGCTGGAATTAAAAAGCGCTCCTGCAAAGAAAGAGCGCGCTTGCTGAAAAACGTATCACAATTTTTAGAAGGAATTTTTGGCTGTTTTGGGGAAGAGTCTGAGGCAGTTTCGGTGGCCCTCAATTTTTAGCAATTTCGTACCCTTCGGCGACGGCAATCTGCACCGCATTGAGAACGCGCCCAATCCGCCGCCGCAGGTGGGAAGTGTTTTCGGGGTAGACGGGCGAGCTATGGGGAAGGGCCATTGCGGCTTCAATCAACGAATCGCGGAAGAAAATTGCAGCTTCCAGGGCGTTGGTAAGCGACATCCCCACTAACTGAGCGCTCCGCGCATAGTCTAAGCCAATCAGCCGCGCTTCATTCAGCAATGCAACATCGTCGTCCTGCATACTCACGAAGCGCAAGACAACGCCCATCAGGCGCATACTCACATGCCGCCACTCGGCTCGATCCTCCTCATCAAACTTGACCAGCCACGCTGGTAAATGGTCAACTTGTTCTAATTCACTCCGCGCCTGTTCCAAAGCTCGCCGCACCCAGTTGCGGGCTTGGGCGTGCTGAAAAGATTGCGGATTGTGCATCACCAACGCAGCCTCTGAATTTAGGCTGCGCTCCGCCAACGCCTCAATATCGGCCAACGCAAACCGCCTGTGGCCCCCAGGAGTCACGTAGACTGGCACAGCGCCCGTGTCAGCCCAGCGCCGCAGAGTCGTACAGTGTACGCCCAGAAGCTGGCTGGCCGCCGAAAGCGAAAGATAACTTGAGGGTTGCTTTTTCATAATAATTCTAGGCAAATCTACCCATCTAGCAGAATTATAGGCAAGTTTGGCCGGCCTGTCAATGAATTTGGCGCAATGCGTTATAATAACCTCCACGCGGTGGAATTTTTGACATTTTCGCGGGATGGTCAGCGCCAACCGGCGCAAGGGAAAGGCAACTATGGACAGTTTCAAGGCTCGTTCAACGTTAAAAGTCGGTGATTGCACGTACACAATTCTTCGCCTTGGTGCTTTAGAAGAAGCAGGTCTGGACATTTCACGCTTACCCTTCTCTTTACGCATTCTCTTAGAGAATTTGCTGCGTACTGAAGATGGAAAAGCGGTTACGGCGGATGACATTCGCTTTTTGGCCAATTGGGATGCCAAAGCGACTCCTGACCGCGAAATTGCGTTCACCCCAGCGCGGGTTTTACTGCAAGATTTCACGGGCGTGCCAGCGGTAGTTGATTTGGCCGCGATGCGCGATGCAATGGCGGCAATGGGTGGCGACCCAGCCAAGATTAATCCGCTTCAGCCTGCCGAATTGGTAATTGATCATTCAGTGCAAGTTGATGCTTTTGGCTCTCCCGAAGCCTTCGCCATCAATGCCCAATTGGAATTTGACCGCAATAAAGAGCGCTATGCCTTCTTGCGTTGGGGGCAAGATGGCTTCAAAAACTTCAAAGTCGTGCCTCCTGACACAGGAATCGTGCATCAAGTCAATTTGGAATATCTCGCTCGTGTAGTCTTCACTTCTGAAGAAGGTTTGGCTTACCCCGATACGCTCGTTGGCACAGATTCTCATACCACGATGATCAATGGTTTAGGGGTTTTAGGCTGGGGTGTTGGGGGCATCGAGGCGGAAGCTGCGTTGTTGGGCCAACCCGTTTCGATGCTGATTCCGCAAGTTATTGGTTTCAAGCTCGAAGGCCATCTGCCAGAAGGCACAACCGCCACTGATTTGGTGCTAACCGTGACGGAAATGTTGCGGAAGAAAGGGGTGGTTGGCAAATTTGTTGAGTTTTATGGCCCTGGTTTAGCCGATTTGCCCCTCGCAGATCGCGCCACAATTGCGAATATGGCCCCCGAATATGGCGCGACTTGTGGGATTTTCCCCGTGGATGCCGAAACCATCCGTTATTTGGAAGCCAGCAATCGCTCAAAAGAGCAAGTCGCGTTGGTTCAAGCCTATATGAAGGCGCAGGGACTTTTCCATTCGCCCGATTCGCCCGAAGCCATTTACACGGATACTTTGGGCTTAGATTTAAGCACGGTGGAGCCAAGTTTAGCTGGGCCGAGCCGCCCGCAGGATCGGGTGCGGTTGCCCGATGTAAAGGCTTCCTTCAAACAAGCTGCCGTGACGAAGCTTGGGGTGCAAGCCACCGCGCAGGATGATTTTGCAACTTTGCCCTCGGCGACCAAAGTAAGCGCCAACGGGGTAGAGTATACCTTGCATCACGGTTCAGTGGTCATTGCGGCCATCACCAGTTGTACCAATACTTCCAACCCTTCAGTTTTAATGGCCGCAGGTTTGTTGGCGAAGAAGGCCGTCGAACACGGTTTGGAGGTTCAGCCCTGGGTGAAGACTTCGCTTGGGCCTGGCTCAAAGGTCGTAACGGAGTATCTCGACCACGCAGGTCTGACCCCGTACCTTAATCAGCTACGGTTCCATACCGTCGGCTACGGTTGTACGACTTGTATTGGAAACACGGGCCCCTTGCCTACTGAAGTTTCAGCAGCGATTGAGCAAGGAAAACTTACCGTCTGTGCGGTGCTTTCGGGCAATCGCAACTTTGAAGGTCGCATTAGCCCTGAAGTCAAAGCTAATTACCTTGCTTCGCCACCGTTGGTGGTCGCTTATGCTTTAGCGGGCCGCATAGATGTTGATCTACAAAAGGAACCTTTGGGGCAAGGTAAAGATGGGAAGCCTGTTTTCCTCCGCGATATTTGGCCTTCGCAGCAAGAAGTAGCGCAAGCTGTAGCGCAATCGGTGCAAACGGCGATGTTCCAGAAGGTCTATGCTTCAGTTTTCGAGGGCGATAAACTTTGGAATTCATTGAGCGTTCCCACGGGTGCTTTGTTTGCCTGGGATGCGGAGTCGACCTACGTCAAGCAAGCTCCCTACTTTGAAGGGATGTCGCGTGAAGCTCCTGCGAAAGTAAACGAGATTCAAGGGGCACGGGTGCTGGCCGTTTTGGGCGACAGCATCACGACGGATCATATCTCGCCTGCGGGCAACTTCAAAGCTGCTTCCCCCGCTGGCCAATACCTTATCGAGAAAGGGGTAGAAGCCTGCGACTTCAATTCCTACGGCTCGCGGCGCGGCAACCATGAAGTAATGGTTCGCGGAACCTTTGCGAATGTACGCCTCCGCAACCGCCTAGCTCCTGGTACAGAAGGGGGCTTCACAACCTACTTGCCCACGGGTGAAGTAACCTCGATCTATGAAGCTTCCATGAAGTATCAGGCCGCTAAAGTACCTTTACTAATCTTGGCGGGGAAAGAGTACGGGTCTGGCTCCAGCCGCGATTGGGCCGCTAAAGGCCCCTACTTGCTAGGCATTAAAGCGGTGATCGCCGAAAGCTATGAGCGGATTCATCGTTCAAACTTGGTGGGGATGGGTATTCTTCCCCTGGAGTTCTTGCCTGGGCAAAACGTAGATTCTTTGGGCCTGACGGGGCAAGAGGTTTTTGGGATTGTTGGGCTGGCCGAAGCGATTGCAACGGGGTTTGCAAATGGCCGTACTCTAAAGGTGCAAGCGCAACGCGCTGACGGTACTTCCCTCACCTTTGAGGTCAAGGTACGGATTGATACGCCCAATGAGATTGAATACTATCGGCACGGTGGGATTTTGCACTACGTCCTGCGCCAGTTGCTGAATAAGTAGCGCGGGAAAGGGAAGGGAAAAGAAGAAGGTTAGGGAAGGGCGATTCTTTGGGCTTTCAGCCCAAAGAATCGCCCTAAATAATCTATTTTCTCAAGGAAGAGAGAAGGGCCAAAACTAAGCAAGAACAACAAGAACAGAATGCCAGCAACCGCTATGAAGTTATAGACGGTCTTCGTATCGATGATCTTGGTTTAGGAATAACGGTCTGGTCGCCGCTTGGGGTTCTTATGCCTCTCTGTGACCCAGTTCAACGCCAATGCGCCTGAAGCCACTTTCCTTGAGCCAGATGAGCTTGCTTAAAGGGAGCAATGAAGCCATGTTTTCCATCCTTTCCTCAATTGATTTAAAGATGTTGATTCTATTTACAGTGCCAACTTTTGTGTTAAAAGGATTTTTCTTATTCTTTATCTTCAGAATTCGCCGTCAATTGTTTCTTAAATGGTTGACCTATGGTTGCTTATCTTTTGCATTAGGCTGGTTATTGTTCTCGTTAAGATTTAAATATGGTCTAAATCTGATCAGCTTGTCCATAGCGAATATTTTACTTCTCTTGCTGCCCATTTCTTTAGTGTTTTCTATTCTCTCCCTTCTGCAAATTCGTTGTTCAACGCTATATTTAGGAGCAACGTTTTTTGGGCTTGTCTTTACCCTCTTCTTTCTCACATGGTGGATGCATGAAAAGTGGCTGCCTGGAATCTGTACCTCAATTCTAAACGGAATCTTGTATTCTATTCCAGGCTTTCTGCTACTTAAACTTGTTTATCCTAAACAAGCCATTGTATGGACAATGATAGGACTGAATTTTTTGACCGCTGGTGTTTTGATAGGGAGGTCTCTTCTCCTGACGCTCGGATGGTTCTGCCCAGGTTTTATGACTGAAGTTGTAATTAACGAACTGTTGATGGTGGCGTTGTATTTTAATGTTATTTGTGTTGATGCTCAGATTCTCTGTTTTCCGATTCTTGACCTTATGGGAGTCCAAAAAAATCTTACGCTGGCGAATCAGAAGCTTGAAACGCTCTCCAGCACTGATGAATTAACAGGCTTGCTTAATCGGAGGGCTTTGAATACAAGATTAGACCTTGAGATTTCCAGATGTAAAAGGGATAATTTACCACTCTCTATTATCTTGTTAGATCTGGATCACTTTAAGAAGATAAACGACAACTTAGGTCATCTAGTAGGCGATCTTGTACTCAAACAAATTGCAAAATTGACAAAACAGTTGGTGCAATCCACTGAATCTGTTATCCGCTATGGTGGCGAAGAGTTTGTCGTGCTGTTACCCAAAACAGATCGCTCCGAAGCACTTGAGATTGCCGAACGGTTGCGGGCAGGGATCGCTCAATTTCATTTCAATCATTCTGACATACCATCATCGCTCCAGGTTACGGCTTCTTTCGGAATCGCATGTTTGCATGAAGATCATTTATCTATGAGCGAGTTATTGAAACAGGCAGATCTGGCGTTGTATAAGGCTAAGTCTGAAGGTCGGAACCGAGTTTGTATTTGAGACTGAAAAGATCTATTGGATAGGTAAAGGTCTTGTTTTACCCGCGAAACGGCAGTGAAATGGGCGAAAAGGGTCAGGTGAAACGCCCGCCCCCCGCACAGAATCCGATTGAGGAGGTCTAGAGGCAAGGCAAGACGGCCATCATCAGCGTCTTGCCGCCCCCACCTTTTCATCGGTCATCCAGCTGTTTGAACAACAACTAGGGCGTATGTGCGAAGAGTTCCAAATGATTTAGGCTTGCTCTCTCACTCCAGGAGACTACTTATAGTTCTATTGATGCAAGTCCAGGTAAAGTCGGGCTTTCAGTCTATGTTTCTAAGAAGAATCTTGCGCCGCAAGCTGCGTTTACACCCAAATTCTTTCTGCCAAATAGCTATTTTGCAACAATTCCTCCGCCTATCTCCCCAACTAAGCAATCTTTGCAGTAAATTCTGCCTCTCAAGCCAACTGCTTTACCGAATAAACCAATAGCGACTCCGCTTCCTTTGCAATCTTACGCGCATTTATTGCCTTATCTCACATTTTTTGGGGCTTTGAGCCTCTTTATTGTGGGCCTGATCACGGCCTTTTTCTATTTTCTCGTCAAGCCAGTGGCAGTAGCGAAATTATGACGATCCGAGGTTGATGCCAGATCATTCTACATTTGTACATTTTTTAAAACCTTTCAACGCTACTTACGTCCCTAGAAAATTTCGCGCCCTAAAGACCCAATTTCATCGAAAAAATCTTGCCAAAGGGGTTGACTTTAACCACTGCTTAATGATATAGTAACATATACTTGTTGCGCTATTGGTTTTTGCAATTATGAAGTAGCACAGGGTTAGGGATGCGAATCTCAGCTCAGGGCCTTAGCAGGCTTCCCTCAAAGTCGAGGGGCCTAGAGAAGAGAATTTTTAATGTTCGCTCTCCCTGCCTCTTTGCTCTTTTTGGGGCCAAAAAGGGTCTTTGGAAGCTGGCGCAACTTAGCTCCACATTCGCAAGCAAAGCCCAAAGAAGGGCTGTAGCGGGAAGAAACCTGTTGAGTACATGGAAGAAATTGCAGCCGAACCCCTACTGAAACAGAGGAGCCTTCACCCTTATGCTTAATCAGCAAAACGGTCAGCATACCCGCATCATGCCTACACCTGTAATTCTAGGCGTTAGATCAAAAATGGAGGTTGGTTCAATGATGGACCAGTTGCTGGAGGTAGCTCGCGCCCAGGGTTATCTAACCTACAGCGATATTCTGGAGACTTTTCCCCAGCCCGAATTACATGTGGCCGAAATCGACCAACTCTATGCTGAACTTCAGGCCGAAGGGATCAAGGTCGTAGAGTCGGTGGCTGAATTGGGAAGTGACCAGACCACAAATGAAGAAGAGGTCCTAGCCGAATTTCCCGACTTGGCCGATATTGCGCTTGACGACCCTGTGCGGATGTATCTCCAGGAGATCGGTCAAGTCCCGCTTCTTACGGCTGAACAAGAGGTCGAATTAGCCAAACGCATGGAAACAGGAGATCGTGCCAAACACCTGATCGAACGAAAAGAATGTACTTCTTGGCATGAGCAAGAGACGGTTGAACGGCAATATGCGCTGGGGTGTGATGCTCGCCAGCATTTGATTCAAGCCAATTTGCGGTTAGTCGTTTCCATTGCGAAGAAATATACTTCTTATGGCTTGACAATGATGGATCTGGTGCAAGAAGGAAACATTGGGCTAATGCGGGCCGTCGAAAAATTTGATTACACCAAAGGGCATAAGTTTTCAACCTATGCTACATGGTGGATTCGGCAAGCGATTACGCGGGCCATTGCTGATCAGAGCCGTACCATTCGCTTACCTGTGCATATGGGGGAGGCAATTAGCCAAGTTAAACGAACTTCCCACAAGTTACAACAATCTATGCAGCGCGAACCGACTCCGGAGGAGATAGCCGATGCGATGGGAATTAGCCCTAGCAAAGTGCGGCGGACGCTTGAAGCCTCGATGCACCCACTTTCGTTAGAAATGCCTGTCGGCCAGGACGGTGAAGGGCGGATGGGCGATTTTATCGAAGATGACCGGGTGGCGACTCCCGCCGAAGCCGCTGCGGCCTCGATGTTGCGGGAACAGATTGAAGAAGTCTTGCAAAAACTGCCCGAACGCGAGCGCAAAATAATTCAGCTGCGCTATGGGTTAAAAGATGGGCGCTATCGCACGCTGGAAGAAGTTGGAGTCGAGTTTGGCATTACCCGCGAACGCATCCGTCAAATTGAAGCTGTGGCGCTGCGGAAGCTGCGACACCCGCATCTCGGCAAGAAATTGCGGGGCTACCTTGACTAGGAACGAGGCTTTTTGATCTGCAACGGAGAGCCTTTGAAGCCTTTTGGCGCTCTTTATTTGCGATAAGCGCCAATCTGTGGTAGCATTGCGGCTGTAAGTGGTTGGGTTGCCTCACCCCAAAGGGGGCAACTTATAGGTTTTCGCTGTTTTTTAGTCTACCAAGACCAACCCCAGAATTTGGTAGACCGTAAGTTAGACCCTTTCAAAGGTGGTGCTTGGTGAACCCAGAACCAAACCTAAGGAGGGCCCTTATTGGTAAAGCATCACTAAGCGCAGACAAAGAAGGTAGCAGGACTGTATGACCGATCCCGATAGCATTTTGCAGTTGGGAATTGAAGCTGCTCGTGAAGGCAATAATGAAGAGGCGCGGAACCTCTTTCGGCTCCTGACCCGCCAGAATAACCACGATGTGCGGGCCTGGCTCTGGTTAGCAGGCGTAGCTGAAAACCGTGATGAGCGCCGGGCCGCTTTGGAACGGGTGATTGAAATTGCCCCCACCAACGACTTGGCTCTGCGGGGCCTCCAGTCCCTTGGGGCTAAACCAACGACCAAGCTTGCGGAAGAAGTTGAAACCCAAAGTGAAGCTCATCTTTCCCATGCTTCGCCAAAGCCTGTTTCCCCGCTTGCGGAATCACCCAGTCTTTCGGCCCCTACTACCTTAGCTGAAGCTGAAGAGGACGACGACCCCTTTGCCGACCTTTCCGCAGCTTTCGTTAGCTCCCCCAAAGCCGTGCGCCGCGAGCCTTCACCGGAGACCGAATTTGACGCTGACGACCCCTTTGCCGACCTTTCCGCAGCTTTCGACCAATCCCCTGGGTCAGTTCGGCGGACCAAAGATGGCGAGTCAGAAGCCAGATCTTCCTCGCCAGCAAAGAAGGCTCCGCCGCCCAAACCAAAAACGCCTGGGAAAGCAAGTTCCTCTTCGGCCAAGTCTGCGGCAAAGGACGGGCCAAAGGTTACAATTCCTGCCTTTTTTGCGAAACTTTGGCCGAAAAAAGCTCCTTCCCCAACCAAAGCTTCTTCAACAACAAAGCAAGCTCCTTCCCCAACCAAAGCTTCTTCAATGGCAAAGCAAGCTCCGGCCCCAAAAGCAAAGCTTCCAAAGCAGCCCTTGCAAAAGGAGAAGGGTAATCCATCTCAGTTTGATGTGAAGAAGCTTACGCCTGTTTTCATTATTATCCTGGGAGTCCTGTTGATTATCGTCCTCGCAATTTCTGTAGTTCCGCTCGTGGGGGGCGTGCTAAAGGCTAATAAAGCGGTCCCTAGTGCAACTTCGAGCGCGAATAATCAACAGACCAATGACAAGGTTACTCCAACCCCAACGCTCACCCCAACTGAGGAAAAGGTTGTCAACCTGGATGCGGTAGCAACGCCCTTAGGGGAAGCGGAAGTTGTCCAGCCTACTTCGGGCCCAACTCCCGTTCCGCCACCCCCGCCAGCGGCGCAACCACTTGACCTTGCGAATGCTAACCCTAGCATTTTGCCCGCTAACACGCCGTTGGAGAGCAATGGCTGGCTCTATGATTTTAACAACCCCAGCCATGCAAATGTAGTTTATACCCCTTTAGCAGGGAAATCCGCCCAAGGAAGGTTTGTAATTATCTTTGCGATGACGGTTAATCGAACCGGCCAAGCTCAACCGCTTCCCGCCGATTTCCTTGTCTTGAAGGATGCCCAAGGTCGGGTTTATCATCCGTTGACTTGGGCTTCTACCGCCTATCTTAATCGGTTTGGTTATGGAAGCGGAGGAAATGTATCCCAGGAACAATCAGTCCCTGCGGATGGCATTACCTATGGCGTACCAATCATCTTTGATGTTGCTCCTGATGCCACAAACCTCGTTTTCTTTGCTCCAAGTAAGCCCGATCAAGGCTGGTTAGTACGCGGAAGTGTCCGCTAAAACTCCGCAAACAAAGCAGGCCCAGACCAAGGAATTTGAATTACTCCTGAAAACGGGAAAGCGAGCCACGCAGGCAGGGAATAAAGTGGGAGCCCAAGCGCTCTTTCGCTTTTTGACGCGGCAATATCCAACTGAAGGGTCAGCTTGGCTGGCTTTAGCAGAAGTTACTACCAATGAAGTTGAGCGCGAAGAGGCTTTAGCGCATGCCAGCAAACTAGATTTTCCTTCACAGCCGCGCAAACCTTCATTTTCCTCCTTCCTTTTGCGCTTTGTATCGTGGCTTGGGCCGCTAATTGCCCTTTTATCCCTGGGAATCTTGCTTTGGATGCAATTTACAAATGTCGTAGATCAGCAAATCGCAGTTAAGCAGCGCGAGCAACTGGTTGGTGCAGTCACTAAAACGCCCATTCTCCCTTCCCCAACCGCTCGCCCTCGCCCCCGGCCTTTAGAGCTGGGCAACGTTGTTACCTTTGAGAACTGGCAAGTTACCTTGAATCGCCCGGAGTATGCAATGGTCATCAGCCAAACTGTAGGGTATCTTCCCCCACAAGGGCAATGGATTTTAGTGCTACCCGCCATTGGCAACACAGCGACTGTTTCCCGCGTCTTACCCTTAGAGCTTTTTGCCCTTTCAGATGCCCAAGGTCGTTGGTATCAACCCCATCCCCAAGCTTCGGCCAACTACTTAGCAGTCTATGGGCGCGGCAAACGGGGCGACCTTGCCTTAGGCGAAACCTTACCTTCTGGCGGGGGAATGTTTAGCGTTCCAATCCTGTTTGATCTTCCTTCTGATGCCAGCGGATTACTGCTTGCTGTCGGCCAAGCTCCGGAGGGTTTAGCTCTCCCAGGTGCTGCTGGCAGTGCGCGTTCCCCATGAACTATGCCAACTTTAACCCTTCTTGGTCTGGGCCCTGGCGACCCTAACCTTCTTACTCGTGCTGCCTGGGACTTCCTCGCGCAGGTTGTCCTCCTCTATACACCCACGCCCACGCATCCCGCTCTCGCTTATCTCCCCGCCGAACGCATCCAACCTTTACCCCCCAACGACCCGCAAGCTAGTAGTATAATCCTCAAAAAACAACTTGCTTTGGGGAAAGATGTGGCTTGTGCCCTTGCGGATACCCCTTTTAATCATCCTTTGACCTTTGCGCTGGCCGACGAAACGCTCCAGATTATCCCTGGAGTAAGTAGCCTTGATTCGCTAATTGCCAAAAATCAGGCCAGCTTTGCTCGCCTGGAAGCGATTGTGATGCGCCTAATTGGGCCTGGCGGTTGCCCTTGGGATCAGCAACAAACGCATCAATCCTTGCGCTCTGGCTTGCTGGAAGAGACTTATGAAGTGTTGGAAGCCCTAGATGCCAACGATTTACCTGGTTTGGCGGAGGAATTAGGCGATTTGCTGTTGCAAGTTATCTTTCACAGCGAATTGGCGCGGCGAGCAGGAACTTTCGATCTGGGCGATGTTTTAGCGCAAATCAGCACTAAGCTTGTAAATCGCCACCCGCATGTTTTTGGGGATTTTAAGGTCAATGATCCAAGCGAAGTTTTGCAAAATTGGCAGCAGATTAAGAACCAAGAATTGGCTGCGAAAGGTCGGCAGCGGGCCAGCGCGTTGGATGGCATTCCGCCAGGCTTACCGGCCTTAGCCACCGCCCAGAAAATAGTTGGCAAAGCAGCGCGACTGAATTGTGATTATGCTATGTTTAGCGAAGCTTGGGCAAAATTGCATGAAGAATTAACCGAATTCCTTGAAGCTTTCCAAATTGCAAAGCGCGAAGCAACGCTTGAGCATCAAGCCCATTTGAGCGCGGAATATGGCGATCTGCTTTTTGCCCTGGCCCATTTAGGGTCTTGGCTCAACTTGGACGCGGAGAGTAGTCTGCGTGGCACGATTGCTAAATATCGGCGGCGGTTCAATTTTCTGGAGCAGAATGTTCAAAAGCGAGGCTTAGACCTCGCTACCCTATCCAGAGGCGAGAAAGATCGCCTGTGGGCCGAAGCGAAGCAAATCAAGAAGTGATCTAAACTTAAAAGCTATGAACCCCAAACGCGAACTTATTTCAGAAAAAAGAAAATATTTAGTCTTAACCGTTGCTCAAGCCAAAGAAATTGGCTTTAATTGGTTAGCTGAGGTAGACCTAACCAACGCGCTCAAACTTGGTCTGCCCGAAGTAGATGACCGTTATCATCAATGGCGCGTGCCTTTGTGTGTTGAGAATGGAGATAAAGTCGGTGAAGTCGTTATAGACGCTTATTCAACCGAAATTGTGTTGACGAAAACCACCAAAATAGACCTCATTCTTGCGCGTTTACTGAAACAAGATGAAACTAAAGTGACGACTCTTAAAAAAGGTAAAGCAGAATATAAACTGTCTTCGTTACGAAATACGGTGGGTTTGGGTGATTCTGTAGACCTCATTCATGATCTGCCGAGTGAAAGCGTGGACTTGATTTTTACGTCGCCCCCCTATTTTAACGCCCGGCCTGAATATTCTGAATATGAAGCTTACGAACAATACCTGTTCAAAATGAGGCAAATTATTAAACGGAGTCACCGTGTATTAAGTGAAGGGCGCTTTTTTGTGATCAATATTGCCCCTGTTTTATTACGGCGGGCCTCACGCAATACCTCTTCAAAGCGCATAGCCGTTCCTTTTGATCTACATCGTATCTTCATTGAAGAGGGCTATGATTTTATTGATGACCTTATTTGGCTCAAACCCGAAGGAGCAGGTTGGGCCACAGGGCGCGGGAGACGGTTTGCTGCTGACCGTAATCCGTTGCAATACAAAGCCGTCCCTGTGACCGAATATCTGTTAGTTTATCGGAAACAAACCGATTTGCTGATTGATTGGCATATTCGTAATTATCCTGATAAACAAACCCTGGCGGAATCGAAAATTGGCGATGATTATGAACGTACCAATGTGTGGAAAATTAACCCCGCGCTAAACTCAAAACATCCCGCCGCGTTTCCCAAAGAATTAGCGGAAAAGGTCATTCGTTATTATTCCTTCAAAGGGGATACCGTTATGGACCCGTTTGCAGGGTCAGGCACAGTGGGGGCTGCTGCCGCTGAACTAGACCGCCGCTTTGTGTTGTTTGAGCTTAACCCTGCTTATCTTGAGTTAATTAAAAAAGCAATTACCAGTTGGAAAAATATTAGCCAGAGTGCCATGCTGTGGCTTAATTGTCCTCCACCTGAACCTGTTATGCAACAAAGTTATTTATTGGAGAAAGGATATGACGAATATTATTGTTGACCGTATGGCTGAAACAACTAAAACGGCTGAAACAGGCCGTGAAATAATCCAAATGAGCATGAAGTTTTGGTCTCAAGAACTTGCCAAGAAGATAAAATTACAATGGGATGGAAAACCGCCTGTGGCCTGCGTGTAAGACCTTCGCTTTTGGGGGCCGCGCAGGTCGAAGCAGCCACGAATGCCTCTTTTAGAGCCATCTGTGGCAAGGAAACCCTTTCACTACAGCCAAAACCGTTGCTTCCAAGGCGGAGTCCACGGCTTTAGCCGTGGCCCAACAGCTAAAGCTGTTGACTCCAGAGGAAAAATAGCTTGGGTTTCATACTATGAATTTCAGCAGTGATCACTTGTGATCATGGAGAAAGTAGCAGGTTTGACGATGATGACAAATCATTTCCCCAGCTTTTTCGTAACCATCTGGGTGCTAGTGATGGTGATCTTAGCTTTAGCAGCTTTTGTAGCCGTCGGTATCTGGCTCTATCTCAACACCCGCAACCAGCCCTTTGCCAGCGGCGCAGAGGCACTAATCGGCCAAGTAGCCGAAGTTCGCCAAAGGCTTGCGCCTCAAGGCCAAATTTTTATTGAGGGAGCGCTTTGGCAAGCGGTCAGCGAGCAAGGTGAACTTGGGGTTGGCGAGTTAGTTCAAATCGTCGCAGTCCATAAGTTACGCCTGGTTGTCCGCCGTCTTGAATCTAAAACCAAGCAAGAAACCACTACTCCTTAATCGCATTGAAGGTTTGATCTCGTAGAATTTCTCTGTATCCACCATCTTTGAGAAGAAGTACGAAAGCACGAAAGGGACAAAGCAAGCTATGAACGAATTTTCCTGTTGTCTAACCCTCGGTTTCATCGCGGTAATGTTCGTTATCTCCGCCTTCAAAATTGTCAATGAGTATGAACGCGGCGTTATCTTTCGCTTAGGACGGTTAATGGGCGCACGCGGGCCAGGCCTCTTCATTGTCGTTCCCGTTTTGGAAAAGATGATGCGGGTTGACCTCCGTGTGATTACAATGGATGTTCCCTCGCAAGAAGTTATCACCAGAGACAACGTGACCATTAAGGTCAATGCGGTTTTGTACTTCCAAGTTTTTGACCCTAACCTGGCGGTTGTGAAGGTCGCCAATTACAACCTGGCAACCTTGCAAATTTCCCAAACTACCTTGCGGAGTGTGGTTGGGCAAGTCCACTTGGATGAACTCCTTTCGGAACGGGATGCAATCAACGAGAAGCTTCAGCAGATCATTGACCAACAAACTGAACCGTGGGGCATTAAGGTCACGATTGTCGAGATAAAGGATGTTGAGTTACCTTCAACAATGCAACGGGCGATGGCTAAACAAGCCGAAGCCGAGCGGGAAAAGCGGGCCAAAATTATCCATGCCGAAGGGGAGTTTCTCGCTTCGCAGAAGCTGGCCGAAGCGGCCCACGTTATCGCCACCGAGCCAGCGACCATTCAACTCCGCTACTTGCAGACCTTGACGGAGATCGCGGTGGAGAAGAATAGCACGATTATCTTCCCCCTTCCCATTGAATTGGTCAGACCTTTCATTGAAGGTTTTACCTCCCCAATTTCGCAAGATCGGCCTAAGTAAGGAATGTTCCTTCGCGCTTCCACGGGTGCTAAATTTAGCTGCAAAGTCTTCCGTCATCGCTCTTTGGCGGTGACGGAAGGGCTTTAGGTCGGATAACCTTCTGGGGCCATTTCAAAGAAATCTAAGTGAAGATCTTGCTGAGGGAGCAGAGAAACGCAAAAGCAAGCTGCTTCTTAGGCTGCGTCCCATCCTTCTGACCATGCTGGGACTCTACTTCTTTATCTACCCTTGGTCGCTTCTCTTCCTCGCGTTGAATTGCATTCCCGCTTGGGGAACTTGGATGGGCGGGGCCTTACTTATCTTGCAAGGGATGCTCCTTGTCTTCTGGCTTCTGGCTAACCACGGCCCCCGAATGATTCCCGCCAGCCTGCTCATTCTCTTCCTTTCTTGGGCCGCCGAACAGATTGGGACGACCACAGGTTTGCCCTTTGGGAAGTATACTTATACTGCCGTTCTCCTGCCAAAGGTCTTTGACCTTGTCCCCCTTCCCATTCCCTTTGCTTGGTTGTTGGTTGTTCCCGCTACTCTTGCGACTGCTGAGTACCTTTGGTTTCCCCAAACCTCGACCTCGCTCGTAAGCTGCTTTCAGAAGGCTTTAAGCGCGGCGTTCTTAGCGCTTCTTTTAGATACCACTATTGAGCCAGTTGCTTTTCACATTAGTAAGTATTGGATTTGGCACGAAACAGGTTTTTACTATGGTGTACCGCTTAAAAACTTTCTTGCTTGGGGCGGTTTAAGTTTTTTACTTACTTTGCTCTTGCTCTTTTTTCTGGAAAATAGATCAATTCAGCTTTCTACAACGAATTTTTCAAGTTCTGAGGACTTTCCCTGGTTGCCAATACTTTTGTATTTCCTGAATTTAGGTCTCTTTACGCTGGTCAATCTAGCACAACGGCAGTTTCTTGCTGGCGCTGTGGGGCTAATTTCGCTTAGTTTTCTGCTTTTCTGGTGGCGCAAAGTGCATTTAAGCCCGCGAAAAATGCTCGCTGGCCCGAAAACCTAAACTGCTCATCTTTCCCAAAAAGCTGTTATAATAAAGAGCCTTCATTGGGCAAGTGAGCAGCCATGCCTACCTCTATGCCGCAACCTACACTTCATTGGGGCTTTCTCCCTCTCTTGGGAGTAGTCTTTTTCTTGGGCCTTCTCGTTTCCTGCGGGCCCGCAGCTTTGCCCCCACTTTGGCCGACCCCCACGCCGGCCTTCCCCGTGCAAGAAGGTAGACCGCTCCCGCAACCCCCAACCGCTATTCTTTCTGCAACCGCCAACCAAGTCAAGCAACTTGCTCACTGGCAAGTTTTTAGCGAAACCGCGCAGGTTTTTACCGTAGCTTTCGCTCCCGACGGGCAAACTTTAGCGGCGGCGGGCTGGGAGCAAACGATTCGCTTCTTGCGCGTACAGGATGGTACGCTTCTTCAAACTTTCAAAGGGCATACCGCAGCTATCCAAAGTCTTGCTTTCGCTCCCGATGGGCAAAAATTAGCTTCAGCTTCTTTAGATAGCACGATTCGCTTGTGGCAAGTAGCTGATGGGACTCTGCTTAATCTTCTAAAAGGGCATCTTGGCTCGATTCAGAGTGTAAGTTTTTCGCCTGATGGCCAATTTTTAGCTTCTGGAGCCTTAGATGGAACAATTTATTTGTGGCGCGTGAGCGATGGCGAAGTTATCCGTACCTTAAAAGGACATAAAGATAAGGTTTGGCAAGTAGTTTTCTCGCCCGATGGCCAAAAACTGGCTTCGGCTTCGGTTGATCAGACGGTAAATCTCTGGCAAATCAGTGACGGCGCACTTTTACGTACCTTATGGCACAATTTTATTGTTTGGGGTTTAGCCTTCGCGCCCAATGGCGAAACGCTGGCGGCAGCATCGCTTAAAGAAGTGCGTTTGTGGCGTGTAAATGAGAATTCACCGCCCTTAATTCTCAATGGACACACTGGCTGGGTGCAAAGCGTAGCCTTTTCACCAAATGGTAAAGTGATCGCTTCAGGGGCGCAGGATAACACTTTGCGGCTTTGGGATGCCATAAATGGGAAAGAGCTTGCAACTCTCAATGGGCATACCGACGATGTGAAAAGTGTTACTTTTTCCCCCGACGGGCGGTTTATCGCTTCGGGCAGCAACGATGGAACGGTACGATTGTGGGGCCTACCGCCGAAATTCAATAGATAGTTTCAGAAATCATTATGAATGAGCCTCAAATCTTTCGGATTGAGATCGAAAATCGCTTAGACGGTCAAGGTGAAACAAATTTAGTCGCTGCGGCGCAGCAATTAGGGCTTCTAAACCTCACGGCTTGTCATATTCAACGCTTATTTTTTATCGCTGGCTCTCTTTCTTTGAGCGATGTCCAGAAACTTGCTCAAGAATTACTTGCTGATCCTGTAACTGAGACTTTTACGGTTACGCTTTTTGCCGAAAAGCAACAGATCTGCTTGCCAGAAAAGTTTAAGCATACTGTAGAAGTTACATTGCTGCCTGGCGTAACTGATCCAATAGCTGAAAACCTGGTGCGGGCGGCGGCGTTACTTGGCCAAACAGCTTTAGAACGGGCTGCGACGGGGCAACGGTATCTTCTTCAAGGCAATTTGAGCGAAGAAGAGTTAAAGCGCCTAGCCACCGAAGTCTTTTCTAACCCTGTAATTCAACGCTTTACTTTGAATCAAGCTATTTCTCCACCTTTTATTCCCTTTCAACAGAAAGATGAAACTGTAGAAAGCATTGCGCTTCGTTCGGCCAATGCAGAGCAATTAGTTCAAATCAGCAAAGAGCGGCGTTTAGCTTTAGATTTAGCTGAAATGCAGGCCATTCAAACCTACTTTCAAAATGAGAAGCGGGAGCCAACCGACCTTGAATTGGAAACTTTAGCCCAAACTTGGAGTGAGCATTGCGTTCACAAGACCTTTGCGGCTAAAATTACCTGTTCTGGCGCTGAAACTCAAGAAATCAATAGTTTGCTGAATTCTTACATTCGGGCTGCCACAGAAAAAGTTGCTAAACCGTGGGTTCGGTCAGCTTTTGTAGATAATGCAGGAATTATTGCTTTTGATGAGCATTGGGATCTGGCGTTTAAGGTTGAGACCCACAATCATCCTTCAGCTTTAGAGCCATTTGGGGGCGCAAATACGGGCGTAGGCGGAGTTGTCCGCGATGTTTTAGGAGTAAGTGCAAGGCCCATTGCGAATACAGATGTTTTATGTTTTGGCCCTCCTGATTTAGCTGAAGAAGATTTGCCCAAAGGGGTTTTACATCCGCGTCGAATCGCTGCGGGCGTGATTCACGGGGTTGAAGACTATGGGAATAAGATGGGTATTCCCACGGTTAATGGCGCAATCCTCTATCATCCAGGTTATACGGCGAATCCCTTAGTCTTTTGTGGGTGTTTAGGTTTGTTGCCAAAGGATAGTCACCCATTTGTGCCGCAACCTGGCGATTTGGTGATTGTGCTTGGCGGGCGCACGGGCCGCGACGGGTTGCGGGGCGCGACCTTTTCAAGTATGGAAATGGATCAGACCACGAGCGAAATCGCTGGAAGCGCCGTCCAGATCGGGCATCCAATCCATGAGAAACAAGCGTTGGAAGTAGTTTTGCGAGCCAGAGATGCCAAACTTTACCATGCGATAACGGATTGTGGCGCTGGAGGGCTTTCGTCGGCGGTGGGCGAAATGGGCAAAAAGCTAGGGGTTAAGGTTCAATTAGAAGCTGTCCCGCTCAAATATCCTGGCTTGTGGCCTTGGGAAATTTGGCTTAGTGAAGCCCAAGAGCGGATGGTTTTAGCGGTTGCGCCTGAAAGCTGGCCGCAATTGCAGGCGCTTTGTCAAGAGCAGGAAGTTGAAGCGGTTTCGATTGGAACGTTTGAAAATACTGCTCGGCTCCAAGTTTTCTCTGAAAATCATCTCGTTGGCGATTTAGAAATGGGTTTTTTGCACGATGGCATTCCTCAACGTCATTTGCAAGCTACGCTTTCTCCTTCCCCAAAACCTGCTCAAACTTCATTTCTGCATTCTGCGCCTGCTAATCTTACCGATAGCCTACTAAAACTCCTCGCGCATCCTAACATTCGTAGCAAAGAAGCCGTTATCCGCCGCTATGATCACGAAGTGCAAGGCGCAACTGCCGTAAAGCCCTTGGTCGGGGTAGCTAATCACGGGCCAAGCGATGCGGCGGTCTTAGTTCCCCTTGAAACGCTCAATGATAAGCAACAAATCAGGGGCGTAGCCCTGGCAAATGGGATTTGTCCTCTATATGGCGAGCGCGATTCTTATGCAATGGCTTGGGCTGCGATTGATGAAGCAATGCGAAATATCGTTTCGGTTGGTGGCGACCCCGATCAAGTTGCTTTACTTGATAATTTCTGTTGGGGCAATCCTAATTTACCCGACAGACTTGGCAGTTTAGTGCGTTCTGTCCAGGGATGCTATGATGCTGCAATTGCTTATAATGCGCCTTTCATCTCTGGAAAAGATAGTTTGAACAATGAATATACGGGTGCGGATGGGCAAAAACACGCTATTCCAGGGACGCTGCTGATTTCGGCGGTAGGCATTGTGCCCGATGTGCAACAAGCCGTAACGATGGATTTGAAGCAGCCAGCGAACAAATTGTATCTTATCGGTGATACAAAAGGTGATTTAGGCGGTAGTCATTATGCTTTGATGATAAATGAGGATTGCGAAACGCCGCCGCAGCCTGGGCCAAATGCTCTTAAAACCTTGCGGACTTTGCATCAGGCGATAATTACGGGCCTTGTTAAATCTTGCCATGATTGTTCTGAAGGTGGAATAGGCGTTGCGCTGGCCGAAATGTGTCTTGCAGGGCGATT
>Ga0316607_1000037_pt1 | contig 49046 bp, 39 predicted proteins | sample MIS2016062E_MG_FD_207674 | JGI IMG/M metagenome (GOLD analysis project Ga0316607, IMG submission 207674) | Microbial mat bacterial communities from Middle Island sinkhole, Lake Huron, Michigan, United States - MIS.2016.062E | ecosystem: Environmental > Aquatic > Freshwater > Lake > Sediment...
AACTTACGCACAGACGCTGTTTGTAGGGTGCGCACTGCGCACATTACGACTCAAGATATTGTCAAATAAAACTTACGCACAGACGCTGTTTGTAGGGTGCGCACTGCGCACATTACGACTCAAGATAGTGTAAAAATCGACTGCTTGCGTAAGTCCTGATTAAGTAATAGAATACAGATTGATCAGGAAATTGACAAATCGATCGCGAGAGGAAGCATGAAAGTAAAAGCAGCAGTTGCTCACAGTGCGGGCAAACCTTTGAGCATTGAAATGGTAGAGCTTGCAGGGCCGCAAGCCGGAGAGGTGCTAGTGGAAATTAAAGCCACAGGCGTTTGCCACACTGACGCTTACACTCTTTCCGGTGCAGATCCTGAAGGTTTGTTTCCGGCTATTTTAGGTCACGAAGGAGCGGGTATTGTCGCAGAAATTGGGGCGGGAGTAACGAGCGTCAAAGTGGGCGATCGAGTAATTCCGCTTTACATTCCAGAATGCCGCAACTGCGAATATTGTTTGAGCCGCAAAACGAATCTCTGTCAAGCAATTCGGGTTACTCAAGGACAAGGCGTGATGCCAGACGGCACGAGTAGGTTTTCAATTAACGGGCAGAAAATCCACCATTACATGGGAACTTCCACCTTTGCCAATTATACAGTATTACCAGAAATTGCGGTAGCAAAAATTCGTGACGATGCTCCTTTCGAAAAAGTTTGTTTAATTGGTTGCGGGGTGACAACGGGCATCGGCGCTGTCATCAATACTGCGAAAGTAGAACCAGGTTCTAATGTGGTAGTTTTCGGTTTAGGCGGCGTCGGTTTGAATGTAATTCAAGCCGCTCGCATGGTAGGAGCTAATATGATCATCGGCGTAGATTTGAATCCCGACAAGCGACAAATGGCGGAAAAATTCGGCATGACTCACTTTGTCAATCCCCGCGAAATAGAGGGCGATTTAGTTGCTTATTTGGTAGATTTAACCAAAGGAGGAGCTGATTACAGTTTTGAATGTATCGGCAACATTAATGTGATGCGCCAAGCATTAGAATGCTGCCACAAAGGTTGGGGCGTGAGCGTCATTGTCGGAGTAGCCGGAGCCGGTCAAGAAATTAGTACCCGCCCGTTTCAGCTAGTAACTGGCAGAGTTTGGAAAGGCACAGCTTTTGGCGGAGCAAAAGGCAGAACAGATGTGCCAAAAATTGTTGATTGGTACATGAATGGTAAAATTAACATAGACAGTTTAGTATCTCAAGTAATGCCAATCGAGCAAATTAATGAAGCCTTCGATGCCATGCACAAAGGCGAAGTAATCCGCACAGTTTTGACATTTTGAATAAAAACTCTGCTCTCTTCTCTCTTCCTCTGCGCCCTCTGCGCCCTCTGCGGTAAAAAAATCCCATTCCTAGATGAAAGAGAATTAATATGATATCCGAATCCCTAAAACAGCACAAAGAACATAAAAGTTTTGGTGGTAAACTCGGCTTTTACAGCCATCAATCCTCCACCTGCAACAGCGAGATGAAATTCGCTGTATATCAGCCGCCACAAGCCCAGTCTCAACCCGTACCAATCCTGTATTTCCTATCAGGATTAACCAGCACCGAAGAGAATTTTATGGCAAAAGCGGGAGCGCAGCAATTGGCGGCCAAATATGGGTTAATGCTGGTTGCGCCCGATACTAGCCCGCGCCATACTGGTATTTCTGGCGAAGATGACGATTGGGATTTGGGAAGTGGTGCGGGTTTTTATGTTGATGCCGCAGTTGCACCTTGGAATTCTCACTATCAAATGTACAGTATGCGGCTGTTTTGTGCAAGGTAGGGGCGGGTTTATAAATACCCTGGATGTGAATCACAGATATTGGTGAACCCGCCCCTACGACACATATTTACGGTCAATTTAGACTAATCGGAAATACCCAGTCTTTGTACTTGCTGTCTCGATTTTCGATAATTCCAGTGAGTTTGTCCAAGAGCTTTTCGGTGATGGGTCGCTCTTTTGGTAAATGATAGTTTTCGATTCGGTTAATTGGGGTAATTTTAGCTGCGGTGCCGCACAGAAAAATCTCGTCAGCAATCAATAGTTCTGATTTGTCAACTGGTCTTTCTATGACTTCAATTCCTAAGTCTCTGGCGATAGTTATCACACTGTCTCTGGTAATTCCTTCGAGAATATCTTGATCGAAACCGGGAGTAACTAATTTGCCGTTTCTCGCGACAAATATGTTCATCCCTGAAGCTTCGCTGACTTTTCCCTGAGTATTCATCATAATAGCTTCGTCGAAGCCGGATTCTACTGCTTCTGTTTTGGCTAAGGCTGAGGTAATGTAAGCGCCGCTAATTTTTCCTCTCAAGGGTAAGCTGCGGTCTTCTTGGCGGTACCAAGAGCTAATTCTACAGTTGACTCCTTCCTTGGGAAAATAGTCTGAGAGTTCTAATCCGTAGACAAAAAAGTCTGTTTCTACGTTGTGCAGTCTGGGGGCAATTCCCAAACTTGAGGTGTAGATAAATGGGCGGATATAAAAAGATTTGGTGGGCTGATTTTTCTTGACAAAATCAATGATTATTGATTGGATTTTGTCGGCGAGCAAATCGCATTTGAGGAAGCTGGCACTTTGACTTAATCTTTGACAGTGGCGATCTAATCTAAATAGCAAGATTCGATCGGGATTTTCGGGGTCGGGTATTCCCCGCAAGCCGCCTAAAACTCCGGTTCCGTAGTGCAGTGCGTGGGTGGCTATGGAGATTTTGGCTTCGGTAAATGGGAGAAATTGGTTTTGAAAGTAGGCAATTGGTAGAAAACTATCCATGATTCAAGCTGGCGATGTATTTTGCAGTCCGCGAGGAAAGGTGAATTTGGTTATATTACCATAAGTTATTATTTTGTTGTTTGATCAAATTGTTAAAGTATCAAAATAGCAGTCGTTTTGGTTGATAATTGTTTTGGGAAAGAGCGCGATCGACTAAAAACAAAAAGTAACAAAGAGGTAGCTATGGTGCGGAAACGTTTAATCATTGAAATGGGCATGGGTGTAGATCAGCACGGACAGGAACCGACTGTAGCCGCGGCAAGGGCTGTACGGAATGCGATCGCCCATAATGCTTTGCTGGGTGTCTGGGAAGTGGCGGGTTTGAGCGATCCCAATCAAATGATTGTGGAAGTAAAGGTGGCGGTTCCTTATCCTGAACAAGTGCGATCGGCGGAGGTATTGGCTGTGCTCCCTTTCGGCAGCAAAACTCTGATTGTCGAGCAAGGGGGCATGGTTGTGGAAGGAAGGGCGATCGCATCTCTGAATGATAAAAATGATGAAATGTTGATTGCGGTGGCTGCGGTGACAGTTTTTGTGGACACTGAGGACTAATTAATTTTTTATGATACCAACCGCCCTGGAGGTTTGGGCACAGACGGGAAATAGTTTTGCGCTGGGTTTCTTAACCGCCAGGGCGCTTCCTAGATAATGTTTAGATGCGCGACAGCCGATCAAAATAAGTTGAGCCTGTTGATGCGGTAAAGCACGCGCTGCAAAAAGCGGTGAGCGGCTTCATCGCCGGATTCCTATTTGTAAGCTGCTTAAATTGCGTGGGCGATGTTTATAGAAATTGGTATTAACCTACGCGATCGCGAAAATATTCCTCATACAATCGGCATCTCGGAATGCAATTATTTCCGTTAAATTTAACCAACCCCATACTGTTTAATTTAAACCCTAATTCTGACCTCAATCTAACAGGCTGGGAACCACTCACAACCTCTCTCATCGCATCCATTAATTCCGAATATTTCTCTAAATTCCAGAAATGCCGCCGCAAATGATCGCTATAAATTCCCGCTTCTGTTGCAGGGGATTTCACCAATTGATTTAAAGTCACATCTTGACGCGAAATGTGATAGATTCCCAGCCGCACTAAATAGGGATGACCTCCCACTAACGCCATCAATTCTGCAACTTCATTCGCAATCCAATTCAATCCGTGCCGTTTGGCCAAATCTTGCACCTGCTGCTCATTAAATTCCGGCAATTCAATCGGTAATCCCACATTAAACGGCGATTTATTCACATCCAGCGGGATATATACTTCCGTAGAATGCACCACAATTAAGCGAAACTTTTTCCAGATATCTCGCCGTTTTGCTTCTTCGTGCAAAGCTCGCAATAACCCAAAAAAGTCATCGGCAATTTCCGGCGATTCAAATAGGCGATCGCTCTCATCCAAACCCAAAGTCAAAGGCGGTGACGATTCTGACAGCAAATACTGTTCAAAGTAAGCCTTACAGCACTGATTACTGCCAATCAAATCAGCTAATTCCCAGCACTTAGGCAACTGTTCCAGCATTCCTAATTCTTGACCAACGCTAGCACAAAACCACTGCAAAAATGTATCTGAATTAGCGAAAATTTTCCTATTTGCTAGTTGAAAACTCAGCGCCACCGTGCGAGAACCTTGCTGTTCTGCATGATGCAAAATCCTCGCCATTAAAGAAGTTTTGCCCATCTGTCTGGGAGCTTTAATGCGAATCAGCGCTCCCGGTTGGCTAATCGTTTCATAACAGCGAGATTCGATGGGATGACGCTCGATATAAAAACGAGAAGCTAAATCTACTTGTCCTCCTGGCAATTCTGGCGCTGCTGCTGGTAGGGGTTGAATTATCGACTGTTTTGTGTTAGTAATTTTGCTCAAGTTGACAGCTAATTCATGGTCTGCACTTAAGGATGTGCGACCTTCTTTAACTACGGTTAAAATTCCTGAAATTAACTTTGATGAGTCGGCAACACACCGCCAATGCCAGGGCTGAATTCCTGCTAAATAGTTCAACAAATCAAAGGAAACTGGTGCATTTAATTCAACGCAAATCGGTAAAATTGCTGGTTTTTGAGCAGTTAAATTGTGCAATTCTTGGGCTAGCTGCACTTGTTCTAATATCATTTCGCTAGCAGCAGATTCTTCGGAAATCAGCAGGATTAAATAATCGAAAACCTTTAAATATGAGCCATCTTTGCTGCTGTTGCTAACTAAAAAGACTTCGTGGCTAGCGGCAGTTAAAGCTTGGTGCAACTGCTGAAAAAGGGTGTTGTTTGGACTGGATTGGGCGATCGCAATTTTTGCAGATCTTGGTAACACCTCATCGGGCAGAGATTCCAGCTCAAAATCGGCTATATCGCGCCATTCCTGATTCAATCCGCGACAAATTTCGATGAAATTGGCATAATCCACAGGTTTGCCATTCAGGAAGTGGCTGACAGTAGATTGGGCTATCCCCAAATCCTCAGCCAAGATTTTCTGACTGGGAAAGCCATTTCTCAGGAGAGACGATTTAACTGCGGGAATGCACTTGAGACGCAGCCTGAGCGATCGAGGCATTGCTTATAACGATCGAGACACTGAAACCATCATAAATGCCAAGGGTCCCAAAGTCGATGAAAAGTCGATAAAAAGTCGATGAATTCTCAAATAACTCAGTCGCCAACTCAAATAGCCACCTGATTAGATTAGAAATAACCAGGTTGAGCACTGTCACAAGGGGGTGAAGAATTATGTACTCTATCCTAAGTTTGCCGCTAGCATTAGCAACTAATCAACCAACTTTCGCATTCACGCCGCCGATGTTGTGGTTGCTCATCGCAGTTGTGCTGAGTGCGATCGATCTATTTATCCAAAAAACCCAGCCCCAAAAATATAGGTTTTACGTGCTAATGATGGGAGCTTCTGCTCTAATTGAATCCTTTATTTTGTGGAGAGGATCGATCGCATTTAATTTTAGTTGGGCAAGTGTAATGTATGAAGATTTTGACTGGCAAATATTCTACTGGATGGGGATAGCTCTCCCCCTGATTATCTGGATTAGACCGATTTTCATTGTTCGCAAAAAGTTTGTGATTCCCGAAGCAACCGAAGCGACAACTATCTCAGAAATTTTATCGGGAGAAACCGGAATGGTGATTTATGAAGGTGCTTCTTGGAAAGCCCGCAATGAAGATCGCCAAGAGGCGATCGCACCCAGACAAAAAGTTTACGTTTTGCGCCGCGAAGGAAACACGCTGATTGTTGTACCTGACAAATTAATTCACATCAACAATTAAACCTTTGTAGCAACCTCAATTCATTCAGGAATTACGCACGGTGTGTTGAGAAACCGGGTTTTTTACCGAATCTGCGGGCTATAACGAAATATTTTCGTAAAAAACCCGGTTTCTAGGTCCCGATGTGCAAATCCTATCATCTTTAGTTCACAGCTTCAAATTACCAGGAGATTCACTATGTATCAGTATTTTTTGATGGTGTTGTTTGCAATCACCGGTGTATCCTTAGTCAGCAGTGTTAAAATTGTCCGTCAAGGAGATGAAGCCTTAGTTGAAATTTTCGGAAAGTACGATCGCAAAAAACTCGAACCTGGTTTGACATTTCTGATTCCGTTTGTCGAAACAGTCGCCTATCAACAAACTCTGCGCGAGCAAATGTTAAACCTAGCACCGCAACAATGCACAACTGGCGATCGCGTTTCCGTCACCCTTGAATTTATTGTGTACTGGCGAATCATTGACCTAGAAAAAGCTTCCTACAAGGTGCAGAATCTCAAGGAAGCGATGTTCAATATGCTGATTCTTTCAATTCGGACTCATATTGCTAAATTAACTGTAGAGGAACTTTACACGGCTCGCAATCTACTCAATAATGCTTTAGTGGAGGAGTTGGATACAATCACCGATCCTTGGGGTGTGAAGTTTACGAGGGTGGAATTGCGCGATTTTGCGATCGGCAGTAAAGTGATTCAGCCGACATCCATTGACCGAAAAGAGGGACAAAAGCTGCGAGCTTAGGGATTAGTTGAAGTTGAGGCGATCGAGCTATGGGAAAAATGCGATCGCCTTGTATATACCCTTTAAGGAGACAAAACCATGACTAAAAATCAAGAATCAAGTATTAGCAATGCAAATGATGGTGGTTGCGGATGCTTATTGCTTTTAATCTGTATTATTGGAGTAGGCCCGATAATCATTCTGCCATCATTTCTGAATCAGGCCGGGAAGGCAAAGCAAGTGGAACCAAAACAGTATGTTGCTGTACTGAACCGCGCACAGCAAGCATATTATGCAGAAAAAAGTGTTTTTAGCACTTCTGTTGATGCTTTAGGAATTGGCATTAAAACCGAGACAACAAATTACAAATATTCAGTTCGCGCCACTAAAAAAGCAGCATTTAGTTATGGAGTATCCAAGGACAAATCACTTAGAGGTTATGTCGGCGGTGTCTTTCTAGTTCCTGCTAAAGGGGTTGAGCCAAATGCTGCTAAACATGAAATACTGACAACACAATCCATAATTTGCGAAGCAGATTCTCCCGGTACAATTAAACCAGCAGAACCCATCTATGAAAATGGTGAAGTGGTTTGCGGTAAAGGCACAACTGCTGTGGTCAAATAATCTAAGTATATGCCAGATTATTCCTCGTTACCATGCTCTGCCTGCTAACGCAGATGCTTTGGCTCTGCCTCGCTGAATTTAATTCGCCTTGTATATACCCTTTAAGGAGACAAAACCATGACTAAAAATCAAGAACCAATTGTTAATAATGCAGTTTATGGCGGTTGCGGATGCTTATTGTTTATAATCTGCATTGGAGTAGCTCCCGCATTTGTTTTGCCAATATTTCTGAATTCTACCAATACAAGCAAGCAGTCGGAAGCCAAACAGTTTGTTGGCTCCATGAACCGCGCACAGCAAGCCTATTATGCAGAAAAAAGTGTTTTTAGCACTTCTGTTGATGCTTTGGGAATTGGCATTAAAACCGAGACAACAAATTACAAATATTCATTGCGCGCCACAAAGCAAACTGCCTTTAATTATGGAGTATCCAAGCAACCACAACTTAAGAGTTATGTCGGCGGTGTCTTTCGAGTTCCTGCTAAAGAAGTTGTTCCCAATGCTGCTCCAAATGAAATAATAACAACAATATCCATATTGTGCCAAGCTGATGATACCGGTACAATTAAACCAGCAGAACCCACCTATGAAAATGGTAAAATTGCTTGCGGTAAAGGCACAACAATAGTGCCCAAATAATCTAACTAGAGGCCAGATAATGACAGTCGATTACCAATATCAAATCGGCGGCAGTCTCCCGCAAAATGCACCTACTTATGTAGTGCGAAAAGCTGACTCTGAACTTTATCAAGCCCTGAGAGCTGGAGAGTTTTGTTACGTGCTCAATTCCCGACAAATGGGCAAATCTAGTTTGCTGGTGCGTACCGTACAAAAACTCTCGGCTGATGGCATTGCTTGTGCTACGATCGACCTTTCGGATATTGGCAATCAGCAAGTTTCCCTCGATAAATGGTACGGCGGCGTCGCTTACAAAATCTTGTGCAATTTTAACCTGTTTAATGCAGTCGAGTTTATGACTTGGTGGCGAGAGAGAGAATTGATGTCGCCAGTCCAACGTTTAGGAGAGTTAATTGAAGAATTATTGCTGGTAAAAAATTCTCAAAACATTGTCATTTTTATTGATGAAATTGATAGCATTCTCAGTTTTAAAGAATCGCTAGATGATTTTTTTGCCCTGATTCGATCTTGCTATAATAAACGCGCTCACAAATCAGAATATCAGCGGTTAACATTTGCTTTGCTGGGAGTAGCTACGCCATCGGATTTAATTAGCGATGCGACTCGCACGCCGTTTAATATTGGTCGAGCTATTGAACTTCAGGGTTTTAGTTTACAGGAATCTTTGCCTTTAGTCAAGGGGTTTGAGGGGAAAGTTTACAATCCTCAAGCAGTTTTAAAAGAGATTTTGGAGTGGACTGGAGGACAGCCGTTTCTGACTCAAAAGTTGTGTAAATTGATTGTTCAAGGGAAGGAAGAAGGAAGTTCGGCAACGGATTATGTAACGGATTTAACGGATGGAATAAGGACTGAAGTCCTGACTACGAAACAATTGTTGATTGGGGAGATAGTGCAATCTCAGATTATTGATAATTGGGAGGCTTCTGATGAGCCAGCGCATTTGAAAACAATTCGCGATCGCATCCTCAGAAATCAGCACCGCGCCAGCAGGTTATTAGGACTATATCAAAAAATATTGCCACTTTCAGAACCCCCCGATTGTAGGGGCGGTGCCCCCGTGCCCGCCCTGGAACCGGGGATCTGCGCCGATGATACCTCCGAACAAACTGAATTGCGGCTGAGCGGATTAGTGGTAAAACGAGGTGGAAAATTAACGGTAAATAACCGAATTTACGCATCTATTTTTAACCAAAATTGGGTAGAAAAAGCCCTTTGTGACTTGCGCCCCTATGCCGAATCCCTAACAGCATGGATTGCCTCAAATTGTCAAGATGAATCTCGATTGTTGCGCGGTCAAGCATTGCAAGATGCGCGAGAATGGGCTGCTGGTAAAAGCTTGAGCACTCAAGATTATCAATTTTTAGCTGCTAGCCAAGAAGCAGAATTTGCTAAGTTGCACGATCGCCAACAGCAAACTCAAGCAGAAATAGAACTATTGCGTCGGGAAAACAAGTTATTAGAAGAACTAACCGCAGAGCAAAAACTCAGAAAATCCACTCAAGTTAAACTCTGGCGCGAACAACAACTGAAAGTGCAAATTTTTACCGGAAGTGCAACACTACTGATCTTCATCTTAATTGCTGCTTTCTGGGTCAAACCATCAATTGAGGAAAGAAACAACAAAATCCTCACTCTCAGTTTGTTTTCGGAAACGCTATTTGCAGCGGACAAAAAACCGGAAGCTTTAATAGAAAGCATTAGAGCTGTCCAAGAAATGAGGCGATCGCTAGGAGTGACATCAGATATCCAAATCCGGGTTTTAACGGCACTGGAACAAGTAGTTTACAGTTTTAATAAGCGCATAACTTTTCCCTGTTCAACCACTAAGCAAGCTTTTGTTACTTTCAGCCCAGACAGTCAAATGCTGGCGACAAATAGCGATGATCATACTCTTAAAATTTGGTACGCTAACGGCAGTTTAAAAGCTGTATTAAAAGGTGATAGCGCTCAAATTAGAAGGATAAATTTCAGTGCCGATAGTCAGAGGCTGGTTTCAGTTAGCGATGATAATATAGTGAAAGTTTGGCAAGTTGACGGCAAGTTGCTTCAAAGTTTTAAAGGAGATGAAGGCAAAGTAAAGAGCGCCATTTTTCAGCAAACAAATCAAATAACTGCCTCAGTAATTGGCGCGGAAAATGTGAAAATATCGAGCCCAAACGGTACACTACTGAGTATGTTTAAACATCCAAGTTCAGTCACAAATATTAGTTTTAGTCCCGATCGCCAAATGCTGGTATCGGCGAGCACAGACAAAATGGTAAGATTGTGGAAAATTGATGGTACATTGCTCAAAACTTTAAAGGGACATAAGAGCGCTGTGGGGAGTGCGAGTTTTAGTCCAGATGGCAAGACGATCGCCAGTGCTAGTGATGATGGTACGGTGATATTGTGGAATTTGAATGTTGATGATTTGCTGGTGCAGGGTTGCAATTTAACCCGCAATTATCTTGAGGTTAAGTCTCAGCTTAATCAAAGCGATCGCCATCTCTGCGACGGAATTAGCGATCGGGAAAAAATGCGCTCGCAAATCACCCCAAATTAACCCACGCGACACTAATCAAGCTTTTACAAATTTGTTGGCAAAATATGGTTAAATTTGGTAGCGACTAATAGAGCCTATGTCAGCCAAATCGGTGTATTCTACTCTCGAACAAAAGTATCAGCGCCTGCAAAAAGAGTTAATGGGCGGAATGGTCGCCCTCGGTGGCGTCTTGTGTACCGGTACTCTTTGGTATTGGCTAGTAGAAAAATGGCCCTTACTCGATGCGCTTTACATGACAGTATTTACCCTAGCAACTGTCGGTTATGGTGAAATTCATCCCCTCGGAAAACGCGGGCGAATATTTACGATCTGCCTAATTTTGATGGGCGTGATCACCATTGGTTATATCGTCAACCGCTTTACAGAAGCCGTCATTCAAGGATATTTTCAAGAAGGAGCAAGAGTGAGGCAACAGCGGCGCTTGGTAGATTCATTAGTCGGGCATTATATCCTTTGCGGTTTTGGGCGCACCGGTCGCCAAATTGCCTTAGAATTTCAGGCAGAAAATATTCCTTTTGTGATTATAGACTTCAACCTCGAATCCATCCAAGCTGCTTTGCAATTGGGCTATACAGCCATTCAAGGCGACGCTACTTTGGATGAAACTTTGCTGAATGTGGGAATTGAAAAAGCAATTTGTATAGTGGCGGCACTCCCATCAGATGCAGAAAATCTCTACACAGTCTTATCTGCAAAAACTCTGAATCCGAACGTGCGGGCGATCGCGCGGGCGACAACAGAAGAAGCCGTAAAGAAGTTGCAGCGGGGCGGTGCCGATGCTGTCGTATCCCCCTACATTACCGGGGGAAAGCGCATGGCGGCGGCGGCTTTGCGCCCTCAAGTTATGGATTTTTTGGACGGCATTCTCACGGGAACCGAGAATTCTTTTTATATGGAAGAATTTCTGGTCAATCCAGACAGTTGTGTCTACGTCGGACAAACTTTGAGAGATGCGAAGTTGCGATCGCAATCGGGGGCTTTAGTGTTGGCAATTCGCCGCAGGTTTGGCAATTTGATTGTCGGGCCCACGGGAGAAACTGCGATCGAAGGAGGAGATATGTTAATCTGTTTGGGCACCGCAGAACAACTGCGCACCCTCAATCAAATCCTCAGCCCACTAACTTCTCGCCTGACTCGGCCACCGAATTAATAGCAGCTCATCTTTCCTGCATCATCCAAATCAGAAAGCCCAAAATTTGCTCAACTGGAGGGAGCGGATCATCTGTAAAGTCAATGGACGCGCATTGCTCTTCTAGTTTCAGAAACCGCCAAACAGTACCGCTAGTCACCGCTCCGTAAATCGTCGATATTGGCTGTTGCTTTTGTTTGTTAAAGCGTTGAGCTGCAACCATTTCTGCAAGGCATTGTCCTAGAGCCGGTTTAAGGTCTTCTTTCTGGGCTTCCACCAATATAACCACAGGAGCTTTGATAAATAGTTGCTCCGGGGAACGACTCAGGAGAAAGTCAACATAGCCTGTGAGTTCAGCCTCTGGTTCTACATCGAATTCTTCGCCCGAAAAAACGCTAATCAGTCCGTGAAGTTGGCGTTTTACTTCCAGTAATACAGGATTAATGATACCCTCAGAACGGGCTTTTTCGCTACTCACCGCGATCGCCCAGGGAATCGTTTCTTTAAGAGTATCCTGTAGTAAAAGACTAGGAATGACTGGGGGAATTTCTGGTAAAAAACGCGAGCCTTCAATGATTGTGAGATGGAAATCTTCTACAGCTTTGCTGAGAGTGAATTTACTGTAAGGCATAGCTTTATTATTCTCAAAACGTTCTACAGCATTCATAAGCTGTAAAACCATTTAAAACAGGTAGTTTTATTAAAGCCGATGGTGGGATTTGAACCCACGACCGTTCGATTACGAATCGAATACTCTACCCCTGAGCTACATCGGCACTGACAATTAGTAAGTATAGCACAACCGCCGGAAAAAAAGCAATGAGTTGTAGAATTCAAACTCCACAACTCACAACTCAGAACTTTGATCAAACGGCCAGTTGGGCGTCAGTTCGATCGCCCCCTCTGGCCCCGGAATAAACCAAACCCCGCTGCAGATCAAGGGTCAGCATAGTTCCGTCCCGAATTACCCGCGTGGCATTCTCCACACCCACCATCACCGGCACCCCCAAACGCAAACCAATAATCGCGGCGTGAGAAGTCAAACTCTCTTCCTCCGTCACCACACCTGCTGCTCTGCGAATCATGTCCACAAAATCAGCGCTAGTGTGATTGACTACCAAAATATCTCCAGAGTGGAAATTCATAACATCCGCAGCAGTGTGAGCCACCCTGGCCAGGCCGCTCACTGAACCCAAACCCACACTGGTGCCCTTACCCAAAACCGCTGTCACCATCTCAACCTTAATCAAATCCGTTGAGCCTGCCACCCCTTGCAGAGTACCGGCGGTCATCACCACCAAATCCCCGTCGGAGACTAAATGTTTCTCCTGGGCCACACTAATTGCAGATTGAAACGTCTGGCCGGTGGAGGGCAAATCCAGCACCAACAGCGGCCTTACTCCCCATACCAGTTGCAGTTGTCTCGCCACGTCAACGTGGGGAGTAACTGCCAAAATCGGAGTTGTCGGCCGGAACTTCGAGACATTTCGGGCTGTAGCGCCGGTTTTCGTCAGCGTCATAATTGCCGCGGCGCCTAATTGTTCGGAAATTTGGCTGACTGCTTGACTGATACCGTTGGGGATCGATCGACCAATATCTTCTACATTCCGAATATTGCGCCTAATTCCTTCCCTCTCCATCCGCACCGCAATTCTCGCCATCGTCGCCACCGCTTCTACGGGGAAGTCGCCCACGGCTGTTTCATTCGAGAGCATCACCGCATCAGTTCCATCGAGAATCGCGTTAGCCACGTCGGAAATTTCCGCGCGGGTGGGACGAGGATTGTGAACCATGCTGTCGAGCATCTGGGTAGCGGTAATCACCGGAATGCCCATGCGGTTAGAAGTAGCAATCAGCCGCTTTTGCAAAATCGGCACATCTTCCGCCGGCAGTTCCACTCCCAAGTCGCCACGAGCGACCATCACCCCGTTACACAGGGCCAGAATTGCCTCCATTTGTTCGATCGCCTCGTGCTTTTCGATCTTTGCAATCACCGGTACTTGCTTACCCGCACTGGCTATCAGCTCTTTAATTTCGAGCATATCCTGGGGATTCCGCACGAAGCTCAGCGCTACCCAATCGACACCTTGGTCGAGGCCGAACATTAAATCTTTGCGGTCTTTATCTGTCAGCGCTTTAATTGACAGGTAAACTCCGGGAAAATTCACGCCTTTGTTGTTGGAAAGTGGCCCGCCGACGATGACGCGGCAGTACAATTCCCGCGAATTGCGGTCTACTTTTTCGACGCGCATTTCCACTTTCCCGTCGTCAAGCAGAATCACGGCTCCCTCTGGAACTTCGTCTGCTAGAGGTTCGTAGGTGACGGAAGAAATGAGCTCGGTGCCTGGAACCGAGCGGCTGGTTAAAATGAAAGGATCGCCATTTTTGACAACAATCGACCCTGTTTCAAAGCGGCCCAAACGAATTTTCGGGCCTTGGAGGTCTTGGAGGATGGCGACTGGCTGGTTGAGTTCAAAGGATGTTTGCCGGATTAAGCGAATGCTCCGCAGGTGGTCTTCTTCTGTTCCGTGAGAAAAGTTGAGTCGCAAAGTTGTCGCACCGGCTTCTATGAGCTGGCGCAGCACTTGTGGATCAGAGGTGGCTGGGCCAATGGTGGCGACGATTTTAGTCCGGCGTAGGGCTTTTGGCGATTGCATGAATTGAGATGGGGTAGCTAAAGGATTTATTGTTTAATTTCGGCTAACTTTTTGCTATTCAGTACAAGCAATGATGCACGTCTTAATTCTTAAAAATTTCTCGATCGTCAAAACAGCGGGCATTGACCATTCTCTAGAATATCTGACTTTTTACCGATCGATCATCTTTTCTCTTCGATCGGCTGTTCTGACAAATAACTTTTGCCCTAGGGCTTGACCAAAAAACTGGGATACAAGCCCCGTCCTAGAAGGACGGCTTTTTGCTAGAATACAGATAGTCGCCGAGCGGGCCTTGGGAGACTCGCTTCAGGACGTGGAGCGACGGTAAGACTACCGCTTGCGGAGCGCGTTGCTATGAAGCGTCAAGGAATCCTCGGACTTGATAGACGGGGAGGTATGTCAAAAATATACAGATGTACCCATTTATTTGGGTTGGTTTCCTGATTAGGTCATCCTGAGCGACAGCGAAGGATCTCTATTAGGGCTCAGATGCTTCACTATCCTTCGCGGAGTTTACGCGGCACGAACGCAGTGAAGGGGGGTTCAGCAGGACTGTTGAGGGAAAAAGTCATAACGGGCGATCGAGATTAGATCCAGTTATTTAATAAAACTTTACTATTGGGAGCCTTGTATCTTATACTACGCAAGTGTGAAATATTAAGGAGTGTTAACAAAGATGTCGGAGGCAGGACGGCCGATGACAGTGCCGAAAGAGTTTCTGAGTCCTCCCGGTGACTTCAATCCGACGCTGTTGCTATTTTTGAGTGCATTAGCGATTATCGTGATTTCATACTTGGGTTTCTGGTGTTGGGAATGGCCGCAGTGGTGCTGTTTTTCGCTGAACGTGTTGGCTTTGCACATGGCGGGAACGGTGATTCACGATGCGTCTCACAATGCGGCCCATCGCGATCGCACAATTAACGCTATCTTGGGACACGGTAGCGCCCTGATGTTGGGTTTTGCTTTTCCGGTGTTTACACGGGTACATATGCAGCATCACGCTCACGTTAACGATCCAGAAAACGATCCAGACCATTATGTTTCGACCGGCGGGCCTCTGTGGTTAATTGCTGCGAGGTTTTTTTACCACGAGATTTTCTTCTTTAAGCGCAAACTGTGGCGAAAATACGAACTTTGGGAATGGTTTTTCAGCCGTTTGTTTGTCGTAGCAGTAGTGTATATCTCCATTCAATACGACCATTTAGGTTACGTGCTGAACTTTTGGTTTTCTCCTGCTTTGGTGGTGGGGTTAGCCTTGGGGTTATTTTTTGATTATTTGCCACACCGTCCATTTCACGAGCGCGATCGCTGGAAAAATGCCAGAGTATATCCAAGTCCAATTCTAAATATCTTGATTTTGGGGCAGAATTATCACCTGATTCATCACTTGTGGCCTTCGATTCCTTGGTACAACTACAAGCCAGCCTACGAAGCTGTCAAGCCGCTATTGGATGAGAAAGGTTCTCCTCAAAGTTTGGGAATATTGGAAGGGAAAAAGGACTTTTGGAGTTTTATATATGACATCTTTTTAGGGATAAGGTTGCATCACAAGAAAACATCTGATTGACCAAAACCCGGTTTCTTTGAGAAGCCGGTTTTTTTGATCAAATAAAAGCTTTTAACCAGAGCTCCGCAGGGCAGGTTTTGTACTGTGTCAAGTCCCGTAAAAAATCAACCCACCTGTAATGGTGAGTTAACTTTTAAATCAAGCCAAAAGTGAATCTATTATTTTTCCCCAGCCGCCGCCACCGCTAAATTCCAATCCGGCCGCAAATTTTGAGCTCCCCGCAAATAAGGATGATAAATTTCAACCTGTGCTGGCCAATTGACGTGAATTAAAAACCGGATGCAGCGTTCCACAGAACCCTTGACGTACATTTGCTGCACGTCCAATAAAGGAACATTACACCAGTGAGGACGTTCGCGGGCGATCGCCGCCGGAAACACAGCATCTAAATCGCGAGTAGCAGAAAACGTAGCACTAATAATTAAATCTGGATCTAAATCATTTCTTGCTTCTAATTCATCTAATAGTTCTCTCACCGCTTCTCGGATTGCTTCCACCGAATTATCGCTGGCAGTAGTTGCCCCACGAATCCCCCGCACTTGCCATTCCACGCAAATATCCTCCATTTTTTGTCAGTTGTTATTTGTCAATGATTATTTGTTATTTGTCAAGGGTTATTTGTTATGTGTTATTGGTTGGTTCTTAGTAATTACTTGTGATTTGTAGGTTGTTACTTGTTAGTTTGCCAATCACCAAGAACCAATAACCAATCACCAATAACCAATCACCAATAACCAATAACCAATGACTAATTTATTTAATCACGGGCGATACATCCACAGCGGCAAACCGCTAGTAGACACCTCGAAGTCCAGCCAACTTTTGTAAGCTGAAAGTCCCGATATATCCAGACTACTCCCCAAGACGCGATTTAGGAAAGGTTTTGGTTTTTCCAAAGTGCAAGACTCGGTTTTTTCCGGGTCGAGGCCAGCGAGTTCGGCTGTCCAGCGACGGGCATCCTCTTCAGTCCCCAATCGATCGACCAAACCCAATTCTAAGGCTTGCTGGCCCGTGAAAACACGGCCGTCGGCAAAACTTTTAACTTGTTCAACAGCCAGTTTCCGGGCTACCGCGACGGTTTCTACGAACTGCTGGTAGCTGATGTCGATCAAATCTTGCAGAATTAGCTGTTCTGGTGCGGTCAATTCGCGATCGAATGCCAAGATATCTTTGTACGGACCCGATTTAATCACCTGAAAAGAAACGCCTACCTTTTCTAATAGCCGTTCTAGATTATTACCCCGGATAATCACGCCAATGCTGCCGGTAATTGTACCCGGATTAGCAACAATATATTCGGCTCCCATGCCGATGTAAACTCCCCCGGAAGCTGAAATATTGCCAAAACTGGCAACAATTTTGATTTTTTCGCGCAGACGCTTCAGTGCGCTGTAGATTTCCTGGGAATCGCCAACAGTGCCTCCGGGGCTGTCTATCCGCAGCAGCAAGGCGGGAAATTTCCGTTCTTCAACGGTTTTGAGGGCTTCTAGAACTCGTTTGCGCGTATCTCCGGCAATAGCACCAGTGATTTCGATGCGAGCGATTTGTTTACGGTAGCGGGGCTTGAATGGCCAAATCATGGGCAGTGTACAGGCAATGTTACGAAATTTTGTAGCTAACTTCTAGTTTGCCTTATTCATCGGGGTAGATGTTGTGCCAGATTGTTCGCAACAGGCAAGATGCCTGTTCCACTATATAATTGTCTAAATTGCTTAACAAAACTACATCATTTTTCCGATAAGCACTCTCATCAATTATTTGGAGCCATCCTCATGCAGCTAAAGCTTACCGATTCACAATTGCCTTTCGCGCCGCTGTTGCTAATTGCGCCGTTTTTCCTGTGGGGAACCGCGATGGTAGCCATGAAAGGGGTAATGCCTCACACGACTCCGCTGTTTGTGGCTGTCGTGCGTTTGGTGCCGGCTGGCGTGTTGGTGCTGCTAGCGGCGGCATTGATGGGAAAACCACAGCCGCAGGGTTGGAAAGCTTGGCTGTGGATTTCGCTGTTTGCTTTAGTTGATGGTACTTTGTTTCAAGGTTTTTTGGCAGAAGGTTTGGCCAAAACCGGTGCGGGTTTAGGTTCGGTGATGATTGACTCTCAGCCGCTAGCTGTGGCAATTTTATGTTTGTGGCTGTTTCAAGAACAAATCGGTTTTTGGGGCTGGTTGGGATTAGTTATTGGCCTTGCTGGTATCAGTTTAATTGGGTTGCCGGATGGCTGGATTTTGGGGCTTTTTCACCCTGAAAATGTGCAGGTTGCTACGGGTATCGAACAGTTATTTCAGGGTGGAGAATGGTTGATGCTGTTGGCTGCTTTGTCGATGGCTGTGGGAACAGTTTTGGTGCGCTGGGTTTGCCGTTATGTCGATCCGATAGTGGCCACTGGTTGGCATATGATTTTGGGCGGTTTGCCGCTGTTGGCAATTTCGGCGGCAACTGAGTCTGAGCAGTTTGTAAATATTGATGTTTCGGGCTGGATGGCGTTAGGTTATTCTACTATATTCGGAAGTGCGATCGCCTATGGTTTATTCTTTTATTTTGCTTCTAGCGGCAGTCTAACGAGTTTAAGTTCTCTTACCTTTCTTACCCCAGTTTTTGCCTTACTGTTTGGCAATTTGTTTTTGGGCGAAGTGCTCAATCCGCTGCAATCTATGGGGGTTGGGCTGACTTTGGTGAGTATTTATTTGATTAATCAGCGGGATACTTTGACTGAGAAATTGCATAAAATGCGATCGCACGACAAAGCAAGTGCTGAGAGAGAAGCCACAGGATTATTAGAGTCGTCTGATTTGGATGCTGTAGAGTTGCCGGTGCAGTTGCGGGTAGGCGAATTGGAATCGGAAGTTTAGCTTGAGATTGGGTTCCCGAATTTTACTACAGATCGCACTCAAACGTCAATTGGTTGCGAGACAGCCCCCATTGCTAAAATCCCCAAAATTTTATTCACATCTTTGAGGTAATATTCAGTCAAATCGATCCTAATTACACTTCCTTCTAATTTCATAAATTTCCAAATACTCCCAGTTGTCACTGCCCCGTAAATTGTGAAAATTTCATTGCCTGCACGTTCATTAAATATCCTTGCTGCTAACATTTCCGCCACGCATTGTCCCAAACCAGCAGTGATATTTTCTTTTTTTGCTTCCACTAGGGTAATTACGGGAGCGCTGACAAATAGTATTTCTGGTGAATTGCTGATAATAAAGTCGCAAATCCCATTTAATCCCCTTTCGCTATCCACGTCAAACTCTATTCCAGAAAACAAGTTAATTCGTTCCCTTAACTGTCTTCTGAGGTCGATTAAAATTGGGGAAATAATCATTTCAGAGCGCGCTTTTTCGCTGTTGCTGGCAACGGCTAAAGGTACATTGTAGCGGAGAATCTCTGTCAATAGGGCGCTGCATTCTAATTCAGGTATATCTCCGAATAGATCGACTGTTTCTGAAGTTGTCAGTTCAAAGGTTCGCTTGACTTTTTCTAAACTAAAATCGCTGTAGGGCATTTTGCTTGTCTTCCTAGAATTTCCCAGATTAAACAGAATATAATTTGATTGTACTCGTTATGTAGCAGACTGCATGAATCTCAAGGAACGCTTGCACAATCATCTGATTCAAATTGTCCGCGATCGCAACCCATATCTCGCATCAGCCGGACATTTTTATGTGCAACAATACATCCGCGAACAGTTAGCACAGTGGGGAAATGTAGAAATTGACGATTTTTCGGTGCGTGGCCGAATTCATCACAATTTGATTTTGAATTTACCCCCCCCTCAGTCCCCCCCTTGCTAAGGGGGGGGAAGCAAGACAATCCGGGTCTTGAAAAGCGGATTAAGAAGGGGTTGCCGACGATTTTAATGCTCATTACGATACTGTACCGGGTAGTCCGGGGGCGGATGATCATGCTACGGGAGTTGCTGTTTTGCTGGAATTGGCGGCAGAGTACGTCGCTCGCCCTCTCAAATATCCAGTGCAATTAGTGGCTTTCGATATGGAAGAATATGGCTTGTTTGGTAGCAAGCATTATGCTGCTAAGTTAAAAGCACAAAAACAGCCACTGCGATTAATGATTTCCTTGGAAATGTTGGGTTATTGCAATCATAATTCTAATTCCCAAAGCTATCCCGCTGGCTTGAAATATTTTTATCCAAATTGTGGCAATTTTATTGCTTTAATTGGCTATCTGCGGACTGTTCTAGATATGATTAATTTGAGCGGTCAAATTCGGAAATCTGGCCAGCGCTGCGAGGGGCTGCCGGTGCCGAATCGAGGTTTAATTGTTCCCGATACTCGCCGCAGCGATCATGCTCCTTTCTGGGATAATGGTTATCCGGCTATTATGGTGACGGATACGGCTAATATGCGGAATCCTCACTATCATCGAGAAAGCGATAAAATTGAAACTTTGGATATAGCAGTTTTATTTTAACGAACCGCGAAGGCGCGAAGGGCGCGAAGGAAGAAAAGAGAAGATGAGTGATAAAGATATGAATGCTGTTTTTGGCGATCGCACTGGCTGGCAATTTTGGCTCGATCGCGGTGGCACTTTTACTGATATTGTCGCCAAGAACCCTGATGGTAAATTAGTCATTCACAAATTGCTATCTGAAAATCCCGATCGCTACATTGATGCGGCAGTTCAAGGAATTCGCGACATCTTGGGAATTGCTGGAGATGTTCCTATACCTGCGGCACAAATTGAAGCGGTTAAAATGGGGACGACTGTCGCCACAAATGCCTTATTAGAAAGAAAGGGCGATCGCACTTTATTAATCATTACTAAAGGTTTTCGCGATGCTTTGAGAATTGGCTATCAAAATCGCCCCAATATCTTCGCCCGTCACATTGTTTTACCAGAAATGCTTTATGAAAAAGTAGTGGAAGTAGCAGAACGCTACAGTGCTCAAGGTGAAGAGTTAATTGCTGTCAATCCCGATTTTATCCCGTCTTTGCAGCAAGCCTACGATGATGGAATTCGCAGTTGTGCGATCGTCTTTATGCACGGCTACCGCTACTCGGAACACGAAAAAAAAGTTGCTGAAATAGCTCAGGAAATTGGCTTTACCCAAATATCAGTATCTCACGAAGTTAGCCCGCTGATGAAACTAATTTTCCGGGGAGATACTGCGGTTGTCGATGCTTATTTATCTCCGATTTTACGTCGCTATGTCGAACAAATAACCAGCCAGTTAATCGAGGTATATCCTGGGAATGAGCGATTATCAATGCCCAATGCCCAATTCCCAATGCCCCATTCCCCATTCCCTAAATTAATGTTTATGCAGTCGAATGGTGGCTTAGTTGATGCGGCACAATTTCAAGGAAAAAATAGTATTTTATCCGGCCCGGCTGGGGGAATTGTCGGTGCAGTTAAAACGAGTAAAATCGCAGGTTTTGATAAAATTATTACCTTTGATATGGGCGGAACTTCCACAGATGTTGCCCATTTTAACGGCGAATATGAACGAGAATTTGAGACAGAAATTGCTGGAGTAAGATTACGATCGCCCGTGATGGCAATTCACACTGTCGCCGCTGGTGGCGGTTCAATTCTATTTTTTGACGGTGCTCGCTACCGCGTCGGGCCCGCTTCTGCGGGGGCGAATCCGGGGCCCGCTTGTTATCGGAAAGGTGGGCCTTTGACGGTGACAGATTGTAATGTGATGTTGGGGAAAATTCAGCCTGATTTTTTCCCGAAAGTTTTTGGATTGCAGGGAGATTTGCCGATCGCCTCTGATGTAGTCAAGCAAAAATTTGTGCAATTAGCGGGGGAAATTGGGGGCGAGAAGACACCGGAACAGGTGGCGGAGGGTTTTTTGGCGATCGCTGTGGAAAAGATGGCTAATGCTGTCAAAAAAATCTCCCTTCAACGCGGTTATGATGTTTCGGAATATACATTGTGCTGTTTCGGGGGTGCGGGTGGCCAACACGCTTGTGCGATCGCCGATGCTTTGGGCATGAAACGGGTATTTATTCACCCTTACGCGGGGGTGTTATCCGCTTACGGTATGGGTTTGGCTGATGTGCGGGCAATTCGCGAAAGGGCGATCGAGCAACAATTAAGTCTCGAATTAATTACTGATTTACATCATATTTTAGCACAATTGGAGGCTGATGGAAAGAGGGAATTGAACCGCATAGACGCAGAGGGCGCTGAGGAAGAGGAAGAGGTTTTAGTTGTTAGGAAGCTGCACTTAAAATATCAGGGAAGTGACTCGGTTTTGGCGGTAAATTTTGCTGCAAGTTTTGAGGCGATCCAGGCTGAATTTGAAGCAGCGCATCGACAGCGTTATAGTTTTATAATGCCAGAAAAAGCGCTAATTGTGGAAGCAGTTTCGGTGGAAGTTGTAGAAACAATAGATGTACAAAATGAATCAATAATTGCCTCTTCTTGTAGCACAGGCATCTTGCCTGTGCAGCCAATTTCAAAAACAATGGATGTGCCGGAAACATCCATAAATTCCCCATCTTGTAGCACAGGCATCTTGCCTGTGCAGCCAATTTCAACCGTGCAAATGTATGTTGCTGGCGGGTGGCAGGAAACGCCTGTTTATCAGAGAGAAAATTTGCGATCGGGCGACTGCATTAACGGCCCTGCTATGATTGTTGAAGCAACGGGAACTAATGTTATTGAACCTAGCTGGGAAGCGGAATTAACAGAGAGAAATGATTTAATTTTGAACCGCAGATTAACGCAGATTAACGCAGATAATATCCGCGTTGATTCCCGTGCATCAGCGGTAAAATCAGACCCGGTTTTGCTGGAAATATTTAATAACTTGTTTCGGGCGATCGCCGAACAAATGGGCATCACTTTACAAAACACAAGTTCTTCTGTGAATATTAAAGAACGCCTCGATTTTTCCTGTGCAATCTTCGACCAAAACGGGCAATTAGTAGCCAATGCGCCGCATATTCCCGTGCATCTCGGCTCCATGAGCGAAAGCATTAAAGCTTTGATTTTAGCAAAAAATGCTACTCTTAAACCGGGGGATGTTTATGTGTCTAATAATCCCTATAACGGCGGCACGCACCTGCCAGATATCACCGTTATTAGTCCAGTATTTGATAATACTTATTCTCTTCCTCTCTTCTATGTAGCCTCGCGAGGACATCATGCCGATATTGGCGGCATCACTCCCGGTTCCATGCCTCCTAACAGCACAACAGTAACTCAGGAAGGCGTATTGCTTGACAATTTTCAGCTAGTAAGCGAGGGTAAATTCCAAGAACAACAATTACTAGAACTTCTGAAAACTGGCAATTTTCCTGTCCGCAATTCCGCTCAAAATATCGCCGATTTGCAAGCACAAATTGCCGCTAACAAGCGCGGCACCGAAGAACTTCTCAAAATGGTAGAACATTACGGTTTAGAAACAGTGCAAGCTTATATGGGCTTCGTACAAGACAATGCTGAGGAGTCGGTACGCCTGGTAATTGATGTTTTGAAAGATGGCGAGTTTACTTATCCGATGGATAGCGGCGGACAGATTAAAGTAGCTATTACTATTGACAAATCTGCCCGCAGTGCGAAAATAGATTTTACTGGCACTTCTCCTCAACAAACCAACAATTTTAATGCTCCCGCAGCGGTTTGCAAAGCTGCGGTTTTGTATGTTTTCCGTACATTAGTAGATGACGATATCCCTCTGAATGCGGGCTGTTTGAAACCTCTCGAAATTATCAATCCCGAAGGATGTATGCTGAATCCTTGCTATCCGGCGGCGGTAGTTGCAGGTAATGTGGAAACTTCGCAGAATATTACTGATGCTTTGTATTGTGCATTAGGAATTATGGCCGCTTCTCAGGGAAGTATGAATAATTTTACTTTTGGAAATGAGCGTTATCAATATTATGAAACTATTTGTGGCGGGGCGGGTGCGGGTGCAAGTTTTGATGGTACGGATGCGGTACAAACTCACATGACTAATTCGCGTTTAACCGATCCTGAAGTATTAGAATGGCGCTTTCCGGTGCTGTTGGAAAGTTTTGCAATTCGGGCTAATAGCGGGGGGAATGGATATCATCGTGGGGGGAATGGGGTAATTCGTCGCTTGCGTTTTTTGGAAAAAATGACGGCGGGTATTTTATCGGGGAGGCGCGTTGTTTTTCCTTGTGGTTTGAATGGTGGGGGAAACGGTGTTTTGGGGCGGAATTATGTTGAACGGGTTGATGGTAAAGTTGAGGATTTGGGGAGTACGGCGACTGTGGAAATGCAGTCTGGGGATGTGTTTGTAATTGAAACTCCGGGGGGCGGAGGATATGGTACTATTGTAGCAACAGTAAAATGAACTAGAGTCTAGAGGTAATAGTCATGGCTGACAATTCTTTTTTTGATGAATCCAGAGAGAATTCTTTAGTTAAATCAGAAATAGTTGCTAAATACTTTTGGGCCTGGGCAAAGGTAATTATACCCACAGCCAAGAAAAGGAGTAATAAAATTGCCTATATTGATTTGTTCTCTGGGCCAGGTCGCTATCAAGACGGTTCTAAGTCTACTCCACTACTTATTTTAGAGCGTGCTATTGCCGATCCAGATATGTCACAAATGCTAGTAACGCTGTTTAATGATAAAGACTCAAATAATACTCACTCTCTCCAACAGGCCATTGAATCCATCCCTGATATAAATCGATTAAGACATGAACCAATAGTTTTAAATAAGGAGGTTGGAGAAGAAATTGTCCAAGAAATTAAAAAAATCAATAATGTCCCTACACTGTTTTTTATTGACCCTTGGGGTTATAAAGGCTTGTCACTTGGACTAATTGGAGCGGTCATTAAAGATTGGGGTTGCGATTGCATATTTTTCTTTAATTACAATCGGATTAATATGGGTTTACAGAACACAGCCGTAAAAAAACACATGGACTCACTCTTCGGTAAAGAAAGAGCTGAAAATCTCAGGGAACAGCTTGAATCGAAGCAACCAGATGAGCGAGAATTAATAATTGTGGAGGCAATTTGTCAGGCTTTAAAAGAAATAGGTGGCGAGTTTGTCCTCCCATTTTGTTTTAAAAATGAGAGTGGCAATCGGACTACCCATCATCTGATTTTTGTCTCGAAGAATGTATTGGGTTATTCAATTATGAAAGAGATTATGGCTGGAGAAAGCTCTAGTGCTAAACAAGGAGTTCCTTCTTTTGAATACAATCCCGCCCCACCTAGATATCCTCTATTATATGAGCTTTACCGCCCTCTGGATGAGCTTGAAAATTTGTTGTTGGATGAATTTGCTGGTCAGACGCTTACTATGGAAAAAGTTTACAACCAACACCAAGTTGGCAAAAGCTACATTAAAAAAAATTACAAACAAGCTCTTTTGAAACTAGAACAACAAGGTAAAATCATAGTAGATCAACCTGCCAGTAAACGAAGAAAGTACAAAGGAGAAATTACATTCGGAGATCAGGTAGAAATCACATTTTTACCAAAGTAGTAGTAGCTTTTTTCATTGAATTGCGACTTATTTTAAAACTGTAGTCATTGAATTGCCTTTGGTGTTTCTCCCATACTTCGGGCATCTCATCCCAAATTTTCTCATCCAACACTCTCCCAGCAGCTTTAGGTGTTCTACCTCCCCATTGCTTAAAGAAAAACGCGACTCCAGCATCCTGACATTTATCCCGAATACTTTGCACCCATTCTAATTCCATCGGACGGTGTTTTTGCCCCGACTCTCCCCCAACAATTACCCAATCAATGCCTTTTAAATCAAGTTGCAAAGGCCCTAAAAGTGGTTCGCAGGATAAAAAGCGTACCTTTGCATTGACTTGTCGCAAATAATCTACACGATGAACATAGTTTTGATTTTCAACAGACACCCCCATCCAAATATTATCAGACCAATCAAGTTGAGGGGCTAACTCTAGTAAACGCTCATGTCGCTTGGTAAGAATTTGATAAATATGGTGAGGAGTTTCACGCATTACATCAAAGACTTGTTTCAGAAACTCAATAGAAACATCTTCGTGGAACAAATCGCTCATTGAGTTAACAAAAATGCGACTGGGCTTTCGCCAAGTCTTAGGTTCGTTCAACCGTTTTGGGTATTCCGTTAAAGTAAACCCATTAGGAAAATTAGTATGAAAACGCTTCGTAATTGCTTCCGCATAACAATGCGTACAACCTGGACTGACTTTATCGCAGCCAGTTGTCGGATTCCATGTCCGATCGCACCATTCTATACCTGTATTAATGCTAGACATATAGTGACTTTACCATTGAAAGAACAAATTATTTTTTGGGTTGTGCTGAATACCTAGAGGTTTTATGTATTAATTGAAATTAATGCAGCATCACCCACAACTATATTATATAACTAATTAACTTAAATATCAACAATATTTTAAAGCACTTGCATTAAATGTAGATCGTGGTGTAAAATCGTGCTGCACCAGCATATATTACCAGAACAATTGTGCAAACACCTAATTTTTCCGAGATTAACCATCCTGTTGTCAAATCTCTGTTCCATCACAGCGACCAGGAATTATTAACCCTGTTTCAAAATTATCCCGACCAGGGTAGATACTTCACTGCAATTTTTTGCCGCTACGCTCAAATAGTTCACTCGCTGATCCGCCATTCTGTGCGATCGCCCGTACAAGGAGATTACCTATTCGCCCACACTTGGCTGCACATCTATCACGAACTCCGAGGCCTCGATTTGCGTCGCGAAATCCAAGAGTCTGATGGCGGAAATCTCAGTCTCCAAAACTGGTTAATTAATGTCACCGCTATCTGCATTAATCAAGCCGAATTGCCTCCTGTTGAGACGATTCATTATTCTTTGCAATCGGCTCCGCCGCCTCTGTGGTGTTACGTCAAACAAGCTTTAGAATTGTTAGCACCGCTACCGCGTTTAGTTGTGTTGATGGCTCAGACTTTCCGCTGGAGCGAAACCAGAATTGCAGCTTATTTACAAGCAGAAGGTGAAGCTATTTCGCCGGCTCAGGTAAGGGCTTTGCTGCAAAAAGGATATCAAACTCTCGAAGCAAATTTGCCGGAGGATATTCGAGCTATTTATCTCGATGAAAATCTCGATTATCAAGAAGCAATTGTTTAGATATACACAGTTAGTCTAGTAGGACTAACAGCATACTAAACCAGCCTTTTCCAGGTGTAGGGGCGGGTTTCACCTGAAATATTTGCTAGGACTAACAGCCTCATAAACCCGCCCTTTCGCGAGTACATATCGACAGGATATTTCGGTAAAAATCTACCTGTTATAAGCAGTCGAGTTTTCGATCAAACGGGTTCGATCGCTAATTTAGGTTGGCTTTCATCAGAGCAATCTTAATACTGAGGAAAAAATGGCAGTTTATCAAGTTCGGTTGGTGAATCAGGAGCTCGCTCTCGATCGCACGATCGCAGTACCAGACGACCAGTATATATTAGATATAGCAGAAGCAGCCGGCATCCGCTTGCCGAATGGATGCAAGCAAGGAGAGTGTTCTGCCTGCGTTGTCAAGCTGCTTAGCGGCGAAATCGACCAAAGCGAACAAAAGTTTTTGAAGCCCTTAGAATTGCAAGCTGGCTACGCTGTTACTTGTGTGGCTTACCCGCTTTCTGACTGCACTTTGTTAACCCATCAAGAACAAGTTTTGTATCAAACATCTCTTTATTTCAAGGGGTAAGTATGAGCGATTTAAAGATAGTCGTGAAGAAATCTCCTCATTCCAGACAGAACTTACACACGGGTGGTCAGAAACCGGGTTTTTTACTGAATCTACGGGCTGCAACACGTCTTTTCGTAAAAACCCGGTTTCTAGGTCTCCCTGCGTAAATCCTACTACTTATCAACTCAACGTTGCAGCAATTGTAGCATCCGCTGAAGGGGAATTTCTACCCAATCCAAGCGGTAATTAAGTTCGTATACCAGCTCAGAAACCGTTTTTTCTAAGATGTAAGCATCCAGCAAAACTTGTATTTCCGGGATAGATTTTGGCAAGAATTTTGCATCGGCTGCTGTCACCAAATAACTCTTGAGAAAAGTCAGGCTAACCCAGCGATCCCAAACATTTGCCCACTGCTGCATCTCAGATAAATTTTCAGGACGAATCATCCCACTTTCTACTTCATTGCGAAGCCCCAAAGTGACAGCATAATTGAAAGATTGCAGCATTCCCGCAACATCTCGCAGCGGCGAACGTTTCATCCGCCTCTCACTTAATGGTCGATTTCGTTCTCCTCCAAAATTAATAATTACGAAATCTTTGCCTGTATAAAGAACTTTTCCGAAATGAAAGTCCCCGTGACAACGAATGCGATCGGCCGTGATTCTCAAGTTCAAAATAGACTTGAAACGTTCCATCAGCAAGTCTTCGCAGTTGAGCAGATTTTGTCCCAATTTTTGGGTTTCCGGTGGCATTTGGGACAGCCGTTTTTTCAGTAGCAGCAAAGTCCTTCCTGCTAGATTTCTCATCTGTTGATAGATGGAACGCTGGTAAAATGAAGTAAAGTTTTCTGGGGCAAAATCGGGATTTTGTGCGTCTGAAGCTAAAGCGAGATGAAGTTCGGCTGTTCGTTGTCCTAAAAGTTCGGCTGAGGCTAGATAAGAGCCGATGAGTTCGCGAGCTAATTCGGGAATTTTTAGGGATAAATCGGATACTAGCGAGTTTGACTGCCGCTGCATTTGTGCGGAGGTTGCATTGGGTAAATAATTTTCGGGTGCAGTAGATAAATTGTCGGCGGAATACTTTGCTTCTACTGCCATTACTTGCTCAAAATAGTCGCGCAATGTGTCTAAGGTATAAGACCAAGAATCCCTGCTATCGGGGATTAATTTTTGCAGTATCCCGATCGTCATTACTGGTTTTCCAGAGGCCTGATATTCCAAAGATCCGGCAATTGGAGCAAAGTGTTGAATCAATTTGCGATCGGTTAAAAAACGCCCGATTTCTAATTCTGGGTTGATACCTTCTTCAACTTTTCGCAATAGTTTTAGCACGAAGCGATCGCCATAACCTGCGGATGTATTGCTGTGTTCTTTTTTGAATACGTGAGGTTCTAGCTGCGACAAATCTTGTTCTGATGTGAGTGCCTTGTCGGGAATTCCTAGCAGTTTACCTGCCGCACCTGTGTAACTGCGAGAATTCGCGATCGCCTCTAGCAGAACACTGAGAAAACCCTGATCAGTCGCAGCATCAAATAGTACCCCGACTTCGTTAGTTTCTGGGAAGTGAATGCGGGCGATCGCCCGTGCGTCCGCATCGCCTTGAATCTCTTCCCAACCTACAGGCAAAACGTAAGTTTCGGGCATCCCTTCAGTATAATTTAACTGCAACAGCAAAATGTAAATTGTTGATTCTAACCCCGTAGAGTTTTTACATTCAACTGGCACAACTTCACCTATTTGCAAAGATTGAATAGTCCTGTCCGTACCGGTGAACCAGTTGCTAGTTCGCAAGTAATTAGGCAAAATAGTAAGCAGATTATCACTCAATTTACTTGTAGCAAAAGCTGTTTTCCAGTTGCCACCGATCGCAAAATTCGGCAGTTCGGTTAGAGGTAAATGTAGCGAAAAATCTTCTTGTTTGACAGTGAGAGTAAACCAGTAAAACGAGTGAGGACTCAAGCTCAAAAAGTAAGCAGAATCGCCAACAGCCGGAAACTCTGTACGACCAAAAATCTCCACCGGAACGGCACCTTTGAATGGCGAAAGGTCTAATTCTGCCGTCTGCACGAAGCGCGACAAATTCGCCACTACTAAAATGTGTTCGTCTTGATAAGTACGCACAAAAGCTAAAACTTTGCGGTTTTCCGGGTAAAGAAATTCGCAAGTCCCGCGACCGAATGCTTGGAAGCGTTGACGAATTGCAATTAGGCGTTTCATCCACCACCAAAGAGAACTCGGATTAGCTCGTTGCGCCTCCACATTAACAGATTCGTAGTGATATTCAGGGTCAACAATTGGCGGTGCGTACAGCCGTTGCGGATTAGCGCGACTGAAACCGGCATTGCGATCGCCACTCCACTGCATGGGAGTTCTCACCCCGTTGCGATCGCCCAAATAGATATTGTCCCCCATACCAATTTCATCCCCATAGTACAGCACAGGCGTACCCGGAAGAGAAAGCAACAAAGCATTCATCAACTCAATCCGGCGGCGATTATTTCCCATCAGCGGAGCCAAGCGGCGGCGGATACCCAAATTAATCCTCGCCTGCGTATCTTGAGCATAAACTCGATACATATAATCTCGGTCTTCATCGCTCACCATTTCCAGCGTCAATTCGTCATGATTTCGCAAAAATAATGCCCACTGACAGTTATTAGGAATCTGAGGAGTTTGCTGGAGAATGTCACTAATTGGGAAGCTATCTTCCATGTGCAAAGCCATAAATAAGCGAGGCATTAGGGGAAAATGAAAGTTCATGTGACATTCATCCCCATCGGCGTAATATTCAACCGCATCCTCCGGCCACTGATTCGCCTCAGCTAACAGCATTCGGTTGGGGAATTTCTCATCTACGTGCTTCCGCAAATGTTTGAGGAATACGTGAGTTTCTGGCAAGTTTTCGCAGTTAGTACCCTCGCGCTCATATAGGTAAGGCACGGCATCCATTCGCAGTCCATCAACCCCCAGTTCCAACCAAAAATCCACCACATCTAATATGGCTTGAATCACGGCAGGATTATCGTAATTCAAGTCAGGTTGATGCGCATAAAAACGATGCCAATAATAAGCTTTTGCTACCGGATCCCAAGCCCAATTAGAAGTTTCAAAATCTTGGAAAATAATCCGAGCATCTTGATATTTTTCTGGCGTGTCGCTCCATACATAAAAATCTCTTTCTTTGCTGCCTTTAGGGGATCTGCGCGCTTTCTGAAACCAAGCGTGCTGGTCGGAAGTGTGGTTAACAATTAACTCAATAATGACTCTAATTCCCCGCAGGTGCGCTTGTTCTAAAAGATGTTTAAAGTCTTCTAAAGTGCCGTAAATCGGGTTGACTGTGGTATAGTGCGAAGTATCGTAGCCGTCGTCTCGGAGCGGGGAGGGAAAAAACGGCAGCACCCAAATTGCTGTTACTCCCAAGTTTTGTAGGTAATCTAGTTTTTCTGTCAGCCCCCGAAAGTCGCCGATGCCGTCAGCATTGCTGTCTGCAAAAGCGCGAATTGGCACTTCGTAAATGATCGCGTCTTTGAACCACAAAGGATCGTTATTTAAAATTGAGTTTTGCATAGGTAATCGGTAATTGGGAATGGGGAATTGGTAATGGGGAATTGATCATCGGTAATGGGGAATAGTTACTGAAAATCAAAACTTATAAATCATACCTTATAAGTTGGCGCTAATTCCTCATGCCAGCGGCGGAGTTTTCATCATAATTTATGAACGCAAAACTTATATTTTTTTTACTAAAAAGTCAAACTATCTCATAGGTTTTGCGATCGCGGATACAGCGAGAAAGCAGAAGTTGAATAAGTATTCTCTCCCTCGGACACTCGGAGGCGGGTACGGGGCATTAATGTCAACTTAAGACTGCTCTTTTCCCCCCTTGGGGGGACAGGGGGGTGGGGGGCTACGGGGATCGCACAGTCGCCTACAAGCGACATTTTTTCTGGTTTGGGTCTTAAGTTGACACGCCTTGGTGCGCGGTGCACACCCTACATTCGATCGCTTTGTAGGTAACAACTTGAGGTTAGGTGCGGTTTTCCCTACCTGTCGGACGGTTGCCACGACCTTACACCACCTTGACGCTCATTGCCAGTTATTGTTACATTAGTTTACATAAAGCAACAAAACTTAAGGAAAAAGCAGTTATGACTATCGTAATCTCCCTTTTAATCGTCGGTTGGGTAGCAGCATCAGTAATTGGCACTCAAGCATACTTCCTGGGCGAACAGTCAAAGCCCATCCACGATCGCAATTGGGACTCAGAATCTTTTGAAAAATTGGCTGTAGCAGTGACAGGAACAGAGATTGATTACAGCGTTCGCGTTCCCGCCTATAGCTTGGATGCTTACGGTAGCCGCACCATGCGTAATTCGTAACATCAAGTATTAGTATCTGAGACTTTGATCCCCCGTAGCCCGTGTTTTCTTTCCCCGGAGATCCCCCCTAACCCCCCTTAACAAGGGGGGGACAAGAGAGTTCAAAGTCCCCCTTCTTAAGGGGGATTTAGGGGGATCTCCGGGTTTGTGCAAAGTTTGAAAACACGCCTTAGCCCCCCTTAACAAGGGGGAAGAGAGTTCAAAGTCCCCCTGCTTAAGGGGGATTTAGGGGGATCGAAACTTCGATACAAACGTTCCGAACGCAACTACAAACTATTACCTGTCAGCGCCGGGCGAGACTCTTTTTTGCGAAATTGCAAAGTATTATTTTCACAGTCGATCGCAATTGTATCACCCTCCACAAACGCATTTTCCAGAATCTTATTAGCCAGCGGGTTTTCCAACTCCCGCTGAATTGCCCGTTTCAAAGGACGAGCACCGTAAACTGGATCGTAACCGACATCTGTGATATGGTTTTTCGCAGCATCGGACAGTTCCAAAGTAATTTTTTGTTCCGCCAACAACCACTCGATGCGCTTGACTTGAATGCTGACTATTTGCCGCAGTTCCGTCTTGCTCAAAGTGTGGAACAAAATTGTCTCGTCAACCCGATTGAGAAATTCCGGCCGAAAGTGCGATCGCAACGCATTCATCACCCGTTTCAACATTTGTTCGTACTCTTCATCAGTCTCCCGTTCAGCAATCGGTAAACTTTCAGGTTCCTGAGAAATTGGAGAACTCACAGTATCAGAAACTCGCGAAGCCGAAATCTCAACCGTACCATCATCATCAACTTTATAATTTGTCTTTTGACTTGAAAAATCAGGCACTTCATGCTTCCGAGTAGCAGGCTTTTTCGCAGCTTTTCCCTTCTTAGCAAACACTTCTAAAATGTGATCGCTGCCGATATTGCTAGTCATCACAATTACGGTGTTTCTAAAGTCAATAAGTCTGCCTTGAGAATCCGTAATCCTGCCATCATCCAACACTTGCAGCAAAATGTTAAATACATCCGGGTGCGCTTTTTCCACTTCGTCAAATAACACTACCGAATAAGGATGTCTCCGCACTGCTTCCGAAAGTTGTCCCCCTTCATCGTAACCGACATATCCGGGAGGAGCTCCTACTAACCGAGAGACGCTGTGCTTCTCCATATATTCGGACATATCAATGCGAACAATTGCGTCATCGCTATCAAATAAAAACTCAGCTAAAGCACGGGCTAATTCAGTTTTTCCGACCCCTGTTGGCCCCATAAACAAGAAAGAACCGATCGGCCTTCCGGGGTCTTTCATCCCCGCGCGAGCCCGCCGAATTGCCGCAGCAACGGCTGTCACAGCCTCCTGTTGACCGATGACCCGCTGGTGCAAATGGTGCTCCAATTGCAGCAATTTTTGGCGCTCAGATTCTAACAGCCGATTGACAGGAATTCCCGTCCAGCTTGCCACGATTTGGGCAATATCGCCCTCAGTAACTTTTTCGCGCAGTAGGGAAGAACCTTGAGATTGTTGTTTCAAAAGTTCCGCTTCTTTCGCTTCCCGATCGCGCACCGCAGTTTCCAATCTGCCATACTTTAATTGTGCGGCTTTATTCAAATCGTAAGCCCTTTCTGCCTGTTCGATTTGCACTCGCAATTGGTCTTCTTCTGCTTTCAATTTATTGATTGCATCCAACAACTGCTTTTCGCCCAACCACTGAGAGGACAATTTTTCCTGCTTGACTTTCAAAATGTCAATCTCAGATGTGATGCGTTCAATGCGGGGGCCGATTCCGGGGGATTGAGCACCTTTTCCCTCGCCTTCGATCGACAATTTTTCCATTTCCAACTGCATCACCCGGCGGTCGATTACCTCTAATTCCACAGGTTTAGAGGTAATCTCCATTTTCAAGTGGGCGGCCGCTTCATCTACAAGGTCGATCGCCTTATCCGGCAAAAATCGATCGGAAATATAGCGAAAAGAAAGAGTTGCAGCAGCTACCAAGGCCGAATCAGTAATTTTCACCCCGTGATGGCGTTCATACCGGTCTTTCAATCCGCGCAAAATGGAAATAGTATCTTCAACGCTGGGCTCGCCGACAAATACTTGTTGAAACCGACGTTCCAAGGCCGCATCTTTTTCAATATTCTTGCGGAATTCGTCGAGAGTTGTGGCGCCGATGCAGCGCAATTCGCCTCTGGCCAACATCGGTTTCAACAAATTGCCCGCATCCATTCCCGAACCGGAACTACCACCGCCGCCAGTACCAACAACGGTGTGTAATTCGTCGATAAATAGGACAATTTGCCCGTCTGAATCAATGACTTCTCGCAACACCGATCGCAATCGTTCTTCAAATTCGCCCCGGAATTTTGCCCCAGCAATTAAACTCCCCATGTCAAGGCTAAATAGTTGGCGATTTTTTAAAGATTCGGGGACGTCGCCGTTGACAATTCGCTGGGCTAAACCTTCGGCGATCGCAGTTTTTCCGACTCCGGGATCGCCAATTAACACCGGATTATTTTTCTGGCGGCGGGAAAGAACTTGTACTACCCGGCGAATTTCCTCGTCGCGGCCGATTACGGGGTCAAGTTTGCCTGCTTTGGCGGCTTCTGTCAAATCGCGGCCGTATTTAGATAGCGCGTCGCTGTTAGCTTCGGCATTTTGGTCTTGAGTTTTGCTAGGATTACGAGTCTTGCTAGCTTGGGGATTTTGGTCTTGAACTTTGGCGCTGCTGCGGACTGATTTGATTGCTTCTTCCAGTTTTGGGCGATCGATTGTGCCCGACGGGGGTTTGCGATCGTAACCAGGGCGGCCCGGCGGCCCCTCGCCCCTAGTCAGCAAACGCCGGCCAACTCGTTCGTCTTCTAGTAAGCCTATTAATAAATGTTCAACGGCGATAAAATTATCTTGCCAAGTTTGTCTGGCAGACTCGGCAGCATCTAACATCACTTCTAAGCCGCGACCGAGGTATAGTTGGTCAGCGTTGGCCACTCTAGGCTGGCGTCTGGCAAAAGTTTCTAACTGCTGGGCTAAGCGGGTGACATCGATCCCAGCCAAGCTGAGAATGGTGTTGGCCTGGCCTTGCTGTTCGATCAGGGCGATCGCTAAATGTTCAACCTCTAGCTGCTGATTCGCAAAACGGCGGGCTACATCCTGGGATTTGACAATGGCTTCCCAGGCTTGATCGGTAAATTTGCTAGGGTCTGTTGGCTGCATGGTTCCTCGCAATCATAGGGAATTCTGCTTTTATCCCTGAATATATACTCACAACCATCTTAATCTTTAATCTTTAATCTTTAATCTTTAATCTCAAATCGGATCACAAGAGAGCCCAAACCTAAAGTCCCCAATCCCCGGCCAAATTTTCTGCATCCCAACCATCGGGCGATTCCCTACCCTTCGGGATAGCTTCCCTTGACGAACTTGTAAAAATCTTGCCATAACCAGAAAATAAGCTTAAAATTCATGCTATTTCCCACTTACCAATTTTTAGTTTTTTTCCTAATTGTTTTTATCGCGCTCTTCCCTTTGAAACAAAAAGTCGATTTGTATAAAATTGTTTTACTACTTTCCAGCTTATTATTTTATTCCTTCTGGAGTTTCGACTTTCTCCTCCTCCTAGTTTTAGCGACTGCCTACAATTATATCATTCTCCGAGCTGTTTGCAACGGAAAATATCAAAAATTTGCTTTCATATCCGGCCTAATTTTCAACATTGCCAACCTCGGCATCTTTAAATATTGCAACTTTTTTGTAACTTCTTTATTTGAGGTACTCAACCAGCTACAAATTCCCGCCAGTTTTCAAGTTTTGCAAATTGTCGCCCCCGTCGGCGTGTCATTCTACACTTTTAGAATGATTTCCCATTTAATCGACTGCTACCAGCAAAAAATCCCCTGTCCTAAATTTATAGACTACGCCACCTACATCACCTACTTTCCCCAAATTGCCTCCGGGCCAATCTCCCGATCTCGCGAATTTTACTCCCAGCTAAATTCACCCCAAAAATACGACTATCAAATCGAAGAAGTTATAGTTTTGATTTTGTCTGGACTGTTCAAAAAGTATACTTTGTCAAGCTTTTTATTTAACTTCACACAATTGCCATTCAAAGTTCCCCAACAGTACAGCAGCATAGATTTAATCCTCGCCGCCCTATCCTATTCCTGTTTAATTTATGTAGATTTCAGCGGCTACTCAGATTTAGCCAACGGTATCTCCTGCTTGCTAGGTTTCAAACCCATTCCCAACTTTAATATGCCTTACCAATCCTTAAGCCTCCAAGAGTTTTGGAAAAGGTGGCACATCAGTCTTTCCGAGTGGCTGAGAGACTACCTTTACATTCCATTAGGAGGCAACAAACACGGCAAATTGAGAAAGTACCTGAATTTATTTTTAACAATGGCGATCGGCGGATTTTGGCACGGTGCCGGTTTAAACTTTATTGTGTGGGGAGCCCTTCACGGTTTAGGATTAATTGTCACCCATTTATGCAGAGATATCCCCCAAGCTATCCACTTCAAATTAGACTATTCCTTTCCCAGGTTAGCTAAAGTTATGAATTGGTTGTTAACCTTTAGTTTTGTCACTTGTAGCTGGGTATTTTTTGGCACTCCCAACTGGGAAACTGCGGTGCTGTTTTTCCAAGGCATTATACATTCCGGTGTCCCAACCTTTCAATTTAACTTTTGGCAATTGTACTTAGTAATTGCAGTAATTGGCGCTATTAACTTCTGGGGCGATCGCATTTCCCAACTATTGCAAGTCATGCTCTCCTTAAAAAACATATTTTTTCGGGTTGTCTTAGTTTCGCTGTTCGTGTATACTATTTTGATGCTAGGGCCGAGCACCGTCCCGCCTTTTATCTACTTTAATTTCTAATAAATATGAGAGACCGAGAATTTTTACTAATTTTTACTTCTGTAATTCTCACTTTGATCTTTTCCAACTTATCTTTATTTCTCAAGAGTTTATCCTCAACTCCTTTCGCAACTCCCGAAATCAAACAAGCAGCGCGACAGGTAAAGATCGAAGGTTTTCGGAAATCTGAACAAGATTTTTGGAGCAAAATTAAAGATATTGACTTCGATCGCATCCCCCCAAAAAACGCAACTGCTAACCTCGAAAAAACGCCATTACCACCGAAAAAATCAACTAAAAAGCCCACCGCAGTCAAACCGAAACTCACCAAACCTTATCGCAGATTTTTGTTTATTGGAGATTCAGTAATGTTTGATTTAGGGATTCAACTTCAGTACACTATGAAGGAAACATATAAGATCGCTGATACGAAAATTGACTACAAAGTATCCAGTGGCTTAAATCGCATAGATTATTATGACTGGTATGCCAGAACCAAAGAAATTATCAATGATTATCAGCCGGATGTAGTGATAGTTTTATTTGGAGGAAATGACACTCAAGACATCACTGATTATCAAGGAAAATCCCGGGTAATCCTGACTAAAGAATGGCAAAAAGCCTATCAAGAAAGAGTCGAAAAATATGCCAAATTATTGAATTATTCCTCCGTGCGTAAAGTTTACTGGGTGGGTCAATCGAACTCTAACAGATCTTCGTACATCAAGGCTTTTCCAATTATGAACGATATCTATAAAAATGCGAGTAAAGTTTCAAGAAAAATTGAATTTATTTCAACTTGGGATACTTTTGCTGAAGGTGGCCAATTTACTCCTGTAGTTGCTGACAAATCGGGGAAGCGAGGCTATGTAAAAGTTAATGACGGCGTGCACTTTACTTCCCACGGTGCTAAAATTATCGGCGATTTAATCGTTGACAAAATGGCGGCAGACAAAATCTTAAAACTTCCCCAAGTTCCCCAAAAGAAACCCTAAAACTTGAGTCAGAAACCGGGTTTCTTCAGACAATCTGGTGAGGATGCCAAAATTATCGCAAGTCAGAAACCGGGTTTCTTCAGACAATCTGGTGAGGATGCCAAAATTATCGCAGAAACCCGGTTTCTTGGATTAGGCGCGTCGATTTTTCAGTTGAATTAATTCAACTTTATATCCATCGGGATCTTCCACAAAAGCAATAACAGTTGAACCGTGTTTCATCGGGCCAGGTTCGCGACTAACTTTACCGCCGCGAGCTTTAATTTCATCGCAAGTAGCGTAAATGTCGTCAACGCCGATCGCAATATGACCGTAAGCATCCCCTAAATTATACTCTTCCACGCCCCAGTTGTAAGTTAATTCCAAAACTGTATGGTCGGATTCCTCGCCGTAGCCGACAAAAGCCAGGGTAAATTTACCCTCTGGATATTCCTTTTGTCGCAGCAGTTTCATGCCAAGAACCTCGGTGTAGAATTTGAGGGATTCTTCCAGGTTGCCGACTCGGAGCATGGTGTGTAGTAGTTGCATTGATCTCACTCCAAAATTTTTAAGCTTTGATCAATTTTAGCGATTTCCTGCTGAAAAAACTCGCGCCGTCGCAGTCGCAGTTGCCACAGTTACAGTTTTCACCGTTACATTTGTTACCTAATTTATGCCAGAGGTTTTGGTTTAAAATTACGCAATCGCAAAGCATTAGTAAGTACAGAAACTGAACTAAAAGCCATTGCTCCGCCGGCGATAATTGGACTTAGTAGCCAGCCAAAAATCGGGTACAAAATGCCGGCCGCGATCGGAATTCCAGCGATGTTGTAAATGAAGGCAAAAAACAGGTTTTGGCGGATGTTCCGCAGGGTGGCGCGCGACAGTTGAATGGCTGTAACTATGCCTTGCAAGTCTCCAGAAATTAGGGTAATATCGCTAGCTGCGATCGCAATATCAGTCCCTGTACCGATCGCAATTCCGACATCCGCTATGGCCAAAGCCGGAGCATCGTTAATCCCATCTCCTACCATCGCTACAATCTTTCCTTGTGCTTGCAGTGCTTGGATTTGAGCTACTTTTTGGTCTGGTCTAACTTCCGCAAAAACGCGATCGATACCAGCAGAAAGGGCGATCGACTCCGCAGTCGCGCGGTTGTCTCCTGTCAGCATCACCACCTCTAAACCGAGTTTTTGCAGTGCTTTCACCGCCGCCGCAGACGACGGTTTCAGGGCATCCGCAATACCCATTATCGCCTCAATTTCGCCCTCACAGGCCATCCAAACAACCGTTTTGCTGGCAGATTCCCAAGCTCTCGCGCGCAGTTCCAAATATTCCGTATCAAAGCCTAATTCCTGCATCCACTTGAGCGTTCCAAGTGCGATCGACTTTCCCTCCACAACCCCCCGCACGCCACTCCCCGCGATCGCCTCAAAATGCTTAACATCTGTTAAACTTACCTCTTGAGATTGAGCGTATCTAACAACAGCTTCACCCAAAGGATGCTCCGAATTTCCCTCAACAGACGCTGCCAATTGCAGCAGTTGTAATTCATTGCTGTTCGCCGTTCCTTTAATTGTCACAAAGTCAGTGACTGTTGGCTTGCCGACCGTGAGAGTTCCGGTTTTATCTAACACAATGACCTGAATTTTATGAGCCAATTCTAAACTGTCGGCTCCTTTAAATAAAATACCGTTTTCTGCGCCTTTGCCAGTGCCAACCATCACAGCAGTCGGAGTCGCCAAACCCAAAGCGCAGGGACAGGCAATAATCAGCACTTCCATCATTGTAATCGTTGCTAAAGTGAAGTTACCCGTCGTCTTAAACCAGATCATAAAAGTAGCTAAAGCCACGGCAATTACTGCGGGTACAAACCAACCAGTTACCTCGTCTGCTAACTTTTGAATCGGTGCTTTAGACCCCTGGGCATCCTGCACCATCTTGACAATTTGAGCTAAAAATGTATCCTTGCCAATCCTGGTAGCGCGAAACTTAAAGCTGCCAGTTTTGTTAATTGTTGCTCCGATAACTTCATCGCCAATCTGTTTTTTGACAGGCCAACTTTCCCCCGTTACCATTGCTTCATCTATTGTTGAATAGCCTTCAATAACCTCTCCGTCAACGGGGATTTGTTCGCCGGGCCGCACCTGCACGACATCGCCAATTTCCACTTGGGCGATCGACACTTCCAACTCTTGCCCATTGCGAACGATCCGAGCCGTTTTCGCTTGCAAACCCATGAGTTTCCGAATTGCCTCAGAAGTCTCTCCCTTCGCCCGATTTTCTAATGTTTTACCTAACAAAATTAGGGCAATAACACTCGCTGCAACTTCATAATAAACGCTCGGCATCAAACCCTTGACTATGAATAAACTGGGAAAAAGTGTCACAAATACAGAATAAAAGTAAGCAGCACTTGTACCCAAAGCAATCAGGGTATCCATTGTTGCTAGGCGGCGTTTTAGAGATTTAAAAGCTCCTATATAAAAGGATTTTCCGCACCAAAATTGTACTGGTGCTGTCAGCAATAATTGCAGCCAGAAATTGTGCAGCCATGCTGGAATAAATGGCAAGTGCAAGCCAGTCATACTTGGAAGGGAACCCGCCAATAATATGATGCTAATAGTGCCTGCTACATATAGTTTGCGCTGCAAAATTTGAGATTCAGATTTGCGATTTGCTTGCTCGGTGTCATCCTCTTCCGCCGCCATTTCTTGAAGCGGCAAAGCTTTGTATCCCGCTGCATCAACAGCCTCTTGAATTGTTTCTAAGCTGGTTTTTTTTGAGTCGTATTGGATGCTTGCTTGTTCCATGCCAAAGTTGACATTGCACTCAATTACACCGGCAACAGATTTAATCGCTTGTTCAATAGAAGAGGCACAGGAGGCACAACTCATGCCCCCTAATTTTAGTGTGAGATGATCCATATATGGACTCCTAAATTAGGCAAAATCGCGGTTTTTTTGCTGTCTGTAGCACTCTGCTTTCAGATGACTGGATAGCCAGCCGTTTCGATCGCAAATTTGACTTCACTTTCCGACTTAGCGGTTTGAATTTTGACCAATTTTGTCTTGAGATCTGCCTCAACAACAGCGGCTGGATCGAGGGTTTTGACTGCTTGTGCGATCGTATTCGCACAAGCCGAACAAGCCATTTTGGGAACTTTTAACTGTAGAGTCATAATTTCAACCTCAGCAGAAACTACTCTGCTTCATCAGTGAACAAATTTAATTATACAGTCTCCAGTTAGCAGGAGAGTCAAGTCGATTTTATATTTTATATTTTAGATTTTCGTAAATTTCATCCTAATTTCATATCTCCGTGACAAGCTGAATATAAATAGCAATTTTAAGGCTCTAAAATCTATGAAACCAGTTTCATTAAAAACAGGCTTTGCAGCGCTGACATTCACCTGCACAGCAGCCCTAACCAGCGGAGTGCTAGCAGCTTGTTCAAAAGCTCCTTTAAGTCAAACTCAAGCCCCAAATATTACAGCAACAATCGCAGCGAATAACAAGCAAGACGTGGCACAAGGCGGCGGCATGGGTGGCATGAATCACAGTATGTCAATGGACTTAGGCCCCGCAGATGCCGACTACGATTTGCGATTTATTGATGGCATGACATTTCATCATCAAGGTGCTGTAAACATGGCTAAAGAGGTGCTGAATAAATCCAAACGCCCGGAAATGAAAAAACTAGCAAATAACATCATTGTCGCTCAGAATCGTGAAATTAATCTAATGAAAGAGTGGCGAAAAACTTGGTATTCCAAAGCTAGCAGTACGCCAATGGCTTATCACGCTCAAAGGAATAAGATGATGGCAATGACTCCCGAACAGATGCAAAACATGATGATGAGCATGGATTTAGGTGCTGCTGACGCTCAATTTGATTTGCGGTTTCTGAATGCGATGATTCCCCACCACGAAGGAGCTTTAGTGATGGCTGAAGATGCTTTGAAGAAGTCGAAGCGGCCGGAAATGAAGAAATTATCCCAAGAGATTCTGACTTCGCAAAAGCAAGAAATTGAGCAAATGAAAGAGTGGCGTAAAACTTGGTATAAACAGTAATAAGAATAGGACTTACGCAACTGCCACACTATAATCAACTTGTAGCGTGCGTCAGACGGATTTATATCAAATCCGCGCTTCATCACAATTATTCATATCTCTCTTCTCTTCATCTGCGTGAATCCGCGTTCATCCATTGTCATCTGCGGTTGCAAAATTCTCTTTTTTTTACCGCAGATACAGGCAGATAAACACAGATTAACGCAGATGAGTTATGTAAGTATTGACCTGATTTCATCCTGATTTCATTTTGCTCTGCAAAACTGATCTTTTAGTTCAGATTCGCCCCTACTAAATCATGCAATCTTGCCGCCGTTTCCACTCCCCAGCAGCGATATTTCACTTTTCTGGAATACTCCTGAGTCTTTTGTTATTCATTGATACCGCCGCCGTTTTTGCCCATGCCGGACATGGCAATGAATTTCACCAAAGCGGAGGTGATGCTGCTCTAATTCCTGATGCTATTTCTGTTGATGCTGAAACCTCAAAGCGAATAGGAATCAAAGTCGATCCTGTGAAATCTCAGCGGCTATCTGTTGGGATTAAAACTACAGGACAAATTGAAACTTTGCCAAACCAAAAAGTAGAGGTTCGGGCTCCGGTTAGCGGCACTGTGGTAGAGTTGTTGGTCAAGCCTGGGGACAAAGTTTCCAAAGGTGAAGCGCTTCTTGTTTTATCTAGTTCAGAATTAGGGCAATTGCGCGTGGAATCGATCGCAAAACGAGCCGAAGCTGAAGGCGATTTGCAGCAGGCGCAGGCTAACTTTAAGTTAGCTCAAGAAAATTATGATCGCCAACTGCAAATATCCGCAGCGGAAATCGCCCAAGCCCAAACCCAACTGACAGCGGCAACTCAGCAATACGAAGGAGAGCAAGACTTGGTAAATAATCGTTCAGTTGTGAAAGTAGCTCAAGAAAACTATCAGCGTCAGGTTGAGATATCGCAAGCAGAAATAGTGCGGGCAGAAACGGAATTAACTGTTGCTAAAGAACAGTTTGAGCGCGACAAAGAATTGGTGGCCGCAGGAGCGATCGCCCGACGTACAATGCTGGAATCGCAAGCTCACTTCGCCGAAGCAAAAGCCACTGTTGCTAAGGCAAAAAGCCGTCCAGAAGTGATCAAAGCCGAAACCGAAATTAAACAAGCCGAAGTAGACCTTCCAATGCGCGAATTGCGGGATTCTCAAGGCAAAGTTGCAGAAGCAAAAGCTCAACTTACCAAAGCTTTGAGCCGCCGGGAAGTTCTCGAAGCCGAAGCTCAATTAAAACGCTCTCAAGCTGCTTTAGAAGTAGCTCAGTCCCGCGTTCGCCTCAGCAGTTCAGCCTATCAAGCGCGCCTCCAACAATTAGGAACTATTGCCAACGAACAAGGACTTGTCACTGTTGTAGCTCCCATTTCTGGGACTGTAGCCGATCGCGAAATCACTCCTGGTGAATCAGTAAACTCCGCTGAAAAACCGCTGATGATCATATTAAATGACAGCAGCGTTTTTGCCACAGGAAATATTTATGAAAAAGACCTAAATCAAGTAAAAAATGGTCAAGAAGTGAGGATAAAAATAGCTAGTTTACCCAACCGCACTTTCACTGGGAAAATTAGCTTAATTGGGTCGGCTGTTACAGGAGAAACCCGCACTGTGGCGGTGAAAGCTCAATTGGATAATGCCGAGGCAGTTTTGAAACCGGGAATGTTTGCCGAGTTGGAAATTTTAACCGACAAAACTTTAACAAATATTTTGGCAATTCCTAATTCAGCAGCGGTAGAAGCAAATGGCAAACATTTAGTTTATGTCAAAAACGGCGATGCGTTTCAAGCTGTTGAAGTCGAAATCGGTCAAAATTACGGGGATTTAGTGGAAATTAAGAGCGGTTTGTTTGAGGGAGATTTAATTGTTACTCAGCGCGCACCTCAACTTTACGCTCAATCTTTGCGGGGCGGCAAGAAACAATCAAAAGGTGAGGAAAAGAAGGAAGCAACTCCCAAGGTGACAGAGGTTAATTTTAATAGTTTTCCCCTGCCTTTGTGGGCGGGAGTAGGAGGAGGTATGGCGATCGCATCTCTGACTTTTGCGATCGGTGCCTTCTGGGGAAATCGGCGCGAAGTCCCAGCACTAGCAGCAGCACAAACTCATGCCAATAATGGTTTTTCTAACTCGATACAGACTTTGAACGATGAATTGCCGTTACACAATGACAACCATCACGTTAAAGCGAAAGAGTCAGAAGTCAAGAGCTTAAAATAAAGTTAATTACCAACAGCACGACACGGAAGTCACGGATACACGGATAGCATTTTTCTTTCCTATGCGCTATGCGCTATGCCCTATGCCCAATTACCAAATTATTAAATGTTCAGCACTATTCTCAGATGGGTAATTAACCGCCGCTGGCTAGTTGTTCTCGCCACCATTATTGTTAGTCTTTGGACATTTTATATCATTCCCAAAATGCCGCTGGATGTCTTCCCGCCTTTCGCGCCGCCACAGGTGGAAATCCAGACGGAAGCACCGGGTTTAGCACCGGAAGAAATCGAGTCTTTGGTAACATTGCCGATCGAGAGTGCGATTAATGGAACTCCTGGGGTGACAGCAGTCCGTTCATCTTCTGCTGTGGGTATTTCTGTTGTCAAAGTTATCTTTGATTGGGGAACTGAAATTTATCAAGCTCGCCAATTGATTACTGAAAGGTTACAGCAAGCTCAAAGCAAGCTCCCCGCAGGAGTAGAAGCACCGCAAATTTCTCCGACAACTTCACCTGTCGGCACTGTTATCACCTATGCTTTTACATCAGAAACTACTCCTTTGATGGAAGTGCGCCGTCTGGTTGATTGGCAAGTCACAAATCGGCTTTTGGCAGTGACTGGCGTTGCTCAAGTGGTGGCCTACGGCGGCGAACAAAGGCAGTATCAAGTATTAGTTGAACCCGCCAAATTGAAAGCTTTTAATGTATCTTTACAGCAAGTTGCCGAAGCGGCGGCTGCTGCGAATGCTAACGCGCCCGGTGGCTATTTAATTACGCCGGATCAAGAAACTTTGATTCGGGGAGTTGGTCGGATTGAATCTGTGGAAGATTTGCAGCAATCTGCGATCGCCTCTCGCCAAGGAACAGTCGTCAGAATTGGGGATGTAGCTGATGTCAAGATTGGTGCTGCTATCAAGCGGGGCGATGGCAGTTTTAACGGCAAAAAAGCTGTAATTGTAATGGTAAATAGACAGCCAGTTGCTGATACTCCGACGGTAACTAAAGCTGTGGAAGCGGCAATGGCTGAGGTGCAGCAAGCTTTGCCGAAAGATATTAAAGTTACTGTCACTTTCCGCCAGGAAGAGTATATCAATTCTTCGGTGGAAAATGTGCGATCGGCTTTAGTTGAAGGCAGTATCATCGTCACCATTATCCTCATCCCGTTTTTGATGAATTGGCGCACTCTGACGGTGGTTTTGCTCGATTTCTTCCTAACTTGGCTTTTCGGGCTGCTGGCGATGAATTGGCTAGGGCTGGGGCTGAATACGATGACCTTGGGTGGGTTGTCGGTGGCGATCGGCACTGCGATCGACGATGCGATTGTTTATGCCGAAAATACCTACCGCAACTTGAGAGAAAATACGTTATCTCATCATCCTCGCCCGGTGATGGATGTGATTTTTGATGGCAGTCAGGAGGTGCGCGATTCGTTAATTGGAGCGACAGTAATTGGCATTGTTGTGTTTTCGCCAATTTTTACTTTGCCCGGTGTAGAAGGTCGAATTTTTACGCCTATGGGGATTACTTATCTGGTAGTTGTTGTGATTTCTAGTCTGGAATCGCTGTTAATATCTCCTGCCCTTTGCGCTATCTTGTTGCCTAACAAACACATGAGTTCACAAGAACCTTGGCTGCCGAGATTTTGCAAGAAAATATATCATTTTTTTATAGAATTGTCAATGCGTTATTCAGCGATTATTTTAGCTTTTGCTGCTGCTAGCATAGTGGCAGCATTAATTATTTTGCCATCTTTTGGACGGGTGTTTTTGCCGGAGTTTCAGGAGCAAACTTTGGTGAATACTATTCTACTTTATCCGGGGGTGTCTTTGGAAACGACCAATAGCGCGGCTTTTGCGATCGAAGATGCACTTAAGCATGATACCAGGTTTGGATACGTGCAAGTGCGATCGGGCAGAGCTCCGGGAGATGCTGATGCTGCGGGTGTCAATTTGGCTCACATTGATATCGGTTTGAGTGAGGAGGGCATGAAAAATCGGCCGAAAACTTTGGAATCGCTGCGACAGGAATTTGCTAAATTACCGGGAGTTGCACCCAATATCGGCGGTTTTATTTCTCACAGGATGGATGAGGTTTTATCCGGTGTCAGAAGTCAAATTGCTGTCAAAATCTTTGGCCCGGATTTGCATCAGCTTCGCAGCATCGGTGCCAAAGTGGAAGCGCAAATGAAAACTGTTGAAGGCCTTGTAGACTTGCAACTGGAACCCCAAGTGCCGGTGCAGCAGATTCAAATTAAGTTTAACCGCCAAGCTGCGGGTAGATACGGTTTGAAAATCGGAGAACTTTCTGAAATAATTGAGACAGCTTTAAACGGCAAAGTTGTCTCTCAAGTTTTGGAAGTGCAGCAAACTTTTGATTTATTTGTTTGGTTGCAGCCTGAAGCTAGAAATAACTTAGAAACTATTCAGAATTTGTTGGTTGATACCCCCCCTCTTTCCCCCCCTTATAAAGGGGGGGATGAAAGGGGGGGTAAAATTCCCCTCGCCCAAGTTGCTACTGTAAAATACGGTACGGGCCCAAATACGATTAACCGGGAGAATGTTTCCCGGTTGATTGTGGCGGCGGCGAATGCTAAAGGTCGAGATTTGCGATCGGTTGTGAATGAAATTCAAGCTAAAGTAAAACGAGAGGTGCAGTTGCCTTTTGGCTACTTTATCCAGTATGGCGGTCAATTTGAAGCCGAGCAAAGAGCTTCGCAAAATATTATGATATTTAGTGCGATCGCCTTTTTGGTCATTACAGTATTAATGTACCTTTCCGTCAAGTCAATTCCTTCAACTGCGATGATTATGATTAATTTGCCGATCGGATTAGTGGGAGGAGTAATTTCTGTAGCTTTGACTGGCGGCATAATCTCTGTAGCTTCTTTAGTTGGATTTGTCACTTTATTTGGCGTTGCTACCCGCAACGGCTTGTTATTAGTAGACAACTACAACACTAAATTTTCCGAAGGAATGCCTTTTAAAGAAGCAATTATCAAAGGCTCGATGGAACGGCTCAATGCTATTTTGATGACAGCTTCAACTTCAGCTTTAGGTTTAGCACCTTTAGTCTTAGAAGGCGGCCCAGGAAAGGAAATTCTGCAACCGCTGTCCGTAGTAGTTTTAGGAGGATTGTTTACTTCTACAGCACTAACGCTGTTAGTTTTGCCAGCTTTGTATGCTCAATTTGGGCATTTTTTACGACCTCAACAACCTCAGCCAGTTATTGAAGACGGAAAAGTATTTAAAGTGTGATATTTTATAATTCAAGACTTACACATGGGTAGTCAGAAACCGGGTTTTTTTACAAAAATCCTTCGTTGTAGCCGACTGTTTGAGTAAAAAACCCGGTTTCTTTGGTCTGATGTGTAATATCGTTTCCGGTTGTATCGGAATGATTTAACCACAGAGGCCACAGAGAACGCAGAGGGAGATCAGAGAAATGAATAATTCCGATGCTATCGGAAGTGATATCAGTCCTGTAATTATTGTCAGCAAGGAGTCAAACAAATGAAATCGCTCAAGTCCAATTTAATGATTCTAGCCAGTGTCGGATTGCTGTTTTTGGGAGCTTGCAGTAAAGGCGACCAAGCAAGCGATCCAAATAGCAACCCAACATCCCCTCCTGTGGCCTCTCAACCTGCGTCTTCTGCTCCAAATGCTGCCCCAGGCGCAGCGGATAAAACGGCCAATCCTCAAGCATCTAAAGGGGGTCAAGTTGTAGAATCGGGAGCTTATCACTTAGAGTTTGTAGCTGCAAAAGAATCTACCGGAACTCACTTAGATTTTTATTTACAAAAAGGTGACAAACGCGAACCAGTCCCCAACGCAAAAGTGACGGCACAAGTGCAGTTGCCGAATGGAAAACAGCAAACCCTAGCCCTCAAATATGATGCTGATGGCAAACATTACGCCGTGGTATTTCCCGGTCAAGAGGCAGGACAATATCCAGTGAAGGTGACTGCGGATATTAACGGAGAAAAAGTGAACGGTCGTTTTACTTTTAATCAATAGATAGCAGAAAATACCCTCGATACCGTAGGAAGGTTTTTTTACCGCAGATAAATGCAGAATGAAATTCTATCAGCGTTAATCTGTGTTCATCGGCTGATATCTGCGGTAAAAAAATCCCAATCTCACTAATTTGCTGTAATCAGCATATCAATTGTAAATTAGAGTTATGAGAGTTTTGCTAGTTGAAGATGAGCCAGATTTAGGGAAAGCGATCGATCGCACTTTGAAGCAAGAAAAATATATAGTTGACTGGGCCCAGGATGGCAATGAAGCTTGGGAATACTTAGAAAGTCATTGGACTCAATACAATCTGGCGATTTTTGACTGGTTGCTACCAGGATTGTCAGGATTGGAACTGCTGCGTAGATTGCGTGCTAAAAATAGCGCATTGCCAGTCTTGATGCTGACAGCAAAAGACCGAATGGAAGATAAAGTTGCGGGACTAGATGCGGGGGCTGACGATTATTTAGTGAAGCCGTTTGGGATGGCGGAACTGTTAGCAAGATTGCGGGCTTTGCAAAGGCGATCGCCCCAAATTCAACCGCAAAAGCTACAGGTAGGAAATCTGGTTTTGGACTGCGGAACTCGAACTGTTTGCCATCTAGAGCGCAGTGGCAATAGCCAGATAATATCACTGACAAATAAAGAGTTTCAACTGCTAGAATACTTTATGAAACATCCGAACCAAATTGTCACCACTGACCAAATTCGGAATCAGCTATGGGAGGTTAGTGCAGATACCTTTAGCAATGTGGTAGCGGCTCAAGTGCGCTTGCTGCGACGCAAGCTGGAGTCATTTGGCGGCGCGAATTTAATTGAAACTGTACATGGCGTAGGATACCGGATGAAAAATTAAAGTCCGCGTTCAAAACCCATTTTATACTCGGCGGTTGAAACCGCTACTACACAAACAAAGTCCTAGCAGAGAGGGACTAAGAAATGAATACTTCTTGTCCCCCC